>ERZ651768.1697-NODE-1697-length-15953-cov-12.177249_pt1 | contig 15953 bp, 13 predicted proteins | sample MGYA00514754_ERZ651768 | MGnify/ENA metagenome assembly ERZ651768
ATGATTAGATGAAAATGTCCTGTATCAGGCCAGTCTGCAAGGGCAGGTGCAATGCCCATTTGCTCAGTCAGTCCAAAGCGAATAAGTAGCGGAGACTTTACATTATCACCATCATTAAGGTCAATGAAGTACGCTTTTGCGCCTTCCGGTGAAGGGGTTTCACCTGCAATGAGCAACAGCGGAAAGAACATCAGGGCAAGAATGAGGTTTGTGATGCGAATCATTTGCTTATTCACTGACGGGGTGTGGAGGAATTGTACGTAAGTAAGCTATAAGCGCGTCCAGGTCCTGTTCTGTCATCTTAGCGTAGTAGGAATATGGCATGCATGGCATCAGTTTCATCCCGCTGGGATGAATTCCATGGGTAATCATCTTCTTTACTTCTTCATCAGTGTACCTGCCGAGAGCGGTTGGGTGGCTGGTAATGTTGGCAGCTATGGCCATTCCCCAAGTACCTTTGAATTCCATTCCTCCCTGACCAAGACCAGGAAGTGTCATAAGCCCTTTATAATCTGGAGGATTCATAAAGAATTTCATGATGTTTTCTTCTTTCCCCCAACCTGTATGGCAGAGTGTACAGTGGGCCACCGGTCCAAAAAGGTATGCACCATATTCGACCTTGTTTTTCTCAGAAATGTCTGGTATATGACCGACAGGAGGACCATAGGACTTTGGCAGAGGCATGTTGTATTTGGAAGGCGGCAGGTCATTTTCCACCGCAGGCAAGCTGCGTAAAAAAAGCACAATGGATTTCACGTCGTTATCTGACAAGTGCCGATAAGTTGGAATTAACATAGGAATGCCAACAAGGCTCCCGTCTGGACGGATGCCTTCCCGGATGGACCGGACCACTTCTTCATCTGTCCAGGAGGCAATTGGACCTCCCGGGGTGAGGTTAGTAAACGAGATTTGACCGAAAGGTTCCTGTTCTACATTTCCGGCCAACTCCATGCCAGGGATTGGTCCTACTCTGCGGTCATTCTTGTTCTTTGTCAATGGCCCCATTGGTGTGTGACAGGAACCACAGGCTGCAGGCCCGCGCACCAGGTATTCACCTCTTTCAACAGAAGGTTTAGCGGATATATTATTTTCAGCAAGGAACAAAAGTAATGCAGTGAAGACTAAAAAATATTTATTCATTTCAATTATTTTTAAGTTGAAGGTATTTTTGGTTAATTTTTTTTTGAATTTAAAGTGAAGAAGATTTGAAAACCATTTAGATGAATTTGGGGCATCAAAAGGTATAAAAGCTTAATAAACAGTCTTCAAAGCATTCTTCTTCCTTTTTTAAAGAGAAAGTACTTTGATGCAATAGTAGCCTTACTAAACGGACAGTCTCCTTAAAAAATAGTTGCTTTTTTAATAGGAATTAAACTGAACTATTTTCTCTCATGGATATAATCCACTTTAATTCAGCAAGAACCCTCTTGATCTGCTGAAAAGGCAGGTATGGTTTAAGGGTTTTCAATTCAGCATACAATGCATCAAGCCTATTATTAACTTCATCAGCAGTAAGATCCAGGCTGTTGTCGGTGTCGGTCATAATCCTCTCTCCTGTTTAATGATTAGTTAGAGCTGTCTTAAAAGAGACGGCAGTTAAAATGAAGATCTGCTTGCGCAAATGTAAGTTAGTTTGCCTGCGGACCATTTGCTCTTAAGAAAAATAATCGCAGTCCTGTTATTGATCAATGTCCGTCTTCAGACTTACTGTCATCGATCACCTTCTTTTCCAGGTCTCTGGGCATTTCTTCGTAATGATTGAAAGTTTCCTGATGCCATCCTCTTCCTCCGGTAATTGATCGCAATGTAGTTGCGTATCCATAGAGTTCCCGTTGTGGAACCTGTGCCCGGATAACCTGATTTTTTCCAACGGCGTCCATTCCAAGAATTTTACCTCTTCGTCCCGAAATGTCACCCATTACGTCACCCATATATTCTTCAGGTACTTTGATTTCAAGATTGTAGATAGGTTCCAGAAGACATGGATCACATTCAAGTATTCCCTGTCGGAAAGCATGCTTACCGGCGATCTGGAAGGCAACATCCTTTGAATCGACAGGATGCTGTTTGCCATCGTAAAAATCCACTTTAACGTCAACAACGCGGTAACCTGCTAAAACACCCTCAGAAGTTGCTGCGTTTACTCCTTTTTCAACTGAGGGGACAAAAACTCGGTCTACATTCTGGCCTACCAGGGATTGCTGAAAATCTATGCCACTGTCGCGTGGAGCAGGTTCCAGACGCATCCAGACTTCAGCAAATTGTCCGGCACCTCCACTCTGTTTCTTATGACGGTATTTTGCCTCGCCATTGCGACGGATAGTTTCACGATAAGGTATTCTGGGCTGTACCAGATCAACCTCCACCTGGAAACGATCCTTAAGGCGCTCTGAAATAATTTTAAGATGCAGTTCCCCCTGTCCAAAAATCAGGGTCTGGCGAAGTTCCGGATCACCCTGGAAAATGAATGTAGGATCTTCCTCGTGAAGAGTAGAAAGCCCGGTGGACATTTTCTCTTCTTCTCCTTTAGATTTAAGCTTCAGGGCTCCGCTGAGATTTGGTGCTGGGAAGTCGATTCCAGGCAGCTTCAGATTTGTTTTTGGATCAGAGAGTGTGTCGCCTGTATGCGTGTTCTTGAGTTTTACAAAAGCACCAATATCTCCAGCACCAATTGACTTTACCTGTTTTCGCTCCTTTCCATTCATCTGAAAAATCTGACCAATACGTTCCTGCTGGTTCCGGTTGGTGTTCTGGAGATCCATTCCAGTCTCGATTTTGCCGCTGAAAACTCTAAAAAATGAGAGTTCACCGACATGGGCTTCACTTACGGTTTTAAAGACGCTTAAAATCGGTGATGTATCCTCAAGTGAAATTTCTACTTTCGATTCATCGCTACGTATGGCTTCTGATTTGCCGGCATCAATGGGGGAAGGTGCATGGTCAGCAATGAAATCAAGCAACTGCGGCACACCTACAGATACTGCAGAGGCGGTTGCAAAAACAGGAATGAAAGTCTGCTGCTGGAACGCACCCTTAAGCCCGTCCTTGATTTCGGCAGAACTCAGTTCACCTTCATCAAAAAATTTTTCAAGCAGTTTGTCATCTGATTCAGCAACATTTTCCATTAGCTGCTGATAAAGCTCATCCACCCTTGCCTGTACTTCTGAGGGCAGTTCTTCACTCTTGAAGCTGCCTTTACCGTCAGTCTGATACCGGTGAAGCTTATGATTAAGCACGTCAATTATCCCGTCAAATTCAGGTCCTGCATTGACAGGCAATGTAATAGGGAAAAATCTTTTGCCGAAACGTTCAGACAAATCAGCCAGAATCTGGTCAAATTTGACATTTTCTGAATCAAGAACGTTTATTACTGCAATTGTGGGTATGCCATTTTCAGTGATACGATCCCATGTTTGTTCAGTGCCGAGTTCAATTCCGTGAGCGCCATGTACTGTGAGCACTACAAAATCTGTTACCCTTAGTGCGGATAGAGTTTCACCTATGAAATCAGCATAACCTGGGGCATCCAGAATATTAAGTTTGCAGGAATTCCATTCAGCAAACATTGGGGTAGTGTGAATGGAAATCTGATGCTGCTGTTCGTCCTCATGATAGTCAGAGACAGTGTTCCCATCAACAATAGTACCCAGCCGGTTTATCACTCCGCTGCAGGCAAGCATCGATTCTGCAAGGATGGTTTTTCCGGAGGAACCATGTCCCACAATAGCGAAATTCCGGAGTTTGGAAGCTTCGAATTCTGGCATTATGTTATCTATTTTTATTGAAGACCAGAAGATAATCCTGTCTTTTCTGAATCATGTCAATAGAAAAATTATAAATTATAAACATTCTCTGAAATAGCGTAAGGTTATGATGCGGTTTATCAAATGTGCTGTCCACAAACTAAAAATTATACAGTTAAGACCTATATGTTCTGGAAAAAATTACAATAGAATGTTTCAATTTGACTTTGTTTCACTAAGTTATCAATATCGAAAGGTTTATTAGAAAAAAAGTTCAAGTTTCAGGTTGATCATGATTGTAGTGCAGGATTTAGTTAAGCATTTTGGCGGGCTGGTAGCAGTAGATGGTGTTAGCATGGAGATTGAGCAGGGAACCATCACAGGCTTGATCGGGCCAAACGGTGCCGGAAAATCAACGCTTTTTAATTTGATTGCCGGAAACCTGACTCCAGAATCCGGCAGCATATATTTGGATGGGGAGGATGTAACTGGACTTAAGCCGCACATGCTTTTTTCCAAGGGGCTGCTGAGAACATTCCAGATTGCGCATGAGTTCCAGAGTTTGAGTGTGCTTGATAATCTTATGATGGTTCCTTCTCTGCAAGTAGGGGAATCATTGCTGGGAGCATGGTTTAAAAGAGAAAAAGTTGTCCGTCAGGAAGCCGAAATAAGAGGCAATGCAGAAGAAGTTATATCTTTTCTGAACATGGGGCACATGGCAAATGAACTGGCCGGTAATCTATCAGGGGGCCAGAAGAAGCTGCTTGAACTTGGCCGGACCATGATGGTCTCACCAAAAGTAGTAATTCTGGATGAGGTTGGGGCAGGAGTTAACAGGACACTGCTTAAGGAGATTGGCGAAGCAATTTTAAGCATGAACCGTGAGCGAGGTTTTACTTTTTGTATGATAGAACATGATATGGATTTCATCAGCAGGCTTTGTGATCCGGTAGTGGTGATGGCGGAAGGTAAAATACTGGCCCAGGGCAGCGCGAAGGAAATTAAAGCCAATGAAGACGTAATAGAAGCCTATTTAGGTACAAGTATGAAAAACATGGGGGAGGCTCTTCCCGGATGAATTTTTTGATTGGTGAAAATTTGACTGGCGGATACGGCGGTGCCGATATCATCAGGAACTGCAATGTTTCTGTGGGTACAGGTGAAATTGCAGTTGTAGTAGGACCTAACGGGGCCGGGAAGTCCACTGCAATGAAAGCTCTGCTGGGTATGCTTAGTCTGCGTAAAGGCCGGGTATTGCTTGATGGAAATGATATTACAGGTATGTCTCCACAAGAAAGAGTCAGTCACGGAATGGCATTTGTTCCACAGAATCAAAATGTGTTTGTTACATTAACAGTTGAGGAAAACCTTGAAATGGGTGCTTACCTGAGAAGGGACGACATAACAGAAACCATGAATCAGGTCTTTGAACTGTTTCCGGTACTAAAGGAGAAACGAGGACAATTAGCAGGCGAGCTTTCCGGAGGACAGAGGCAGCAGGTAGCGGTAGGGCGTGCCTTGATGACCAGGCCATCTGTTCTGATGCTGGATGAACCTACGGCTGGAGTCTCACCGGTGGTTATGGATGAGCTGTTTGAACGTATTATAGAAGTGAAAAGGACAGGGGTCGCGATTCTGATGGTTGAGCAAAATGCACGTCAGGCCTTGAATATTGCTGACAGGGGATTTGTTCTTGTTACTGGTGAGAACCGTTTTACTGATACTGGGGAAGCTCTTTTGGCAAATGAGGAAGTTCGCAAATCTTTTTTGGGAGGATAGCAATTGGAAAATTCGATTGATCTGCTGAACGCGCTGGTGCTGATTTCAAACTATGTGTTGATTCCATCACTGTCCTATGGTTCTCAGCTGGCAATTGGTGCAGTAGGAGTAACACTGGTTTTCGGCATTTTGCGTTTCGCCAATTTTGCGCATGGTGAATTGATGGGATTCGGGTGCACAGCCACAATCTTTTTCACCTGGTGGTTTCAGTCAATGGGTATTTCTCACAGTTTTTTTCCTACTGCACTATTTGCGATGCCTTTCGCGGTGCTGCTTACAATTCTGCTTGTACTGGCTATTGACCGATCCGTTTTCCGATTTTATCGTCTTAACAAGAGCCGACCTGTGATTTTTGTAGTGGCATCTGTCGGTGTCATGTTTATGCTGAACGGCCTGGTGCGGATGCTGATAGGAACAGACGAAATAATTTTTCGTGATGGACAGAAGTTTTTAATCAAGGCGGGTCAGTTTAAGAAAATGACAGGGCTGAATGAAGGACTTGCTTTGAAGCAGACACAGGTATTGACAGTAGTTCTTGCTGTGGTTGCAGTGTTTCTGCTTTTCTGGTTTCTGCAGCGTACACGTACCGGGAAAGCAATGCGTGCATATTCCGATAATGAAGACCTTGCACTGCTTTCAGGAATCAGCACCGAGCGCGTAGTGATGGTTACATGGATTATTGCAGCAAGCCTGGCAACTATAGCCGGGGTATTGTACGGACTAGATAAAAGTTTTAAACCGATAGTTTATTTTCATTTACTGCTTCCAATTTTTGCCTCTGCAATTGTGGGTGGAATCGGACAGCCGATTGGTGCAATTTTAGGTGGATACATAGTGGCATTTTCTGAAATCATTACGACATATGCCTTCAAAAAATTCATTACATACCTTGTTCCAGCCAATTTTGCACCTGAAGGCTTGGGACAGCTTTTGTCTACAGAATACAAATTTGCCGTGTCGTTTTTAATACTCGTTTTAGTACTGCTTGTGCGTCCGACAGGAATTTTTCGCGGGAGGGTTCTATGACTAATAAAAACAGAGCTTTTCTCAGTTTTTCCATCATGGGCCTGATGCTGATGATAGTAGGTTTTGGACAGTCCTGGAATGTGGCTATGGCGATATTCAACATGTGTTTGATTTCCGCTGTTATGTCCATGGGACTCAACATGCAGTGGGGCTATGCAGGACTGTTTAATGCAGGAGTTATGGCCTCGACAGCAATAGGCGGACTGACTGCAGTACTTGTTTCCTACTCACCTGTCATGAAGGCCTGGTCAGAAGGAGGGACATCATTAAGTTTAGCTTTTATATTTCTGCTGATCACAATTGCAATGGGGCTGCTGGTCTGGAAAAAAATCAAGAAAGGACCAATTCGAACATGGAGCATGACTGTTGTTGTGCTTACAGGTTATGTGTTCATGCGAATCTACTACGATGAGGCTAGAGTTGCAATAGAGGCTGTAGAGCCGGCCAAAACAGGTTTTCTGGGAGGACTCGGCCTGCCGATTATATTTTCATGGATTGCTGGAGGATTTGCCGCGGCCGGTTTGGCCTGGCTGGTGGGAAGAATTTCACTGGGTCTGCGCTCAGATTATTTTGCGATTGCCACATTAGGAATTTCAGAAATAATGATTTCAATTCTTAAAAATGAGGACTGGCTGTCACGCGGAGTAAAAAACGTTACAGGACTTGACAGACCTGTACCATATGAAGTTGATCTGCAGAAGCAGGAATGGTTCATTAACCTGGTTAAGAGGTTTTACAATACAGCAGAAGACGGAAGTTCTATTAGCTCGGACATGCTTCGTGAAGCAGTAATGCTGAGCGCAGGAGTTTATGTAAAGATCTGCTATTCAGGCCTTTTTTTGGCAGTTCTGCTGATTGTATTATTTTTTGCAACACGTGCCCTTAATTCTCCGTGGGGACGAATGATGAGAGCGATTCGTGACAATGAAACCGCTGCTTCAGCAATGGGAAAAGATGTTACAAGCCGTCATCGTCAGGTTTTTATAATTGGTTCGGCAGTTATAGGCATTGCAGGAGCGATGCTTACTACCCTGGATGGTCAGTTTACTCCTGGAAGCTACATACCATTGCGTTTTACCTTCCTGATCTGGGTAATGGTTATAATCGGCGGAAGCGGCAATAATCTGGGCGCAATCATTGGAGCCTTTATCACCTGGTTTGTCTGGATTGAAGCAGAACCCGTTGCACTTTGGCTCGTAAGCCATGTAAATCTGCTACTGGATGAAACAAATCCGCTGAGGTCGCATTTGCAGGAAGTTGCACCTCACATGAGAATGGTGCTGATGGGCTTAATCTTGGTTCTGGTGCTCAGATTCAGACCGAAGGGTATCCTACCTGAGAAGGCACCTGATCATTATTAATTCTCGAGTTACCATTTCTGAGAACAAACTAATTAAATATTCTTTTTTATTTATATTATGTCATCGTTTTCTGATGTGTTGGGGGATTATTGAGTTCTGGTATATTTGTGCCAGCATGGGTCAGAAACAACGGACATATAAAATTCATTATATTACACAAGGGGAAAGATTCAGAGGCTTTTAATAATAATTTTTTAGCTAAATTATCCTGTAAATACAAAGCATTACGTAATTTAAATTAGATTACAATAAGTATGGCTATTCAAGTAAACACAATTCGTGAACAATTTCCGGCTCTTTCACTTGCAGACGAAGGAAAGCCGAGGATATACCTGGATAACCCCGGAGGCACACAGGTTCCCAGGCAGGTACTGAATCGCATGGAAAATTATTTGATTCAAACAAACGCAAACCATGCAGGAGTTTTCCGGACTTCTGTTGAATCCGATAAAGTGCTTCAGGAAGCACATCAGGGAATGGCGGACCTGCTTAACGCAAGGAATGCAGATGAAATTGTGTTTGGAGCAAATATGACAACCCTGACATTTGCCGTTTCCCGTTCAATCGGTAGACTTCTTAATCGTGGAGACACAATCCTTCTCACACACATGGATCATGAAGGCAACGTGGGACCTTGGATGCATCTGGCAGAGGATTTAGGACTTAAGGTCAAGTGGTTGAAATTCAATCTGAAAACTTATGAATATGATCTAAATGAAGTGTCATCATTACTCAGTGAAGGTAACGTCAGGCTGGCGGCAATCAACTATGCCAGTAATTGTCTGGGCACTGTAAATGATGTTAAGACAATCACAGAAATGGCACATCAGTCTGACACAATTGTTTTTGTGGATGCTGTTCAGTATGTGCCTCATGGTCCTGCAGATGTACAGAATATAGGCTGTGATTTCCTTGTTTGCTCGCCGTATAAGTTTTTTGGGCCTCACCAGGGCGTTTTATGGGGCAAATATGAACTTTTAAATAAACTAGAGTCGTATAAGGTGCGTCCCGCAGATAATGCACCTCCGGGAAAATATGAAACCGGAACACAGTCCCATGAAGGACAGGCAGGGACTTTGGGTGTAATTGAATACCTGGAATGGATTGGCGAATCAATGGGTACGGAATACCTAGATAATTTCAAGGCATTCAGCGGACGAAGAAAGAATCTTCATGCAGCAATGCAGGCAATTCAGGACTATGAGCAGATTCTCAGTGAAAGGCTGATAAGTGGTTTGCAGATGTTTCCTGATGTAGAAATAGCAGGAATCAGAAATAAGAAAGATTTTTCTCGTCGTGTTCCAACGGTTTCATTTACTGCAAAAAATAAAAATCCGCAGAAAATTGCACAAAAACTTGCGGATGAAAACATTTTTGTATGGCACGGACATAATTATGCACTTGAAGCGATACGTCTGATGGGTATTGAAGATTCCGGAGGTGTTGTCCGGATTGGTCCGGTACATTACAATACCATTCAAGAAATTGATCGCACCCTTGAGGTGCTGGAAACCTGTCTATAAAGTACTGCAGTCAGATTGAACTGAATTAATTTTAATCTAATAAAAATTCCCCAATATCCACGCTGAATACTGGAATGGCGACAATGCTCTTCCGGATTATCTATATAGATTTCAGTCAGATGTGGAGTATTTGTGTCAAATCGCAACTAAAGTACACTTAACAATAGATGCCGCAAAAAAATCCCGAAACTTTTCAGCCCTCAAGGCCGATGTGGAAACTGTTCGGCTACATGCGGCCTCACTGGAAATTTTTCTCCTGGTCCTGTTTTTCCAGCATAATAAACAAAATTCTGGATCTGATGCCTCCCGTCCTGGTGGGATGGGTGATAGATTCAGTAAGACGGGAGCCTCCGGAATGGATTTCAATTATTCTTGGAACAGATGAACCATGGAACCTTGCCGTATTTCTGGCAGTACTCGGAGTTGTTATTTTTGTTTTCGAAAGTCTTTTCCAATGGGCATTTCAGCATGGTTTTATGAGCCTAGCGCAAACCGTACAGCACAAATTGCGTACTGATACCTATAATCACCTGCAGACACGTGAAATTGAATTTTTTGAAAACCATCGTATGGGGGAAACCATGGCAATGCTCAACGATGATGTAAACCAGATTGAGCGTTTTCTCAATATTGGATTTAATGAAATCCTTCAGTTGTTTGTGCTATTTATCTTTGCCGGCGCTTTGATGTTTGGAATTTCATGGGAGCTTGCACTTGTTGGGCTGCTGCCTCTCCCTGTAGTTCTTTGGGGGAGCCTGCTGTACCAGAATCTTATTTCTCCACGCTACAGAAAAGTACGTGAAGCAGTGGGTGCTTTGAGCAGTCGCCTAGAAAATAATATTGCCGGAATATTCGTAATAAAAAGTTTTACCGCGGAAAAATTTGAGTCCGAACGCGTAGCAGAAGCTTCAAGGGAATATCAACAGGCAAATTTTCAGGCAATAAAGCTCAGTGCGGTTTATGTCCCTTTAATTCGCATGTCCATTGCTTTGGGCTTCGGCGGAGTTCTTCTGCTGGGCAGTTACTGGGTACTTGAAGATAGAGGTATTATAACTGTGGGAGAACTTGTCTTTTTTTCAATGATGATTCAGCGTCTTCTCTGGCCTTTAACAAGAATGGGGGTCACGCTGGATGAATATGAACGCGCAAAGGCCAGTGCCCGCAGAACATTCGGAATTCTGGAAGCTCCCAGCAAAATAGTAAGTCCAGCAGTTTCTAAATCACTCCCAAGGCCGGTTCAAGGCAGAATTGAAATGATAAATGTCAATTTTAACTATCAGCGCGGGGGAGAAGTTCTTAAGGGGCTTAATTTGTGTGTAGAACAGGGAGAAATGATTGGAATTGCCGGAGTTACTGGTGCAGGTAAATCAACATTGATTAAGCTGCTGCTTAGATTTTATGATCCCACGTCGGGAAAGGTAATGCTTGATGGGATTGATTTGAGAGAACTGAAATTAAGTGAGATTCGTAAACAAATTTCACTGGTAAGCCAGGATGTTTATCTTTTTCACGGTACGATCGGGGAAAATATTGCTTACGGAACTGATGATCAGGATTTCCAGAAAATAGAAGAAGCATCACGCTCGGCTCAACTGCATGAATTTGTACAGACTCTCCCGGATGGTTATCAGACCATTGTAGGAGAAAGGGGCATTCGGCTGTCAGGCGGCCAGCGTCAGAGACTAAGCATCGCACGAGCAATACTCAAGAACTCACCTGTTATGATATTTGATGAGGCCACAAGTTCAGTGGATACTGAAACAGAGCGCGAAATACAGGCCAATCTAGCCAGCATTACTCAAGGTAAAACTGCGCTGGTTATCGCACACAGACTTTCTACTATTAGGCATGCGGACCGCATTCTTGTGATACGTGACGGAAAGGTCGCTGAAGAAGGGCATCACGATGATCTTGTGCTGCTTAATGGTACATATGCGGATTTATGGCATATACAGTCAGGAGACTTCGGAATACATTCTGACACATACAGAATTTCCGCTTAATAATCCCTTCGCCTGTAATTTAATCGAAATAGCATTTACAAAATAGATTTAATCCTCTTTAAAACACACTTGTATAAATATTTGTATTATGTTACTGTTCACCTTTATTTGACTGGAACCACCATTTCAACAGGTGTTGTACCACCTGAACAATTATTGACAAGTTCAGGTTTAATATTTTCATTTCTATCAGGAGCTGGTTATGAGTTACAGGATTACAGATGTGAATTTTGATCCAAGCAAAAATGATGAGTTTTATGCTTATGCTGACAGTCTAAGAGACCAACTTAAGGCTGTAAATGGACTTAAATTTGTGCATGTAATAGATGTAGATGAAGGTCAATCTGTGATAATTGCACGTTATGACAGCGAGGAAAGCGCAGTTGCTGCAAATGAAACAATACAGGGTATTTTAGCAGGAATGGGCCAGTTCATGACTGCACCGCCGAATCGAAGAGGTGGACCAATAACCTGGGAAATGTGAACTGGAAGTCAGGGGGGTAAAGTCTTTCAGTGAGAGTGACGCGGAATTGTTTGCCGGATTTTTTTGTATTTTTCTGCAAGTTCAATGATGCCGCCTCCGGATAACTGCCCCACTGTGTTTCGATAGATTTCCTGCCAGGGAGTCTGATTTTCAGTTTCCTCCAATTGTAATAAGTCACGGCGTTTCTGCAGTTCTGTTTCATTAAGCAGAACATCAATTGTGCATTGATTGAGGTTAATTCTCAGCACGTCGCCAGTCTGCAGCAAAGCCAGGCCGCCCCCTATCGCAGATTCCGGAGAAACATTAAGTATAGATGGACTTCCGGAGGTTCCGCTCTGGCGTCCGTCTCCGAGGGTCGGTAATTCAAGAATACCTTTGCGGATCAGGCTGTCAGGAGGTTGCATGTTAACCACCTCTGCAGATCCAGGATAGCCTATAGGTCCGCATCCGCGTATCACAAGTATACAGTCCACGTCGATATTCAGTTCCGGATTGTTAATGCGTTCATGATAGTCTTCCGGACCTTCAAACACTATTGCCCTGACTTCAAACTCATTATTGCTGCCTGGTCTGGAAAGGTACTGGGTGCGAAAGTTTTCGCTGATTACGGACGTTTTCATTACCGCCGCCTCACAGATATTTCCCTTGAGTATGATAAAGCCGGCGTTTTCAAGAATTGGATTATCACAGGTACGAATTACATCTGTATCCATAATTGATGATTGGGCATAATTTTCAGCTATTGTTTTTCCATTAGCAGTAATGGCGGTATCATTCAGTTTACCTGCAGCAAGCAGTGAGTTCATTACTGCCGGCACTCCTCCAGCGCGGTAAAAATCTTCACCAAGATACTTGCCGCTTGGCTGCATGTTTACCAGTAGAGGTATTTCAAAACCAATCTTCTGCCAGTCCTCAATCCTGAGTTCCACACCAACATGCCTGGCAATGGCATTGATATGAATGGGTGCGTTTGTTGAACCTCCCAGTGCTGAATTCAGAACTACGGCATTTTCAAAAGATTCTCGGGTCATTATCCTGGTCGGAGTCTGGTCTTCCTTAACCATCTCCACAATACGCAGTCCGGTCAGGTAAGCCATTTCTGCCCTTTCACTGAGCGTTGCGGGAATGGACGCGCAGCCGGGCAGTGACATACCAAGACCTTCGGTCAGGGAATTCATGGTTGTGGCTGTACCCATAGTGTTGCAGTAGCCGGGAGACGTGGTGGTATCAACAACCAGATTAATGAATTCATCCTCATCGATTTCACCTGCAGCCAGCAGTTGCCTTGCTTTCCAGACTATGGTGCCGGAACCCCACCGTTCCCCTTTCCAGTAGCCGTTCATCATTGGACCTGAAGAAAGACAGATTGAAGGGATGTCCACGGTTGCTGCTGCCATCAGCAGGGCAGGGGTTGTCTTGTCACAGCCTATGGTCAGTACCACCCCATCCAGCGGATAGCCAAAGAGTATCTCAACCAGGCTGAGGTACTGAAGATTCCTGTCAAGTGCAGCTGTAGGGCGTTTACCGCTTTCCTGAACGGGATGGACAGGGAACTCGATCGCGATCCCCCCAGCTTCACGGATACCTTCACGCACACGCTGGGCAAGGTTAACATGAACCCTGTTACAGGGGACAAGGTCGCTGCCTGTCTGCGCTATTCCTATGATTGGTTTCCCGGAGCGAAGTTCATCCGCCTTGATGCCGAAATTTGTGTAACGCTCAACGTGAAGAGCTGTGGCACTTGGATCCCCAGGAATGTCAAACCATTCACGGCTTCTCAATCTTGATGTTTTTTTTGCTGCCATGGTCTCTAAAATTGTGAAATGAATCTTATCTGAGGAATGAGCAATAGTTTTGTAATGAAGGGATTAAAAATTAGATAAAAATTAGCTGTAAAATCAGTATGTAGAGCGGCCGCCACTAAGGTCAAAGACACCACCTGTAGTGAAAGAATTCTCTTCAGAACAAAGCCAGGCTACCATTGAAGCAGCTTCCTCCACCTTCAAAAATCTGTTGCGCGGGATTTTGCTGAGCATGTACTGAATATGATCTTCACTGATCTGGTCAAAGATTCTTGTTTTGGCAGCAGCTGGTGTAATGCAGTTGACTGCAATATCATAACCGGCAAGTTCCTTACCAAGTGATTTTGTAAGCGCAATAACCCCTGCTTTGGCCGCACTGTATGGAGCTGCATTAGGGTTGCCGTCCTTTCCTGCTACAGAAGCCACATTTACAATTCGACCATAATTCTGGTCAATCATGATTGGGGAAACTACATGCAGGCAGTTGAAAACACCCGTTAAGTCAATATCAATCACCTGCTGCCATTCCTCGGGAGGATATTCCCAAATTTTTGCAGTCGGTCCTGCAATTCCTGCATTACAAACCAGAACTTCGATGGCTCCAAGCAATTCTTCTGTTTTTTCTGCGGCATTCCTGACAGATTTTAAGTCAGTAACATCCATTACAACAGGCTCAACTTTACCCTTTGAGGAAAGAGAATCTGAGGTTTCCATGAGTAATGATTCGTCACGGTCCCAAAGAGATACTGAGGCGCCTGATTTGAGTAATCGTTCCGCAATTGCCAGGCCTATTCCCTGTGCGCCGCCTGTTACGACAGCTTTGCGATTTTTCAAATCAATTTGATTCATGATTATGCCCCTATTCCTGCGTCAATATAGTAATTCCTGCGGGTACACATGCGCCCTGCATCTGATCCAAGGAACAGGGCCAGCTGGGCTACGTCTTCAGGAAGAATCCTGCCTGGAATGCACTGCTTTTCGTTCATGAATTGTTCATATTCCGGAGTTAGGTAATCTCTGATTTGTCTCGGGGTCCAGACCTGTCCCGGAATGATGCAGTTCACCCTAATGTGATGCTTTCCATAAGCCCTGGCAAGACTTTGAGTGAGTCCTTCAATAGCAGCCTTGGCTGAGGTATAAGCAGGCATGAATTCCAGTGCCATGTGCCAGCTGATTGATCCCATGTTGATAATTGCACCACCTCCCGCCTTTGCCATCTCAGGCTGCACAGCCTGTGAGGCAAAAAACTGGTGATTCAAATTTAATTTTAGCCTTTCTTCCCAGTATTCAGGAGTTACATCTTCCGGTTCGTGGCGCTGGTCATTTGCCGCATTATTGACCAGCACACGGACAGCACCAAGATCCTGCTCTACCTGTTTAACTGATTTTTTGAGGGCAGTTATGTCAGTCAGATCACAATTAATGAATACGGGCGGAGAACCGGCAGAGGCAAACTTGCCTAAAAGTTCCTGTGATGAGTCTTCCTGGATATCAATGAATGCTACTTTGCATCCCTGCCTGACAAACGCTTCCACAAAAGATGCCCCAATTCCTGAACCTCCTCCGGTAATTAGGACCGTTTTATCTTGTAAATCCGGATAAATCGGAAAGTTGAATTCAGCCATATTTTAATGTTAAAGCGGTTAAATTTGTATTGTTAAATTTCTTATGTAGAGCTCTGATCAATGCAGTATTGAGAATCAATTGACTCACCTTGCTGAGAAATCTGTTATTATGCTCTTTTCCATGTCGAAAAGCCCATTTGTCTCATGCCCAGTTCGTTCAAATCTTTCATGGTTGAACGATCAGGATAGTTCTTCTCAAAGTCTTCAGGTGCAAAATCAGGGGAGCTTCTTCCTTCCAGAAAGGTCTGTTTTTGACGTTCCAGGTAACGCAGGTTACGCTCACATAATGGGGCGCATCCTATGTACATTACGCTGCTAACATCTTTGCCCTTGTGCTCATGTTCCACAGCGTGTACCACATCTGAATGCCACCATACCGTGTCACCGGGCTCTACTTGCGGAATTGAAACCAGTCCTCGCAGCAGCAGGGAGTGCCATTCTTCCGTGATGGCCTGAGCACGGCCCTCCACTGCTCCGCAAAGTATTTCTTCAGGCACATCCTGCATAAATGGTCGCAGCAACACATAGGCTATACTCAGTATAGTTGGAATAAGCTGTAAAGTTCCGTCTCCAGGACCTTGCGGGGTTAAGGCTGTCCATCCCTGCC
>ERZ651768.1698-NODE-1698-length-15953-cov-4.430461_pt1 | contig 15953 bp, 11 predicted proteins | sample MGYA00514754_ERZ651768 | MGnify/ENA metagenome assembly ERZ651768
GTGAACAGGGGTTTTACCGAGACTGATCAGATTAGCGAGGAGTTGATATGCGCCAGTAGTACCAGCAGGCAATTGGCGCCAAAGCCCTAGGCCAACGTACATCCAGCGACCAGCGCCCGCCCGAGCTTCAACCAAGGCGCCGCGCTTAGGTCCATCATTAAACTTAAACGAGTCTTCAATTTGGACAAGGTCGACATACTCTGGATCACGATCGCCAAGAAAGTATAAGCCACGCTCCTGTATCCAACCGTTCCAAGTATTTTCAGTAATTTGATTAGGTGTCGTAAACACTGAATGTTCTGGTACGAGAACCTCAACCGGCGCGTGTTCATCGGTCACTCGATTACGGCTGATTTGCGCTGGATATGGCCCATACTGCACTGCATTGAAGCCCAGCTTGTTGTACTGAACGATCACCGTGCCACCACCCTTGACGTACTCGATCAAGCGATCGTTATACGCAGTGAGATGACGGTTCAATTCGTAGGCTCGTACGCCAGTAATAATCACGTCGTAACTATAAAGGTCGCCCCAAGCTAAAGTGTCCGCGTCAAGGCGATCCAATTTAGCGCCCAGTTGTTCGATCGCTACCGGCATCTGATCACCAGCACCCATCACGTAACCAACATTTAGATCGGGAGCAACACGCACGTCGATTACCTTCAGTCTTGCCTCCGCAATTCCGACGAGATGCCTTCGCTGGATGTGAGGATACTCAACAACTTGAACATCTTCACCAAAGGTAGCATCGGCAGTCTGAACAGACGCTAGCATTTCGAACTCACCAGGCTTAACATCAGCCGCTGGCGTAACGACAAAACGCGCTATCCATTCTTCGTCCTGCCGCGTAAAAGTCACTTGGGCACTTGGCGGTGTCACTATCCATCCAGGCGGCGCCTGGAGTGCGACTTTTCCTTCAATACCGCCAGTTCCGAGATTGGTAACGCTGACACGCATTTCTCGGTCACGTGGTTCTCCACGAAGTGGGACAATGACAATATCTGGCGAAATCTTAACCGCTAACTGAGGAACGACGTGAAGTTCCATTCTTCGTTCACCGCTGAAGATGTTCTCCTCGTAGCGATGTTGGATAGGTAAGGTGACGTCGATTTGCTCACTGTCAAACTCAATGGAAAATCTCACGGAGAACGGTGAAGGTTCGAACGCTGCTCCGAACGGCACGTCTGACTCAAAAACATATCGGGCAACGTCAGGGAGTCTTTCGAAATACGGAGTAGTGCTTGCAGCATCGGCCGGTATTCTTAACTGCGAGTCGCAGGAATACACAGATTCCGCATCTACGACGTCAGGGCCGCAACCAACACTGCTATTATCAAAACCATTAAAAGTCACCCCACGCGCGCTAATGTCCACATTGCCTCGATTTGCCACAAACGTCGAGACCTGAACAAGCTGACCTGCAGTCACCACCCCATCGTCGGCTAACGCTTCTAGTTTGATTTCGTACGCTAAAAGCAATGCCCGCTCAAACTGAGCTTCTTTCTGCGCAAGCCTGAAGCCAATTTCATACTGTGCTTCATCAGACAAATTCATCAGGCTGAGTTGATCACGCAATTTCCTCACGGCCGAAAGACCCGAACGAATTGGTTGACGTGTAGCTTCGACACCTTCGCTCTCAAACACCTGCAACGCATTCGCTGCATGCGTTTCAATACTCGTTAGCTGAATTGTTAATTCGGCTGGCGGGTTAAATCCAGCATACTGGCGAAGTTTAAGAATCGATGTGTCGATTCCACTGAAAAAATCACCCGAGGCTGTTTGATGGTCGACGGTTGATTCGGCTAGGCGATAGTAGGCCTTGTTGCTTTGTCCTAGAACCTCTAACACTTGCGGCATCCCTTGGCACTTGTGCATGCTACGCGCCTCGCTACCAATTTGGGCATAGGTGCGACCTAATAGTGAATCGTACCCGCCGGTATCTACAGCGACAATATCGTCACCTTGCGGCGGCCCTAGTCTCGCTTGAAATGGCGAACTGACATTGAAATAGAACTTGCGTGCTTGCCAAGGACGCAGTCCGTCTTGTAACTGATCAGAAAAACGGGTTGCGTCTGCGGCCGCTCGAAACGCTTCTCGTGCAAGCAGCGCAGAGGCTTGATGGTGCTGCCCACCGCCAGCACCTGTGGGTCGTAAGCCAACAATGACATCGGGCCGAAGCACACGAATCATCCGAACAAAATCACCAAGAATTTCTTCCTGGCCCCATTTCTCGAAAGTTTCCTCGATGCTAAACGAATACCCAAAGTCGACTGCGCGGGTAAAATATTGCTCAGCTCCGTCGAATCGATGAGCCGCTAAAAGTTCTTCGGTGCGCAGCACCGCCAACGCGTCAAAGAGTTCCGCGCCGATTTCGTTCTGACCGCCGTCACCTCTGGTAGCTGAAACCAGAGCGGTGCGAATGCCCTGACCGTGGCTTAGCATCGCGAGAATCGCATTGTTCTCATCGTCAGGATGCGCGGTCATCATCATAAACGAGCCGACCATATTGAGTTTTCGTAACATTAAACCTAGCCCGACTTGGCCATCAAGCTCAGCAACCGGTTGCGTACGCATTTGCCCATGCACTTCTGGAGTAATCCAGACAGGTGCGCATACGATTAACATGAAGATAATGGCTCTTTTGGGCATAGCAACAGTTAGCTTAGTCTCAAAAAAATTTTATAACAGCTATTTCTATATCTCTACCTAGAGAACGCGAATAAATCGTCGCCCTTGACAGGCTCGTCCAAGTAGTGGCGAAGAAGAATGCGTGATGACAAAAATCCCAACGCCAACCCATTTCCACCAAAACCAAGCGCAAATAAGTGACGAGGGAAATTCCGGTGCGGCCCTATGTAGGGTAGCCCGTCGGGAGTGTTAATAATCGGACCATCCCAAGCGTACTCAGGTTGAATTCCTGAAATAACCGGGTAATAAGTTGAAAGTTCGTACATAAGTTGTCCCGCACGCTGAATTAGCACCTTCTTGCGTCGCCTTGGATTTGCAGGAGCTTGATCAGCCCCTCCAAAAACGATGCGATCATCCCGTGTCCACCTGAGGTAATGATAAGGCTCTTGGGTATCCCAGATCATGGTGTTACGCCGTCCTAGCTCCCGACGCAACCTCGCTCCCAGAGGTGAAGTAACGACGACATAAGTATGAGTACGTCGAAAATGCCGCCTTAAAGGCTTAAACAGTCCTGTTGGATCACCAAGCGCCACAACCACATGACCTGCAGTGATCCGACCGCGTTCCGTGAATAACTGGACATGGTTGCGAAAGTGGCGAACCCGTTTTACAGGAGACTGTTCAAAAATTGTAGCGCCGCGCGCTGCAGCCGACCTGGCTAGCCCAAGACAGAGCCTATAGGGATCGACTTCTGCATTCCCAGACACACGAATTGCACCCTCTGCACGCAGGTTCGTCTCACGCGTAACACGATCCGCGGTCAACCAGCGAACTTGAAATCCAGCTTTCCGGCGGGCATCGAATTCCTGACGTAACCGCTTTACCGCGGCCTTGTCGGATGCTAAGTAAACTGAATCTTGCGACTCAAGGTCACACTTAATCTTAAGATGGCGAATAACCCGAGGTAGATCCAATGCGGCACGGCGGGTCATTTCCCAAATCGTACGTGCGGCGCGTAATCCGAAGGAGGTAACGAGATCTTGAAAATCAATATCTGGCTCCTGCATTACGAAGGCTGTGCTATTTGCGCTCGCTCCTTGACCAATCCGATCGGATTCAACGAGGCCAACACGTACACCGGACGCCGCAAATGCCTGCGCTGTCGCACATCCAGTTAAACCGCCTCCAATAATTGCAACGTCTAAATCCAAATTCCCTTTATGGCGTGGAAATCTAGCGTTTCTGGCCTTGCGGGTCTCGGAATAGCGATCAAGCCAGTGAGAAATGCCATAACGAGTTTTTTGCATGCTAGAAACATTCTACACGTTACATCATCGGTCTCCTGTCATCTCGATCGCCACGTCGGACAATCGCACGCTGACGCGAAATAGGCCAGGAGACAACGTATCTCAACGGCGTAGGCATATTCTAAAACAACCAGATTAGCCAAAGCGGGCCGCCGCGATTCTTGATCACTGTTCAGAAATTGTAATCCGTTGCATCACATCACCTTCGATGATCTGATCGACAACATCCATGCCACTGGTAACAGTCGCAAACACCGTGTAGTGGTGATCTAAGCGTGGATTATCCACTAGGTTAATAAAGATTTGCGCATCACCAGTGTCTCGTCCCCGCGTCGAGATACCAACTGCTCCACGTACATGTGGACGTAAGCCTACTTCGTCGCGCAGGTACATGGCGTCACCGGCAAATTCATTAGCGCCTGGACTACCGCCTTGAATTACAAAATTCGGAACAACGCGGTGAAACATGAGACCGTCGTAGTATCCCTCCCGGCTCAGTCGTGCAAATCGTGCCACGGTAGCCGGGGCTTCCCTCGGGTGCATGGTTAAGTGGAACACCCTACCACTACGCATCTCGATCCGTGCGTGTTGGATACGAAAAGTTGGCTCAAGCAACGGTGTGTCACTCGTTCTCATCTGCACGGATGCTGGTTCGTGAAGTTGATTTGTCCATTCGGTCAACACTTCAGCCGCTAAATTTGAGACCCGTGGATCAAAATCCTCTAGATAGGGTCGTAACACACCAGCATTTCTTCGTGAGCCGAGCTCGTGCAAGCGCTCCAGAATCGCTACACGAGGATCACGCGATGTGTCTGAATTTTCCGCAGTCAACCTGGCAAGCGTAGTAATCAGTGTCTGAGTGACACGTCTGTCCGGACTACCTTCCAACGCTCGCGCTGCAGTAAGAATCAGCTGATAGTCCGAACTCTCAAGAGCTTCGAGATACACTTCATCTGCCGTATGTCCTTCAAACTGCGCTAAACCCCTAACCGCTAATGTACGTACATTAGGATGACTATCATTAGCTAGCACCAAAAGCCAGTCGCTTGCAGCCAATATTGCAGCAGCACGAGCTGCATAACTCCGCACCTGCCAAATCTGATGTTTGGAAAATTGAGGTAAGAGATTCTTAGCCCGATCCGGTGCAACTGACGCCAGCGAAACCAGCGCATGCGCAGGACGGTGCCAACTGAAAAAAGTCTGGTTGCTAGTTAGCTCGCCAGCAACACTTGCGAGGATAAGATCGACTGACTGATCAGATGGACATTCATTCGCTAGAAGATCGAGAGCCAACAATGAAAGATGCATGTTGCCATCGTCCGTATTCAGGGTATCGATTATTGGTTGACAACCGTTGCTCTGTAACCTGCCTCCGTAAGCTCTGAGAGCTTCGTAACGAACCATCGCGACTGAGTCATTTAACGCCGCCATAATAAGTGCAGCACGATCATTGAGCGTACCAGCTGTGCCTAGCGCAGTCGCTGCCAAACGCCGTACCTGTGGATCAATGTCTGATAGGGCGATTTCCACCATCGTCCTATCCACTGTCCCGTTGATCGCTAACGCCGACATGGCCAGTCGACGTACACGAGCCAAGGTATCTTGGTCTTGAGTGTTCTCCACCACTGGCATCGGGCCAATTACGATGTTACGCAGTCCCTCGACAGTTTCACTCATCAAAGAATGACGTCCGACGTTTTGACGCGTCAGCGATTCAAGTCCGTCGACAACCCCTAACAAGGTATGCAAACTTTCTACGTCTCGCATGTCGAGAAGGGCAGAAAGGGGTTGTTCAGCTGCTGCGAGGGATTGAGTGTTCCGAAAGGAGAGACGGCCTAGTGTTTGGGCAAGGACTGCACGTACCTTTGAATCGGTCTCTTTATATAGTCGGGAGGTTAATGCGGCATGCACCGTTGCAACAACTGATAACTCTGTACGCTCACCTCCAGTCGGTTCACTTATTGATTCAACGCTCTGGCCCAGTGCGTTGGCTACTTCTGCACGAATTTCTGCAGATTCATCTGCAATTGAGTTAATAAGCCATCTTACGGAATCTGACCGTTCAAGTCTGCCAAATGCCCGAATCGCTATTAGCCGCAACTCGTCGTCAGCGCTTTCCAGGCCAGCCCGTAATGTTGCGAATGCCTGGGGATCTACAACTCGAGAATCTTCAGCTTCAAAAAGAAATTGCCTGAAGATTGTATTGGCATTCACCGCGTTCTTAATCGACTGTGTTAGAGCACTTGAAGGTGTTCCAAAAACTAAAAACACAATCGATAAGACAAGTAAAGTAGGAGCGACTTGACGATTCATAGAATTGATATCCACCTCACAAGTCGAGAGGTTCGACTGTCTTACCTAGAAAACTAAATCAGCTTTAGTCACAATTCGCATGTCCAGAATATTCGAGCATTTGCTTAGTCAAATCTTGGGGATACGAAATGAGAACGTCGGTAATCTTCCCCTCACTATTAGTCATGGCCTCAAGACGAGGCTGCACGAAACCCGTATAAGACGGCAAATTAAGAGCATCGACGCGAGTGACGACCTCATCACGTAGCACGGGATCGAAGTGAATACCGTGCTGATCGAAAAGTTGAATAGCCGCCTCGTAATCCCCCTCTGACTTTATCCTCTGCACTTCCGCGAGCAATTGCCCGACACCGTCACGAAATGCCTGCCAATCACTCATAAGGTAAAAAGTTTTACCATCGCGCTGGCGTGATTCAACAGCAGCGGTATTCTCCATGAGCCAATGAACAATCATCTGACGGTTACGCATGTGGTCTTCTTCCAGTTGTGTCCCTTCGCGAACGCGTCGCAACTGTACCAGTGCATTCCTGGCGTATCCTTCATACTCTGTCAGCACAATGTCAGCATGATCATCAACAGCGACCAAGCCTAATTCAACGAGCTTGGGATCTGCCACAAAATAGAGCGCGACTAAATCTGCTCTACTTTCTTCAAGTGCCGAGTAATGTTCCTTCAGGAATGCTTGAGGTTGACCATTAAGATGGTCTGCAATTTTGCCTGACCCATGACCAATCACTTCGTGCATATTCGTAGTCAGTTCGCCTGCGAAATTACCCCATCGTTCAGCGCGTGAAATTTCCTCCGTAGTCCACGCGAACTCTGTCCGCAACTCTCTAGGCATTGATCGATCGTGGGCTTCGCTTACATTTGATAACAATACAGATTTACTGCCATGCTTTTCTCGGATGATCTGATCATTAGGAAGGTTGATGCCAATAGGTGTGATTGGCCCTGAATCACCAGATTCGATAACCACGTCGATGGCATTAGCGGTAATGCCTTGTACGCCTAGCTTGCGATACTTTGCATCCCAAGGCATGTGGTCCTCAAACCACTGCGCGGCTGCAGCGAGGGTGCGAATTTCTGAAGTTTTACCCTGGTTGATATAGAAGACGAGCGCCTCCCACGCACCCTTATTACCTCGAGCATCCATATACACTTCGACAAATCCATTGATCGTATCGACGGGCGAAGCATCATCTTGGACCCATGCGATGTCGTAGGCCTCGCGGTCGATCGATGTTCCGGTCCGATAAAAAGTTATGAGAGCATTTAATGCTTTGGCCATTTCGTCGGTCGCGAATGGAATCGCAGCCTCAAGGTGACGCACTATATTAGTGATCTCCTGCCCGTACTTTCCATCAATCCGATACACCTCTTCTACTAGTCGACCACCACACTTGGTTAATCTCGAATTAAGTGGGTAGCGCTCAGCAAAATCTTGCACATCAGAAACTGTGACGTCGACATATAGGTTGTTCGCACTGGAAGACAGAATGTCTTCACCCTTACCAGGCGTCTTATTGGTCACAACCGGATCAACTGAAGCGCTAAAGAACAGCGGCTCAAGACGAGCAAGCATATCCTTAAGTGTTTCCTCTTCACGCCTCGGAAAATTAGCGCCAGCTTTGCCTGCAGCTACAACAGCGGTTGAGAATTCTTTTGGTGTGCAATTTAAAACAAATTTTCGTGCCGTCAAATTGTTATAAGGGCCGCTATTAATCCAGAAGAGTTTTGTATAGCGCCGGATTTCCTCCAAGGTAAATATCTTTACATTGTCGGCATGTGTCAGGATTTGCTCAAGCACCTCACGCATTTCCAAATTGTGAACATATCGTTGGTCATAATAGATGTCACGCCCTGCTAATGCCGCACAGTACAGATGATAGATAAGCGTCTTCTCTCGAAGAGACAAAGTGGTAAATCCATCGGCATACAGTTGAACCACAGCCGCTTCGCCCACTTGCTCTAGCAAGTACGGTCGATTCGCCTTATGGTTTTTCGAGGTTGCATTAGCAACCAATGCATTTTTATTCACCAACTGAGACGTGTCCAACTCTTAACCGGAACATACCCAACTACTACCATGGTTCACGTTTTTCGCCATTGGCGAAAGTTTCATTCCTGGATGACGCTGACATCCGTACTTACATCGAATTTCCTAAAGTTCGAATAGACCGCTGTGGCTTCAATGCGGTTTGCACGCGCATCTTTTGGATTCTCGTACAATTCATTCATGACTTCTGGCACCAAAGTCCCAATATCTTCATTATGCCAATAGTTCACTTTGATCGTAGTCCGCACATCACTCATAGCATCACCTAGCACCAGATGAGTACGAAGTGCTTTACCGTTCTGGACATCGAGCCAAAGAGTGCCGTGCGCAAACAAGTCGCCAGATTGTGTTTGCACAACGGTGGGTTGCACTCGTTCATGGTACCGTATCGCCCAAGTTTGACGTTTATCGATCGATAATTCGCCAATCTTTTCGAACGCGAAGCGATGTTGATTTAGTGGGTGCAAGAAGCTTAAAGCTATCGTCGGTAGATTTACCGTCCGCTTGACTTGCCCAATATTGTAGCGTGCACTCTCTTGTGAAATCTCAAGAGCCTGGTCAACCGCAAGCCTCACTTCGCCCAAAAAGAGTGCCTGTAACCGGAGATCTCTGTCACGAACCGGCTTGCCATCAACCTCAAATACATCTCGAAAGCCCAACCAAGAATCAGCCCCAGGTAGCAAAATGAGAAGTATGTCCGAACGCAGTTGACGTTCTCCTGCAATTGATCCGTCAGCGCGAATAATCCGCTGTGTATAATTTTCCTCAGCAACCGCATTTGAGAATCTCTGCTCGTAGTCAATAACGGATTCATTCGCACGAAACAATAACTCACTAAGGATCAACTCCTGTGTGCCGACCCCTGCGACTGCACAGATTAAGAATATGAGAGCTGACGTCCAGATCATGGTGTTCCGCAGTTTCATAATGCTGACCAACAGAAATCGCACCGAATCACAAAGTCAGTATTAATTCAACATTTCTAGTAGTGGTCGCAGGAAATCAAGCGAACAATGCAACCTGTCCACCAGTGTGCCAAAACAACACCGTCTGAGATTCAGAAAATTTTTCCTTCCGCACATACTCGATCAAACCGGCCATGGCCTTCGCAGTGTACGTCGGATCGAGCAATAGCGCTTCGCAACGCGCTAGCAAGGTAATAGCTTCCTTCGAAGCTACGGTGGGTATACCGTAACCATTTCCAACAAACCGATCATCTACAGTTACTTCACAGTGGTTCGAGAGTGAACCATTAGTCAAGTTCAACTTAACCTTGATATTGGATACTAGATTTGTAACCGTGGAGATCACATTACTGGACGATTCGCCAGCGCTAACACCAAGCACCTGAGTGTGTGGCGCGAACAAGTGGCAACCGGCAACAAGTCCTGCCTGTGTACCGCCAGATGATGTGGCGTGAACAATAACATCAGGGACTGGTATTTGCGCTACCATTTCTCGTACGGCTCTCACAAAACCAATTGCTCCAAGCGGGGTCGAGGCACCAACTGGGATAACATAAGGACGTCGTCCCTCTTCACGCAATCGTTCCGCAGCAGCCAACATGGCGGGCATGCGAGCCTCACGAGTTGGAACATATTCCACAGTAGCGCCGTAGAACTTGTCGAGGAGTGCATTAGCTGTCACTTTTGATGGCAACTCGCCATTAACGACTAACAAACAGGATAGTCCGCAACGTGCAGCGGTCGCTGCGGTCACTCGTGCATGATTCGACTGCACAGCACCTGCTGTGATCAAGGTATCAGCACCCTCAGTGATAGCTTGCTTAGCTTCCAGCTCAACCTTTCGGACTTTATTCCCACCGAATCCAAAGGCGATAGCATCGTCTCGCTTGACGAATAGACGCGGTCCTCCACCGAGATGGTCACGCAGACTACGCAACTCTTCAACCGGTGTCGGATAGTGGCCAAGATTTAATGAAGAAATGCTATCTAGAGCGAGTAGTGGATCCATGTTTACATATGATTCGTAATCAGAAACTGTCTTACTTCTGGCACCGCACCAAGATCACAAACATGCCAACTGATGGGTCGAGTATACTTCGCGCATGAGTCAAGGTTAGACGATGTTGCTCACACACGAATGTGAAAACGAAACCATCATGACACAAAGTGCTTTAACAGGGAGTTGAAATGGCTAGTTATCTTGATGCGATTCCATTTTCAGGCATTATGCGCATCCGGGACATGATGTTCGGTATTGATAAACCGTTTCGTCTCGATCAGGGTGACGTTGGTTTCGACGCGCCCGATGCCGTGAAAGCCGGAATGACAAACGCAATCACTGCCAATCAGACACACTACGTGCAAACCGTCGGTATCCCTCGTCTACGGGAATTGATCCTTGAAAAGATCCGTGAAAAAAACGGTACTCCGGTTGAGTCAATTGACGACATCATGGTGACCAACGGCGGTATGCACGCCTTGTACACCGTATTCATGGGTTTATTAGAACCTGATGACGAAGTGATCTGCGCAGATCCGATGTGGCCATCCACGCGAGGTATCATTTTGTCTGCTCGTGGCGTTCCGATTAGTTGTCCTCTGCACGAGTCGAACCGGTGGCGACCTGATTTGGTTGAACTTGAGTCGAAGATCACATCGCGCACTCGAGCTATTCTCATAAATTCTCCGCAAAACCCAACAGGAGGAGTATTAACTCGTCCCGACATGGAACACATAGCTGGCCTTGCAAAAGAACGCGATCTATGGATCGTCTCGGACGAAGCTTATGAGGATATTCTGTTCGATGAGGAACAACACATCAGCATCGCATCACTACCTGGGATGTATGAACGAACAATTCCGATTTATACATTCAGTAAGTCGTATGCAATGACCGGGCTACGTCTTGGATACCTCTCCATCAAGGACCCAACTGTCCGTGACCGAGTCAAGAAAGTTCTTTACTACAGTTGCAGCAATATCTGTAGTGTCGTGCAGTTTGCTGGCGTGGGCGGTCTTGAGAGCGCACAAGGACGAATTGAAGAATTTCGAGTAGAACTGCAGGCACGCCGTGATCTTTTCTTCAATGGTATTCGAAACCTCGGAAGCGCAGTACTTAGCGGTGAACCTCCTACCGGTGCTTTCTATGCCTTTCTTCGCATTAATCCAACCTGGGCAGCCGAACCTCGCATGTCGAAGTCAGACTCTTTGTCTTGGGCATTCGTCGAGCATCTGATCCGACACGCTCGGATCGGTTGTGTCCCTGGCGTTGATTTCGGCCCTCATGGTGAAGGCTACGTGCGGTTCTGTTTTGCGCGCAATCGAGGTGAATTGACAGGTGCACTTGACTCAATGCAGCGTTTGTTCGGTGCAAGTCACTAAAGCAACACTAGAGGAGATGCCGACCGCCATCGACACGTACGGTTTCACCAGTTATGAAATCCGTCTCGATAAGTGCTAACACCGTCTTAACAATCTCGTCGTCTCCTCCCCAACGACCCACGGGGGTTGCCTTCTCCACTACCCGCCGCTCCGCATCAGGGAGACCCTCCGGAGCCCGTATTGGTCCGGGTGCAATCGCATTAACAAGAATTCCTGAGTCCGCCAACTCGAGCGCTAAGGCTTCAGTGAGGCCGATGACACCGACTTTAGCGACATAGTAAGGAATATAGCCAGGATAAGTTGGGCGACCACTCTTCGCAGTCCAGTCTGATACATTAATGATGCGACCACCACCAACTGCGCTCATGTGTGGCGTAGCCGCACGGGCACAAAGAAACGCGGCTTTTAGATCCACAGCAAGCCCCAAGTCCCAATCCTGCCCGGTTAAGTCGTCATAAGAAGTACGCTTGTAGACCGAAGCCATATTCACAAGTACATCCAAGCGACCCAGATTTTGCACAGTCGCAGCCACAAGTGAACTGCAATCCCCCTCAACCGTTAAATCAGCATGCGACACAAAGGTTCGACGGCCAAGTTTGTGAATTGCGTTAGCCGTCTCCTCGACAGCTTCTTGAGACCGATGGTAAGACAGCGCCACATCGGCTCCGGCGGCCGCGAGTGCGGTGGCTACAACAGCACCGATTCGACGACCTCCAGTTATGAGCACTACACGTTTGTTCAACTGCATAACTAATGTAAAAACAAGGATTGCTAGTTTTAGTGGTCAAGGAATAGCGTAATCAATTTTTTGGTGGCGGTTGGGAAATTCTACGAGGCCTAGTGGCACCAGTTCTCGCGCGATACCGGTCAATCGACACTGCCCCTGGACCATTTAGTAACAGGCAAACCAGTCCCCCAAGCAAAACCATGGCAAATTCATAACCATGCCCCACACCAGGCTCAAGACTTAAGTTGAGAAAAAATCCATGGGGCAGATGAATCTTCCAAATAGCAACACCCATGTTGATGGCAAGCAAGATGGCCGCAAAACGCGTCCACACCCCGAGAATAATAGCCGCACCTCCAAAAAGTTCGATCACCCCGACGATCAGGACCAAGGGGAGTGCGGGTTGCAAACCGGATGCTTCAAACATGGCCGCAGTCTCTGTCGGACTTCCGCCAAAAACTGGGAGAAGTTTCGGTAATCCATGAGCCAAAAAAACTACGCCAAGGACGAGCCGAAGGATCGTAATACCTCCTCCATGCATCAGGAGTGCTCCAGCAGCTTATCTATGTTCTCCATATTCAAACACCGTCCCCAGTAGGATTCACTCGTTGCATTGGTTGATTCTAGAATTCTAGCTAAGTGTACTTCGCTAATACTGTACTGCCCGCGAGCTAATCTCATGTCCAACCCGCACTACGTTGTCCTCCATCTCGTCGCTGTTCACGAATTACTTCATCCATGCGTTTAAACAGGTGCCGCAACTCCGCAGGAAATTCAATGGCTTTAAAAGTTCCCCGATTGACGCAAGCCACCTGGTAACCACCTGCGGCAACGAGTCGACGGGTGACAGATTCCCGTATTTCAAATCCGTAGTTGATACGTCGTGCGGTGATGGATTCCACAGCGATACCGATTTCCAGCACATCCTCGGCACGAGCAGGTGATCGAAATCGACACGAGGTCTCGACTCTCGGCATGAGCAGATCGAAGTCCTCAATCAGTTCTATACGAGTCCGGCCAAGACTCCGGAACAACTCGTCTTCGGCTTGCTCAAAAAATTTAAAAAAATTACCAAACCAGACGACTCCCGCAGCGTCGGTGTCAGCCCAATGCACGCGAACGTTCATTCGATAGAAGGAATTAGCCACAATTCAGTACTCTATTCAGAAGATTCCAGACACCCATCACACTATTAACTGGATGGTTACACCCTACTTCACCCTTAACTACTGCGCAGCTCTGAACAAACCAAGAGTTACACTTTTTCTCGAAGGCCTAGCATTGAGACCTTAGCTAGTTGGCACCAGCGCAATGACTCGAACCGGACTACCGGAGCCCCGTTCAATTTTGAGTGGTGTAGCAATTACAACTGCACCGGTCGTAGGTAGCAGGTTGATGTTCGTCAGTTGTGTCAGACCATACTTGCCAGCACCATGCATCGTAAAATGGTTTGGAAATGGCGGATCTGAGGTCGCACCAACCGCCGCATCCGTACCGACTGCTTCAGTGCCAACACCAAGAATGTCACGCTCAGTCGTCAGGAAAGTCGCAGACTCTAATCCAAAACCTGGATAGTGCGGCACTCCACTTGAATCAGCGTTGAAGTATGCTGCGGCATCCTGCCCGCGGGAGGCCCAGCCTGTGTACAGAATGACCCATCCATTAGATGGAATTTGCCCGTGTTCGGCCTCCCAATTCTCAATAGTTTCCTTCGTAACGACGAAGTCTGGGTTTGCTTCGACCTCAGCAGTCACGTCGATTACAACCGCAGGTCCGATGAATTCACTAGCCTCTAGAGCATCGACACACGGTAAATCACGACCAGAAATCCAATGACACGGCGCATCAAAATGTGTCCCGACATGCTCCCCAACTTCAACCCAGTTCCAGTACCATGCCGGTCCATCATCGTCAAAGTTGGAAATCAAATGCGACGTGAACCCTGGCGTATTAGCCAATGGTGGCGGCAGTTGAATAATAGGCGTCTCTGCATTGAGTGGTTGAGTCAGATCAACCACTGTTACCTTACCCGAGCTAAGACCATCGACAAGAGTCGCGATGGGCTCTGGCTCTGGAACAGATTCCGGTATTTGAGCAGGAGTACAAGCCACGAATAGCCCAGTAAAAACAACCATCACAATGAAACCAAGCACCTTGCGCATGACAGCGCTCCTTTCAAGTAGAAACAGGCTAATCATACTCGAAGCTAGAAATTCACGTGCGCGCCTTTTTAAACTTCTGTAACTACTTTCATGCTCGTCTTGAGGAACTACTGCCCCCTAAACTAGCCTCTTTAAGGCACCTTCTTCCGTGTTCTGTACCGATCTCCTGTATCCTTATAGGTGATGCGCCTGTTAGGTCTACCGTGGCCAAGCTTTTTCGTATTGATCGTGATCCCTCTCGTCGTGATCGCCTACCAGTACTACATCTGTTGGCAGATAAAAAGGAACCGTCGCCAATAATTCTTGGTCGATCTTATGACCGCCTCAACTTTAGGACTTTTGATCTTTGGTGCTTACCTCGTTGTCGTAATTGCGATTGGTGTCGCCTCTGGCCGGCAGCAACGGAGCGAGGCTGATCTATGGGTCGCCGGCCGACGTTTTGGAACTCTTGTGATGACACTGGGCATAATGGCCGCGGTTATGCATGGGGGTGCAATACTGAGTGGCGTTGCTTTCGCAGGAAGTTTCGGAGGAGTAGCGATTCTTCCACTGATGAGTTTTGCGTTTGGCTTTCTTTTTATTCTAGTTTTCTTCGCGCGAAAGCTGAGACAAATTAACGTCTTTACCTTGCCTGATTTTATGGGCGACCGTTTCGATAGTCACACTCTTCGTACATTTAGCGCATTCGTTGTTGCAATTTCGAGCATCGTGTACCTGATTGCACAAATCCGAGGAATCGGACTGATCTTAGAGCAATTACTCAACATCCCATTCGTGCTAGCAATGGTTCTTGGAACCGGACTTTTCATATTCTATGTAGCCCTTGGAGGTATGCTCGCTATCATTTGGACCAACGTTTTTCAATTCGTTTTAATGTGGATCGGCCTCATCATCTTGATGCCAGCCGTTTACAATGCTGTTGGGGGTTTAACGAGCGTAATGCATCAGGTAGAGGCGGTGGCACCTGGCTGGACCTCGCTTACCGGCACTACCTGGAATTGGGGCTATTTACTGTCGTGGTGGCTTGTTTGGTTTGTAGCGTACTCAACACGCCTTGAATTACTAACTAAGGTCTTCGTAGCGCGTGACGAGAAGGTCGCCCGTTATGCGCTTCCTACCTCTTGCCTGCTGATTTGTATTTTTCTACTGTACGGCAACCTTTATCTCGGTGGTGCGGCACGCATCCTAGTTTGGGACGGAATCCAAACGCCTGACCAAGCATTTCCCGCGCTATCAGCTGCCGTACTCGGACCATTCGCGTCATCCATTACGTTGACTGGCATCGCGAGCGCAGCGATGTCAACGACCGATTCACTCCTGTTGTTGTCAGGAGCCGCAGTCGCACACGATTTCTTGCGTAAGTCGTATCATGAACCGAGAGGCATTGCTAAAAGCGAAAGCTACTACTTACGT
>ERZ651768.1699-NODE-1699-length-15951-cov-3.647726_pt1 | contig 15951 bp, 16 predicted proteins | sample MGYA00514754_ERZ651768 | MGnify/ENA metagenome assembly ERZ651768
ATAATAAACGTTAAAAAAACTATGTAAGTAACTGATATATATATACTATATACCAATATATGTATATGTAATAACTTTACATAATATATATTATACGCATATATATATAGGTAAAATAAGGCTAATCAAGCCCTACTTTCAGTTAAAAATGGACATAAAAAGGTTATTTATATACTCACTAGATCCTTGGATATTCAAGTTTTAGGTCTAGATCTTGACTATTTTGGTGATTATCAAAGCTATTTGCATAATGATGGCCTGAATATATCGCGTGAACAACAGCACCCGGTGCAGAAGAATCACCGATATTTCTGAGACTTTTGATACCTGAATCTAATAATTTCTCTTTATTTTTGCTTAATTCTTTATAAATTGAATCGTTTTGTAGTCTAGATCCAATGATTACTAAAGAGGCCCTTTGCATAGAAGTTTCTTCATTTGTGACTCTGTTCACTATTGTTAGTGAATCCTTATTAAACTCATTTACCCTACTTTCTGTAAATATTCTTACTTTTTTATCATTCATTCTTATCTTTATCTCATTGAGTTCATTACTCATAAGGCTCCAAGGAGAGATATTTTCAAATGGAGTGACAACGCTAACTGCGTGACCCAAATTGCTCAAATATTCAGCAATGAGGCTACCCATGTAGTAATAATCAAAATCGTATATTATTACTGGGGATTGGATCTCAGTGTTATCAAGAATATTGTCTGGAGTAAAACAATCATTTTCACTGTTAATGAGAGATGGAATAGATTTTTCATCAAGTCCTGTTGTTTGCCATTTAGAACCTGTCGCTGTGACTACATGATCAAAATCCATAGACAAGATATCCTGACTGGTCATTTCATTATCTAAAAAGACATCTATATTTTTTAATTGGTTAATTTGATTTAGTCGGTAATCTTTTACTCTGGAGTAAGCAGACATCCCAGGAAGTCTTGTTTCTAAGTTAATTCTGCCACCAAGTTCTTTATTCTTCTCCGCCAGGGTTACCTCATAACCTCTTTTTCCTAGTGACATTGCAGCTTCCAATCCAGCAGGTCCTCCTCCTACAACTAGAATTTTTTCTTCAGAGGTTTTGGCTTTCATTACTTCGGGATGCCAGCCCCTTCTCCATTCTTCTCCCATCGTAGGGTTCTGGGTACATCTGACAGGAATGCCTTGGTTATAACAAGAAGCACATATATTGCAGCCTATACATTCTCTGATATCATCTTCTCTTCCTTCAGCAATTTTTACCGGTAAAAAGGGATCAGCAATAGAAGCTCTTGCAGAACCAACTAAATCAAGAACTCCTCTATTTATTTGACTAACCATGATATCTGGGGAGGTAAACCAACCTACTCCAACAACAGGTTTAGAAGTTAATTTTTTCACAAAGCCGTTAAAAGGCTCCATAAATCCTGACTCAGAAAATCTGGAGCTTGGGCATTCTTTGGTCCATTCAGATAGCTTTAAATCCCATAAGTCTGGAAGTTCTCCAATTAATTCAAATAACTCATGGGCTTCAGATTCGCTGTTATCACTTTTAAAACCCAAGAGTTCATCGGTTGAGAGACGAACAGCAATTGCTGCTTTCTCTCCTGCGGTTTCTTTCATATCTGTGATAATTTCCCTGATCAGTCTGGTTCGATTCTCTAGGCTTCCACCGTATTCATCGGTTCTTTTATTAAATTGAGGATGTAGAAAGTGATAAGGCAAGAACCCCATGCCAGCATAGGAATAAATTATATCAAAGCCGGCTTGTAAGGCTCTTTTTGTGGCATCAATGTGCCACTTCCTTAGATTTTGAATATCGTTTTTAGACATCTCTCTTGGTGCCTGAAGAGACATTGTTTCAATTTCATTTACTTTTTGTTGAACTCCAGAGGGTGATATTGGAACCATCCTAGTGTGTCGGTTGGGGGCATAAGCACCGCCATGAAAGAACTCAATCCCAGCTAATGCATCATATTTGTGAACAGCTTCGACCATGGGGATGTGTGATTCAATATCACGATCACTCCATAGTCTTGCAAAGGGCAAGGGTCGATCATCAGAGCTTGGGTGAATTGAACAATAGCCAGTGTTGACCACTCCCCACCCACCTTCTGCTTTGATTCCTCTTTGAGCAGCTCTTGTATTTGGCATATCATTACCAGCCCCCATAGCATGGGGTACTTGATAAAACCTATTTTTTGCCGTGACCGGACCTATCTGCACTGGTTCGAATAAAATCTTATAACGTTCATTCATTGACATTTGTTTCCTCATTATCAAATTTGATCATTAAGAAGAAAATTATTCCAGCTATTGCAAAAATTGCTCCTGAGGAAAGAGCAATAATCCAGTTGTATTGAGCAACCAATAAAGGAACCAATGGCGTTGAGATAACACCTCCCAGATTTCCTCCTGTGTTTAGAATACCACCAGATCCTTGTATGCTCTTTTTAGAAATATAGACCAAGCTAGACCAATAAGAACCTTCTGTTAACTGAATGAATCCAAAGCATAAGGATAAAGACAGCACAGCCAGGTATGGGTTTTGTGTATAAGAGCCAAAAATTAAACAAACCGTTGATGGTAAGAGTCCAACAATTATAGGAATTTTATGGCCCCATTCAATACCAATTCTTTTTTGCAATCGGTCACACATGTAGCCACCTAAGGTTGCAGCTATGGCCCCGCATATAAAAGGCAAGCTGGCTAATAAACCACCTTCTAAAATACTGAATCCTCTAACGTTAACCAGATAAATAAATAACCAAGAGAAGAAGATATAGAAAACATAGTTCATACACAAATAACTGATACTTAAAAAAAGTACATTCTTCTCAGCCAATGTTTCCTTGACTAAACTAAGAGTGACAGGAGTTTCTATTTTTCTCTTTCTGCCAATCAGCTCTAATTCTTTATCATTAACACTTGGATGGTCTTGTGGCCAATCTTTGGCGTAATGCCACCACATTATAGTTCCGATTAAACCGAGAATAGAAATGAAAAAGAATGATAATTTCCAACCCCAGAACTGAACAATCAGGGTGATCAGTGGAGGAGTTGCTGAAGCACCCAAGGCAAGTGAGGTTGAACTCATACCATTGGGCAGAGCCCAGGAACCTTGCGGAAACCATCTTGCTATTACTCCTCCGCCAACTGCAGGGAACATTGGTCCTTGAAAAGCACCGATAAGAAATCTACATAGAAGTATGAGAGGTATGAGAATGGAAAGCGATGGGTCCATTAAAACAATAAAACCCATTAGAATAGTGATGACCGTGACACCGAGAGTAACAACAACCATTGTTTTTCTAGGCCCGACGAGTTCTGAGAACAAACCACCGGGGAATTGGAAAATTGTATATCCCCATATGAATGCAGAAAGCAACCACCCCAATTCTGTTTGGGAGATGCCCAAATCATCCATCATAAACTTACCTACGACAGAAAGGTTAGTCCTATAAATATATGCAATAAAACCAAGGAATAGAACTATGGCAAGAATTTTCCAACGGGTATTGCTGGGTTTTGTGATACTGTCCAAATCAATATCCAATTTTTATTAATTGATCAATTATACTCAAATGAAGTATCTTTTTAGTGGTGGATTCAAGACAAAAATTAAATATCTTACTTCTCCAGATCAGAGATGATCAGGAAGTTCGTGTTGAGGAGCATGAAAGTTTTGCTAACTATAGCAATCTTGATATAAACCAAATTGACATTCTGAATGTCTTTGACACACCTGCATTCAAGGCTGATGTGGTCAAAGATTATGATGCCTTATTTGTCGGTGGGGCCAGTGAGGCAAATGTTTTACAACCAGAAAAATACCCATTTATCCAAGACTCTATTAATTTAATTGAATATTGCGCACAACAGAAAATCCCTACTTTTGCATCATGTTTTGGTTTTCAACTGGCAGTTCTGGCCTTCGGTGGAACAGTTCTGGATAAGGACAAGGATTATGAGCTTGGCACGGTAAATATTACTCTGACCAGCAGCGCTGTTTCTGATCCTGTGTTTGAGGGGATTGATAAAGAATTTTTTGCAGTATCGGTACACCGGCAATATTCCAGTGATGTTCCTAGTTGCCTGGAGGTTCTTGCTTATACAGATCAGTGCATACACAGCTTTAAACACAAAGAGACTCCTTTATGGGCCTTTCAATTTCATCCCGAAGTGGACAGAGAAACTCTGGTGAAACGATTAACCATTTTCAGTGAAAAATACACCGAAAACAAAACCCATTTAAAAAAAGTTCTAGATTCAGCTGTAGAAACCCCTGAATCAAATTATCTAGTGCAAAACTTTGTTAATAATGTTTTGCAAAAAAGCAACCGACCGTGACTGACTGGAAAAACAATGGAGTCATTTATTTTTTTGTAAAGACGTATGATGCCTTTCTAAATTCCATAAGAGGAATATTTAGGGCTCTCAAGGAAGAATATGCTTTCCAAGTAGAGTTCTTTCTTTCTCTTTTCTTGATCCCAGCTGCTTTTTTTATAGGCAAAGATATTTTTGAAATTATCCTTTTAATAGGAAGTACACTTTTGATTTTAATTGTTGAATTACTGAATACTGCTATTGAGACGATTCTAAATAGAATTAGTGTAGAAGAGAATGATCTGACTAAGTATGCTAAGGATGCAGCATCAGGAGCAGTTTTATTTTCCTTGATCCTCTGGCTAATAACATGGTCACTTATTGTTATTTATTAGAAATTACCATCTAGATTTCTTCAAAAAGAACTCCCCTGCTTCTTTTAACCCCTCAGGAAGATAATTTAAGAATCCGTTAGGGCCATATCTTGAAACATATTGATCGGTGATATGGGCAATAAGCTCATAATGAATATCCGGAATCTTGTGATTTTTCCTAAACGCTCTCATTGGCAGTTTAGAAGAAACGATTTCTTCATGATGTGTATCGGCTTCAGCAACTTTTTTCCCTCTTGGATCAAAGACCGCAGTCCCTCCTCCACCTGCAGATTCAGCGAAACTAGCATTTTCTGGTGAAACTGAATTATTGACTATGCAAGTGTAGAGTTTGTTAACTTGTGCCACTGTTGCTGTATCTATGTGGTTATAGCCACCTGATGATGTTTTGATAATGAGCTCAGCTCCTTTCATTGCCATGCCTCGGTAGATTTCAGGTTCCATTTGACAAGGAGAGATCGCAATGTTTCCGATGTCTGTTCTCGCAACTGGTAGAACTGCATCCCAACCATACATCTCTATGTAGCGGTCCAAAACGTCATAGACTGTGGTGGTGAATAGCTCAAATCCAACAAATACGCCATGTATGTTTCTGGCTTTCCACTGCTCTGAAACAATCCTACCTTTTGGATCGATCAGAACAGAGACACTCATTATGTGGCGAGGCCATTCCCTGTATTGTGCATATGTGCCAAAACTAATGTAGCAGTCATGTTCTTTAGCTTTTTGACCAATTGCTTCAGTTTCATGACCAGGCAGGGAGATCGCAAAACTTAGAATTTCATTCCGAGTCCATTGATCCCAACCCGTGATCGGGAACTCATGAAATGCAAGGTAATCTTTGTGACCCCCGTAATTTTGTGCTGCATCTATCAACCAGAGCATGTGATCCAAATTCTTTTTCATTCCCGGTGCTGGATTTTTGCCATCGACTGGATTAACGACACTTTGAACTAAACCTAAATGGATTACATCTTTCGCCAAGGGTACCTTTGTATAAGAGCCTGAATCTCCGACCAATTTGGGTATTTTTTGTGTTTCAGTCGCCGCTTCACTTTTAGAGATAAATGGCAATCCAGCCAATAATGTTGCTCCATAACTTAGGAAATTTCTTCTTGATTCTTTGACGGCTTTATTCTTGTTAGATTTTTTCAACTTTTTGTCAAGTTTGGTTGATTAATTCCAGGGCGGTTTTAGAGCAAGGAGGAAGACAGGCATCAGAGTGTTTAATACTTTCTACCCTCTCACCCCAATCAATGATCATTGCAGCTGAAGTCAATCCACCACCGAATGCCAATAACAGTATTTTAGAATTCTTTTTGATTTTCTTTTGTTCCAGTGCTTCAGTTATTGCAATTGGAATCGAAGCAGCCGATGTGTTTCCGTATTTGTCAAGATTCACAAAAACTTTTTCCATAGTTACCCCACATCTTTTCACAGTTGCCTCCAAGATTCTTAAGTTGGCTTGGTGTGGAATGCATAAATCAATGTCTTGAGCTGTTAAATTGGCTTCCTCGAGGGCTTCCACAGTACTTTTAGCCATGCCTCTAACAGCATTCTTAAAAACTTCTTGCCCGTTGAAGACTATACCAAATGGGTTTTTAGCTTGAGAAATATTCGAAATATCCATATCGGAACCAAAGTTTCTCAGCATCAGTGCTTCTCCAGCGTCAGGGTTACAAGACAATTTTGAGGCATACATCTTGGAATCATTGTCTGTGGCCTCAATAACAACAGCCCCTGCTCCATCTCCAAATAAAACAGCAGAATCTCTTTCACCCCAATCTATAAAGTAGCTTACCTTTTCACTACCAACCAATAGGATATTTTTCATGACTTTATTGGCAATCAAACCGTATGCGGTGGTAAGACCGTAGACGAAGCCAGTACAAGCTGAATTTATATCAAATGCTGCGGCAGTTTTATTACCAATATTTAGTTGAACTTTAGAAGCTGTACTTGGAATTGAATATTCGGGAGTGCAGGTTGCCATCATTACGGCATCAATGTCTTCTGGATTTTTATTAGCTGACGCCAAGGCATGTTGAGCAGCTACTGTTCCCATGTCACTTACGGTCATGTGAGAGATTCTTCTTTCCCTAACACCAGTTCTGGTTACAATCCAATCATCGGAGGTGTCTATAAAATTTTCTAAATCTTTATTTTTAAGTACCGTCGGAGGTATGCATTTTCCCCAACCTGTAATTTCTATCCCCATAAATTTCCCCTATTAGAGAAATTCATATACTACACTGATTTTTTTAATACTCCCAAACGTTCTTGCAACTTCGTACTGGTAGTAGAATATTGAACATGAACCTTCTTCCCTGGCTCAATGATCGCTTTAGCCGCAAAGGCAGCCATGGCAGCTTCATGGCAGCCACTTAGTATCAATTTCTTTTTGCTTGGATATTTGGCTATGTCGCCAATTGCAAAAATACCTTCCTGATTTGTCTGGCAATTTTCTGGATTAACATTAATGGACTTTTTTGTTATCTCCAGTTCCCAATTTGCTATTGGTCCTAATTTTGCAGAGAGGCCAAAGAACACCAACAGTTGATCTGCATCTATATTGATTTCTTGGTCTCGTGTAGATATAACAACCGAATTTAATAAATTTTTATTAGAATCAAAACTTTTCAATGTTCCAAATTCTATAAGATTAAGTTGGTTTGATGCTTCCAACTCTTTCATCTTATCAATTGAATGTTGTGCACCCCTGAAAGTTTCAGATCGATGAACTAAAGTCACTGTCCCGCCGGAGTTTTGAAAATCCTTTGAGGTCACAAAATCTATCGCCCAATCAAGCGCTGTATCCCCTCCTCCAAATATTACAAGCTTCTGTCCTAAAAAATTCTCTTTTTCCCGAATTTTGTAGTGAAGCCAGTTGTCCTCAAATTGTTCAATGTTTTCCAGCGCCATTTTTTTAGGTTGGAAAGAACCTACGCCACCAGCAATAAAAATAGTCTTAGTTAAAAAACAGCTATCTCTGCTGGTCATGATTTTGTAACCTTCTTCATTTTTCTCAACCATGGTTACTTCCTCGCCTAACTTTACAGTGGGGTTGAACGGTTTTATTTGAAGATAGAGTTGGTCAACTAGTTCTTGTCCTGTACACACAAGAATTCCAGGCATGTCATAGAGTGGTTTATCTGGATAGAGTTCTGCACACTGACCTCCAATATTTGGAAGACTGTCAATCAGGACTGAATTTACTCCCAACAGTCCTAGTTCAAATACCTGAAAAAGGCCACAGGGACCCGCACCGATAACGACTGCATCTGTTTTCTGTAACGTTTCATCCATGTTGCATTAATCCATTGAGTTCGGAGTATATAGGGGTAAGCAAGTTATTAATTTGTAAGTTCCAATTCAGACCTTTTCCGTTCAATAAATGTTGTCTCATATTAGCTATTTGGTTTAAATAATTGAAACACTCTTCATAATTAAGTTTGGCATCAATAAATTGTTCAAAGGATTCAGGGATGTATTTTTTATCTATTTCTGTCTTGATTAATGATCTGGTTATTAAATTTGATATTAAAACGTAGAGAATTTTTAAAGCAATCTCTAAGTCTTCTTTTGCCCATATTGTTGCAATTTCTGAGGGTTTAGATTTTTTTAGTATCAATGCATTAATATCCTTGATAGTGCTATTGATCTTTTCATTTAAAAATTCATAACCAAGTTCTGTGAATAAGAGAGGAAGTGAGCCAAACAAGTCAATAATTTCTTTCCAATTCTCCTCGGTTTGATTGTTATTTAACCATTGGATTGTTTCCTCAGCAGATGGTTTTTTTACATTATGATTTTGCATCCTGCTGACAACAGTATCAGGTAGCTTTTTTGCAGATTCTGTTATTAAAATCAACAGTGTTTCATCTGGAGGTTCTTCTAGAATCTTCAATAAACTATTTGCAGCAGACAAGGTCATGGATTCTGCAGGATAAATAATTCCTACTTTTCCATTGCCTTGGTGACTGGTTAGTTCTAGAGAGGATTTTAATGATCTTATTTTATCAATGGAAATACTTGTTTTGTTCTCTTCAGGGCAGATCAAGTTGCAATCTGGATGAAAGATGTCCAATTGATTTTCCCGATTTCTTTTGATTCTAAATTTGTCTGTTTTTAGAAAATCTCCTGCTAATTCAAATGCTAAAATTCTTCTTCCAATTCCAGGAGGACCAATTAACAATATGCCATGAGCATTGTCATGTTTCTTTACTAGGCTGGATAATTTTTGATAATCCGGCAAAAGCCATGTCAGTGTATCAATCATGATGATTAATTATTTCCTTTAAGTATTTTTTTATTTCAAACTGGACATCTTCTAAAGGTTTTGAAGCATCAATCACTTTTATTCTATCATTATAACGGCGTGCAATTTCAAGGTAGCCGTTTCTAACTTTCTCAAAAAAATCAGTTGTTTCAGATTCAAATCGATCATTTGGATTTAGTTTTTTTCTGCTTCGTATGACCTCTATAGGAGCATCTAATAAGAAAGTGATATCGGGTTCAAAATCTTTTAGGACAATTTCCTTAAAATGTTCAACAAGCTGATAACCTAATTCTCTGCCGAATCCTTGATAAGCAATGCTAGCATCGGTAAAGCGATCACAAACGACCCAAGTCCCCTCTTTCAAAGTGGGTTTAATCACTTGTTCGGTATTGGCTTCTCTAGCGGCAAACAGTAGGAGTAACTCGATTAATGGGGTGATATTTTTTTTCTCCTCAAATAATAGTATGTTTCTTATTTTTTCTCCTAAAACCGTACCCCCAGGCTCTCTAGTTTGATGGGTTTTGATTCCACACTCGCCAAGATATTGAGCAATAAATTTTGTATTGGTTGTTTTACCAACACACTCTATTCCTTCAATTGTTATAAACAGACCTGACATTTCTTTTATCTTCTTGCGGAACACCTACCAAGATACATCAATCCTATCACACGAATGGACTGGTTATCTGTAGCTTCGTGATTAGTTTTAAGAGTTTTTTAGCCAGACTTAGCCAGACAAGATATAGGATTAGCTGTTGGCACTAACGTAGTCAATTGCAGCTTGAACGGTTGCAATTTTCTCTGCATCGTCGTCAGGTATTTCGATATCAAATTCTTCTTCAAGAGCCATTACAAGCTCGACAGTATCAAGTGAATCTGCACCTAAATCATCTATAAAACTGGACTCATTAGTTATTTCATCCTCACCAGATCCAAGCTGTTCGGCAACGATTTTTTTTATCCTTTCTTCAATGCTCATAATGTTCATTCCTTAAAAATTAAAAATTTGGTGTATTCTATGCTAATCATACAATTTCTTAAACTATTTTATTAAAAAAATATTATTGTTAAGACATATGCATCCCACCATTGATGTGGATTGTTTCACCTGTGATGTAAGAGCCTGAGGACGATGCTAGAAAAAGAGCTGCAGTTGCTATATCGATGGGTTCACCAAATCTTTCTAATGGTATTTGCTTCAGCAGAGATTTATTTATTTCATCACCAATGTCTTTTGTCATATCAGTGATGATGTAACCCGGTGCAATGGTATTGACTGTGATCCCTCTCGAGCCTACTTCTCTGGCTAATGATTTTGTTAAGCCAATGAGTCCTGCTTTAGCGGCACTATAATGTGCGTGACCAATAGCCCCTATTGTTCCTTGTATGGAGCCAATATTTATAATCCTTCCATGTCTCTTTTTTAGCATGGGACCAATGACGGCTTTGCACAGAAAAAATGCAGAAGATAGATTAGTTGAAATCATTTTCTCCCAATCGTCTTCTTTAATTCTCATTAAAAGACTTTCTAAACTAATTCCTGCATTATTGACCAGAATGGATGGCATTAAGTCTGATTTCTTAAGTTCTTTTATTTGACTCGATATTTGTTCTGATTGAGAAATGTCAAGAACTACACCACGGCCCTTTAAGCCAGCATCGGAAAGTCTTGTTGAAATTATTTCCGCACCTTCCTTTGTGGTGGCTGTTCCTATGACTATTGATCCAGCTCTTGCAAACACTTCTACAATACTATTACCAATTCCTCTTGTGGCACCAGTAATTAAAGAGATTTCACCCTTAAGATTTAGATTTTTATTAATATTTGACATAAGTGAATTATAACTATATCAGTCACCTGTTTTCCTCAATCTCCTTATCATCAATACTGAGAAGTGAGGAGGAAATAAAGGCTATTATGAGTAATAAACTAATTATGATGAATGGGTTTAAATATCCTTCTGTCCGATCATATAAGTATCCAGTCAAAAATGGTCCTAATCCACCACCAAGGGTATCCAATATGTTTATGACACCCATAATTTTACCTAAAGATTTAATTCCAAATAAATCTGCACTGAGTAATTGAATCAACGTATATAAACCACCCCAACCAAAACCATAAAATCCAAGTCCTATCCAGACAAATAAAGGATTACTATAAAGCAGAGCCAAGACAATGAAAACAGAGCCTATTAACATTATGCCAACACCTGATAGCAAAATCTTTTTTCTACCATAGATTTCAGCTAATTGACCACTGATCACTTTTCCAATAAAACCACCTAGAAAAATTATAGAGACACCTGTAGCTGCAACTTGAGGTGCATAATTTTCTTCTCTTAACATCAAGAAAACATGGCCAGTCATAGCTAGGATTGAGTAAAAAGTACAGAAAGCCATTAATGATAATAACCAGAAATTTTTAGTCTTTAATGCTTGCACCAAAGTGAAGCTTTTTCCTGTATGGCTTTCTTTACTTTCTTGATCAGTTGTTTCTTCAATGGTGGCTTGTAATTCTTCAGGACCATTTTTAACAAAAATTAGTAACAGAGGAATCATGCATAATGGAATAAAACTCAACCAGATCATTACTTCTCTCCAATCCCCTAAAGATAGAAGATAGGTATTGATTAGAGGAAACAAGCCATTTCCTGTACTAGTTCCTGCTAGCAGAATGCCGATGGCAAGTCCCCTGCTATTGTTGAACCATCGTGAGATCAAGATAACATTGACTAACATTCCAGCAATACAAAGCACCAATCCCATAAAAACATGAATGATGTACATTTGATTTAATGACATTGCTTGACTGTATTGCCAGAAACACAATGAAAGCAAAAGGAGTCCAGAGACCATTAATTTCTTAACGCCGATTTTATCTGCAAGCATCCCTGCAAAAAAACCAAAAAAAGCGGTTGACCAAAGGAGAATCGCATCTCTTAATTTGAGATCTGCTCTGAGAACACTCTCCCCTGTGATCTGGCTAAGAGAATTAATAAGTTCTTCTTCAAAAACGTATAGTCCGCCAAGTGTGAGTCCATTGGTGATAGTGATAAGTAAAAAAGACATCACCAAAATGATCCAACGGTATTTAAGTGGATCTTTAGGTAAGATACTGCTCATAAATTATTAAATCCTTTTTAACTTTAGTGAAACATACATTATTCTATTATCACAAGGAAGTATTTTATAATCTGTGTTTGTAATAATTAGGACGCGTTGATGTTGAAATCAATCATGATGGTTACCATGCTGGTAACCAATTTAGATACTATAGAGGAAGCTTATGATACTTACTTGGGTTACCAAGTAGTCGAGGAAGGTCTAGTAGATCGTTCTTTGGGATCAACATGGGGCGCAAGAGGCATGAATAGACACCCATACATCATCATGCAACCCAGTAGCGGTGAAGAAGTTTATCTTCGGTTTATTGAAGATAAATCGATGACAAATTATAAACCTATGGGTACTCATGGCTGGAATTCTACAGAAATTCTGGTAGAAGACCCTGATGCATTGGCAATGGAATTATCTAATTCAAGCTTTAATATTATTGGCCTACCCTATGATTTGTATCCAACTCCGAATGCCCCTAGAGCAATGCAAGTACTCGGACCATCTAATGAAATTCTTTACTTCACCAGGATTATTCCTGAGGGGTCAGGTTTTAATTTGGGCAGTGCACAATCGTTTGTAGATAGGGTCTTTATCATGGTGGTAGGTGGACCATCCATGAAAGCACTACAAGAATTTTATAAAGAGAAACTAAACATGCCAGTTAGCGAAGCTTCTGATTGGACAATAGGAGTCATATCAAAACTCAATGACCTTCCAGAAGATACAACCTATCCCCTTGCCATAGCTAGTTTTAAAGAGAATTTTCTAATAGAGTTGGACGAATACCCTCCCGTTGTGGTACCCAGAAAACGTGCTGTCAATCATCTCCCATCATCTACATCGGTTGTCTCTTTTCTGATTGATTCTTTGGATGATTTTGATATCGAGTGGCGTAGACCACCTAGATTGATTCAAAATTTTCCGTACAATGGAAGAAGGGTTGGGGTCACCATAGGACCTGCAGGTGAATGGATCGAGTTAATTGAAGAATAGTTTGGAGGAAAATCAAATGTCAGTAATCGTTATATTAACATTAAAAGCAAAACCAGATAGTTACGATCAACTTGGCTCTATGCTCAAGGAGATTTTGTCGGATACAGCCTCATTTGATGGGTGTAAAGGACTCTATGCATGTGGTGATCATAACAGTCAAACTTTTTTACTGTATGAAGAATGGGAATCAGTTGAGCATCAGCAAAAATACTTAGATTGGCGACAACAAAGGGGGGATCTTGATGCATTGGGTGAAATGCTACGTGAACCACCACTTTTTGAAACCAGAGATTTTATATTTTCTAGCTAAGGTTAATGACCACATAAATGAGAATTGATGGAATAATTATTAGTAGAAGCTGATCGTTCTAACCACAATTGAGGAGAATTTTATGACTTACAGTTGTTTTGAATATGAATTAAGAGATCACATAGCGCATATCTCAATGAGCAGAGGAAATAAGTTCAATACAATGACCAAGGCATTTTGGTCTGAATTGCCAGAATTAGTGGATAAAATATCAGATGAAGCTGAAGCGAGAGTCATTGTGCTTTCAGCCCAAGGTAAGCATTTTTGTGCCGGAATGGATCTTGCTAATTTTCAAGACGATGGTGAAATACTTGGCACTGATGCTAAAAAAGTTAGTCAAGGTAGAAGAAGTGAAGCTCAATTTAGAGTGACGCGTGAGTTGCAATACACCATTAGCTGTTTAGAAAAAGCTAGAATACCTGTGATTGCTGCCATCCAAGGTGCTTGCATAGGTGGTGCAGTTGATATGGTTACTGCCTGTGACATTAGGTATGCCACCAAAGATGCCTTTTTTTGTATCCAAGAAATTAATATAGGGATGGCTGCTGATGTAGGAACCCTACAAAGACTTCCCTATTTAATCCCAGAAGGTATTGTCAGGGAGCTCGCCTATACAGGCAGGAAATTCTCCGCAGATGAAGCATTGAGGTATGGGCTTATAAATGCGGTTTTAGATACACATGAAGCAGTCATTGATCACGCACTTGATATAGCTCGTGAAATAGCTGATAAAGCTCCACTGGCAGTAACAGGTGCTAAAGAAATACTTAATTATAATCGTGATCATAGTGTTGAAGAGTCCCTTAATTACACTGCACTTTGGAATTCAGCTATGAATTTCTCAGATGACATGATGGAGGCTTTTAAATCCAAGGTCGAGAAAAAAGATCCAGAATTCCAAGACTTAGTAAAAAGAAAAAAGTACTTATAAGTCTAAGACTTTTTTGAGCTAAATCTGCGAGCTATCCAATAAACTAGCATTGAAGTTACTAATCCAATTAAGGAAGGCGCACCCCAATCTGGAGAGTAAAAGGTGCTAGCTGCACCCACGATGTAAGCAATAAAGGCAGCTGGATTCCATTTTGCTATATTATCAAAATGTCTTGTGTGAAATTTTTCTCGGTCTACAAAGTAGTACTCTACAATTACTGGTCCAATTAGAGGGGGAACAATACTTGCCAATAAACCTATCCACTCCATAAAATTTTGATAAATACCTAGGCCAAAAATTGTACCCAAAGTGCCACAAATGACTGTCATCACATGTTTTGGTCTTTTAAAAATGCTTGATGTCTGAATGACTGGCAGATATAGATTTGCATCCCCCGTGGTCCATAATGCAAGGCTCATTCCAATGATTCCAATCCAAGCAATAATCATGCCTTGATCCATTAAGTAAGTTGTAAACATAAAGTCACCAGAAACAATTCCACCTAGTGCTCCTACTATTTGGAGAAACCATTGAGCAATGATCAGTACGATAAAGGGTATGGCAATAGCTACCCAAGTTTTTTTAGCAAAACGAGTGTATTCAGGCATCACCACCGCACCGACAATCCATGAGCCTATAACCAAGTTAATAGCCTGAACGGTGGTTAATGGATTTTTTGCAGCTAACTCAACTGAGAGAGCTTGGAATGTTGAAAAACCGCCGGCTTGTTGAATATTTAAATAGATAGCATATAGTCCAACAAAAACCAAAACGGCTACTGATGGAATGCTGACTTTTTCCAGTCCCTTCACCCCAAAATAAGTTGTTGCGGTGTATAAAATCCCTGCAAGAATGGCAGAAATATAGAAAGTTTTTGAAGAAAAAATTTCAGAAGCTGGAAGCTCTGGATGGAGTGCAGTTGTCCAAGTTGCACCAAAAGCACCCACTACGATTCCCTGCCAACCTATGAGTAGAATTGAGATGAATATAACTGGAATATAGGCACCAGCATTGCCATAGACATATTTGTATAAAAGACCACTGTTGCAAGCTGTTTTATAACCAATATAGCCTACGATTGCACCGATGATAAAATTAACTAGATTGCCTAGGAGTGATACCCAGATAATATCTGGCCAAAAAGGCAATCCATTCCCTAGGAGCCCCCCAGTAAATAGACCCGTTACAAGAAAACCCCAACCAAATGCCAAAGCAAGTAATGGGCCAGCATTTCTTCTCTGTTGCTCTGATAGTGCAGTGAGTGGATTATCAGCACTGTTCTTTTCAAGTTCAGTATCTAATTTCCACCAGTTTTTAAATTTTTCAATCATTCTTATATAAGGTATCTGCTTTTATTACTTTAATTTTCACCTAAGATTCCTTAGTTTCATTGATGCATATCCGTTTGATCAAAACATCGTTTTTAAACCAATGCCAGACTCGGGATCGGAGGTCGTTTGTTTCATTGATTTGGATCATCTCATAGAAATAACTGTTGGGGATATCCCTGCGGATCCAACTGAGCATGAGTGTTTTAGAATCTATTTCCCAACAAGAACCTTTTATGCGATCGGTATCAAACCATATTCGAGCCTCTTTGCAAGTTGCATGCAACTC
>ERZ651768.1701-NODE-1701-length-15942-cov-13.461582_pt1 | contig 15942 bp, 12 predicted proteins | sample MGYA00514754_ERZ651768 | MGnify/ENA metagenome assembly ERZ651768
GCTGTCAGTGGACCTTCCCCGGCAGAATGTAACCACTCCTGAGGGCAATGAGTTCTCTTTCGAGATTGATTTGTTCGCAAAAAACTGTCTGCTTAAAGGACTGGACGATATCGGCTGGACTCTGCAGTTTGAAGATAAAATTCAGAGTTATGAAAAGCAGGCCAGGAGTGAAAAACCATGGTTATTCATTAGCGAATAATTTTTTATTCTGCACATTCCTTAAAATAAAAACCTCCCGTACAAATTCAATAGATCTCTGGCTCCCTTCAGGTTATATTTCCTAATAATTGGGCAAATTTCAGTTCATCTTTGATACTGATAACCCCATTTCACTCCATTTTTTGAAAAAACAATCTACCACAATTGTTTTATCCTTGCCCTGAAAATGCTGGCGCAGGACAAAAGATATTTTTTCCACATGCGAAAAAATCTCTCGTCGTAATCGTATTTAATATTTTTCAGTTTTCTTACTTTCAAGCATTGCAGACTGTGGTTTTTGAAGACTAAATACGGACCGGCCAACAAACCGTGTGAGCCTGCTTTTGCTTATATTTTGTGTATTTGCTATAGTAGCAAAATGGATGGTGAATGAGAATTTTCCAAAGACCGACTGCAAAAAATTACTTTATAAAAAAGATCAAATATACATCATAAAGCAAAAAATTCCCTGTTATTGCATATATTCATTTGTTCATATCTGATCTCAGTATTTTTTAAAAAGTAAACTCAGTATTTGATGAAAGTTTTTTGCCGATCTATCCTGATATTTTTTTCTGCAGTCTTGGTCTGTGCCTGCGGTCGTTCTGATTTAATTCGTATACGCATGCTGGCACCGGTTGTTGAAGCCAAAAAGGATCACTCCATATTAACCGATACAAAAGAATCTTCTACACCCTCATATACCAATACATCAAACGGCGGCAGTTTATATTTTTTATTAAAAAGTATCGGATTAGGATATACTACAGTTACAACTAAATTTGAAAAGACAGGTACAACAGGTATAAATCTTAAGGAGACAACAACTCTTAAAACAAATTTTTATGATTTGGCTTTTGGAATAGGTGAAAACTACTCATTTATGTGGGGTGCCGGAGTTCTTTCTGGCTCAGAGCATGAAATGTATTTGGAATATACTGATAAAGGAAAAGAACAGCTCTTGGTGAGCAGTGATCCCGTAGGACATTCTTTATTTTTTATGCTGGCTCACCATGGATTTGGTTTTGAAACGCTGCTGGGCTATCGAATGAACTTCATAAAGACAGACGTTAGCTATAAAGATAGCATTATTCCTTCAGACGTTAGCTATGAAGATACTAACATAAGTATAACAACCGCCCAGGTGCAACTGGGAATAGGAGTTACTTTCTGAATTTAGTGATGAGGAAGTTTTGTGGAACGAAAGTCACGCAAAATCTGGGTCTGGTTTTTTACTCTGCTGTGTTTACTTACTCTTTCCGTTTCCTGTTCGAGCAGCGACGATGAGGAAGAATCGACTGACACTGCCGGTACTGACACATCCGCGCCAACTGTAACCGCTGTTTCTCCAGAAGATGGTGCTGCTGATGTTTCAGTCAGCAGTACAATCTCGGTCACTTTCAGCAAGTCTATTGAACCGGTATATGCCACAACTTCTTCAAGTGAAGTCTGCAGCGGTACCATGCAGATTTCCACGGACAGCTTCAACAGCTGTATCCCTGCTGTTGTAACATACGATACTTCCCGCAGAACATACACCCTGACTGCAGGTTCCAGTTCCGTTTCACGAGAACTGGCTTCCTTAACAAAGCATCAACTGAAAGTTACTACCGGCATTAAAGATTATTTCGGCAAAGCGCTGACTGAAGATTATATATCGTCAGGATTTACTACTGCCTCTGTCTGTTCCTCCGGGTGCTCCTGGACGGACGCTGGAGCATCGGGTCTTACTGCAGGTATTGGGCACACCCTTGTTTTTCATCAAGACAAACTTTGGGTTACGGGGGGAGGAAACGGAAGTTCTGTGTACAGCAAAGTCTATTATTCCTCAGATGGAGCAAGTTGGACTGATGCAAGCGCCACTGGAAGCTGGAGCGGACGCAACCATCATGCAGCGACAGCATTTGACGGAAAGCTGTGGGTTGCCGGCGGAGGCAGCAACGGCTCAAGTCTGCTGAATGATGTTTTAAGGTCCAGTGACGGCAAGACATGGACGCAGGTCACCAGTTCCGCGGGATGGACACCCAGACATAAGCATTCCCTGCTGGTTTTCAATAACAAGCTATATCTGCTTGGTGGAATTGACAACAGCACCTCATACATGAATGATATCTGGTCTTCAAGTGACGGCGAAACATGGACGCAGGTCACCGATAATGCCTCCTGGTCAAAACGCTATGGACATGCAGCAGCAGTGTTCAATAACAAAATCTGGATTATGGGCGGTGACAACGGCAGTTTGCTGAGTGATGTATGGTATTCAAGCAATGACAACGCCTCTTCCTGGACACAAGCCTCCACATCAGGCTCCATGTGGTCAGCACGCTCCGGGCACACTGCAGTCGTTTTCGATGGGAAATTGTGGGTGATTGGTGGAAACGCGGGCAGCGGGTCTTTAAACTACTGGAGTTCTACAGACGGCAGTGTATGGTCAGATGCAGGTGCAATAGCAAATGAAACTTCAAGGAGTGGAATGGGGTGGGCAGTAATGGGCAATCGTCTTTATATCTCGGGTGGATATATTGGTAACAACACCTACAAGGATGATGTTAAAAAATACGGTCCTTAGTCCAGGAGTAATATTTTTTGCAGATAACTGATCACATAAAATTGAATCAGGGAATTATTTGCTCTCAAAAGAGCTTACGTGACTTGCCGGAGTTTCAGGAACATAATCCAGAAAAAACCTCGAAATATTCCGGAAATGTTTTGCTGACACATCCGGGATCATTGATGGTCACAGAAGTATCTCCGCATGCAGCCAGTGAAAAAGCCATGGCCATCCGGTGATCTTCGTAGGTGTCTATTTCTGCATTCTGAATTTTTTTCGGGGGATTTATAACCAGGTAATCTTCTCCTTCCTCAACTTCTGCGCCCAGTTTTCGCAGTTCAGTGGAAACAGCTTTTAGTCTTTCCGTTTCCTTAACCCTCCAATTACGGATGTTGCGTATTGTGGTTTGTCCGGAAGCAAAGAGCGCGGCAACTGCTAATGTCATGGCCGCATCCGGCATCATGTTCATGTCCACATCAATGCCATTAAGTGATGATCCGCTGACTGTAATCTCCCTTTCACTCCATTTAACATTTGTACCCATTTTTTCCAGCACTTCAGCAAAGCGGGAGTCACCCTGCAGGCTTTCAGTGCCACATCCTTTGACGGTCACGGGACCACCGGTGATTGCTGCACCCGCTAAAAAATAAGAGGCGGAAGACGCATCACCTTCCACGTAAATCTTCCCGGGGGAGCTGTATGGCATGCTGGGAACACGGAAATGCTTAAATTTATCATTCTCCACTGACACGCCGAAGCGCAACATCAATTGAAGAGTCATTTCCACGTAAGGCACAGAAACAAGTTTGTCTGTGATTTCTATCTGTACCTCTGTTTTGGCGTAAGGAGCAGCCATTAGAATGGCACTCAGGTATTGGCTGCTGATTGCGCCGCTCAGACGAGTGGTTCCTCCTGGTAATCCGTTGGCGATCACTTCAACTGGAGGAGAATCCGTGCCGTTGATGCAGCTGACATCCGCACCAAGCTGCTTTAGTCCGTTTACCAGGTCTATGATGGGCCTTTCGCGCATACGCTGCACACCATCCAGTACAAAACGTCCCTGTCCAAGGGTCAATGCCGCGGTCAAAGGACGTATGGCAGTCCCGGCATTCCCAAGCATTAAAGTAGCTTCAGTAACCGGGATTGTCCCGGATGTTCCTTTAACAGAAATCCTGTTTTGATTGCGATCCTCCAGCACCTCCACTCCAAGCGTGTTAAGGGCTTCCACCATCCGGCGAGTGTCATCGCTATCCAGCAGATTATGAATTTCAGTATGCCCCTCAGCAAGCATGCTCAGCAGCAGGATGCGGTTGGAAAGGCTTTTAGAGCCAGGAAGATCAACTGTGCCGGAAATATTCTTAATTGGGGACAGGGTGAGTTTGTCCGGGAAACTCATGCAGTTCCCCGGATCTTTCGTTCGATGTAAAACTCTGCGGCTTTATAGGAACTGCGTACCAGCGGCCCGGCGGCTACATAGTCAAAACCCATTTGATCTCCAATCTGACCCAACTCGTTGAATTCGTCCGGATGAAGGAATTTCAGGACTTTCAGGTGTTTCCTGGTGGGCTGAAGATATTGGCCGATGGTCAGGAAATCAACTCCTGCATCACGCATGTCATCCATTGCCTGCAGTATTTCCCTGCGGCTTTCTCCCAGTCCGAGCATCAGTGAAGACTTGGTATATCCTTCCGGACAGTTAGTCTTGAGGTAGCGCAAAACTTCCAGCGACTGGTCATAATCCGCACGATAATCCCTGACCTCAGGCGTAAGTCTGCGGACTGTTTCAAGATTGTGGGCCAGAACCGCAGGCGAGGCATCAATAATCTGCTGAACTAATTCTATCTCACCACGGAAATCAGGCATCAGCATTTCAATCAGGAGCCTGGGGGTTGTCCTTTGAGTTGCCTTGATGCAGCGTGCAATGTGAGAGGCTCCCTGGTCCGGAAGATCGTCACGGTTCACAGTGGTCAGAACCACGTAATTTAAATTCATTTTTTTAATCGTGCCTGCAAGCTTGGAAGGTTCATCAGCATCAAGCGCAGGGGGATATTTTGCAGACTTGACTGCGCAGAAGCGGCAGCCTCGTGTGCAGGTCTCACCCATCAACATGAAAGTGGCGGTGCCACCGTTCCAGCATTCACCGATGTTCGGGCAATTTGCCTCCTCACAAACCGTACTTAAATTCAGTCTTGTGGAGCGGCTCTTTATCCATGAGTAACGATCTCCTCCTGGAAAGGGGACTTTGAGCCAGGGAGGTTTTTTTGAGTAGTGCTTTGCAGGCACGGTGGTCATAAATACCTATTGATCAGAAGAATACGGAGGGTGTGCTCATTTGCAAACTACGACTGTCTCCGGTTTAGAATTTGAATTTTGCAGCTGCATTCTACCGCATAAAGTTTTTTAATGTGAAAAGTATTCCTACTAACTCATTTAAAATCATTACATAATCTGTATTAAATTACTAATTATGTCAATTTTGATTCCCCACACGCAGTGTCTTGAAAAAGCTGGTTTCGTTAATAGTACTTAATAAATATTCTTAAGACCGACATCCTTTAAGAGCTGAATTTCCAGTTCCAGCATTTCCCTTTCCTGCTTCTCAGATTCCTCATGATCCCATCCTGCAAGGTGCGCACAACCGTGTGCGAGCAGACGTATGAGCTCTGTTTCAAAATCCCATCCGTTTTCAGAAGCCTGTTTGCTTATACGTTCCGCTGAAACCGCCAGTTCTCCGGCGATATCTTCTTTCTGCGATTCGTTCAGATCTGGCCCTGCTATTTCACCTTCCCCCAAATCATAGGGCCATGACAAAATATCAGTAGGGTAATCCTTGTTCCGAAATTGTTTGTTTAGTTTTTGTATTTCGGCATCATTGGTAATGAAAACTGATATTCCCCTTTGACTGTCAAACAAACGATTCAGAAAATCTTTTAAAATATTCCTGATGCGTTTTTCATTTATAAGGCCCTGAAAGCCTTCATCAAATCGTATTTGAATCATCTGGAAGTTTTGGCAAAGACCCTTAAATGAGCGCTTCTGCTTCGTGGATTCTTGGCAATTTCTTCTTTTGAAGCTTTTACCTGACGCCTGGTAAGAACCTTTCCCAGGGGAATTTCTCCACAAACACAGTAAGGTATATCAGTCGGGCAAACACAAGGGTTTTCCCATTTGCGAAACTTTTGCTTGACCATCCGGTCTTCAAGAGAGTGGAATGAAATTACTGCCATTCTTCCTGAAGGTTTGAGGAATGAAGGGGCATGTTCAAGCAAAGATGTCAGCTCCTGTAATTCATTGTTGACCGCAATTCGAAGTGCCTGGAAAGTCTTTGTAGCAGGATTAACCCCCTTTTTTTTCATTTTATTTGGAATGACATTTTTTACCAGTTCAGCAAGTTCCAGTGTAGTTCTAAAAGTTTTTTTTCTTCGTTCTGCCAGGATTGTGCTTACTATTTTGCGCGTATAGCGCTCTTCACCAAAATTGCGCAGAATGCTGACAAGTTCATGCTCATTAGCGTTGTTTACTAAATTTTCAGCAGTAAGTTGCTGTCGGTCCGGGTCCATACGCATGTCAAGCGGTCCTTCGTTCATAAAGGAAAACCCCCTTTCAGGACATGAAAGCTGTTCAGATGAAACACCAATATCTGCAATTATGTAATCAAAACCGGGATTCCCCCATTTATCACTCAAGGATGACAGTTCAGAAAAGCTGGCATGAATTAAGCGGGTTTGTTTCCTGAAATTTTGTAATCTTCGGTCGGCAGCTTTTACCGCAATAGAATCTCGATCTATGCCGTACAAACTGGCTTTTGGGTACTTTCCCAGAAGGCTATGGCTGTGACCTCCTCCTCCCAGGGTGCAGTCCAAAATGGTTCGAGTTGACTGTGGTGCATAATCAACAACTTCTTTTTGCAAAACAGAAATATGCCGGTAGTGCGGTTTCATTTGAATTTGAACATGGATTTTGTGGCTGGATGGAAAGCATAAATTTTCTGATAAGGCAGGTTGTCTGTACGGCGTAAATTATCAAACAGGGGATGGGGGATCAGAGAATTTCTTTGGGCATAAATCAGCTGCAGCAATTTTGTTGCTTTCGATATCGGGAAATCTTCGCGTACAACCAGAACCGGATGCCAAACTACACTTTCCAAAGGTTCAGTTTGATACATGAAAATATTGGCGGGAATTTTTTTAGGAGCAAGCCAGTTGAAAGTTGAACGCAAAGTCTTAACCAGCCTTCCCTCAAGAGACAGCAGTTTGATTCCGGGAAACTGCTCAAGCCAGGTGTTGATTTCTTTTAAAGGAACGGGAGCGGTAAAAGCAAGGATTTCTTCAGAAAATCCTTCCGAAAACTCCGGCAGGCTGTTATTGTTGAACCAGCTGAACTTTGTTTCAGGTACAAGATTATTCCAGGCCCTGGCAAAATACAGTGAATTTTCATGTACCAGCATAGTCTTTGTTCCCGAAAGGGTGAGATATGGACCGGGTACTGTACCCAAAACAATCAGCCAGTTTGGCCACAAAACTGACAGGACACGAAGTCCGGGAAATTTATTCAACTCCAGGTAAGCTGTTTCGGCGTCAATAATTGCCGCAGTGACTCTGTTATTTTCAAGCTGTCTTAAACGTATTACAGGTGAAGTTTCAGGACTGGGTACAATTTCCACCTTGCGGTCTTTTACGGAAGCTTCCCAAATCCGGGCAAGCTCTTTGACAAACATATAAGACCCTGTTTCCTGAGTGCCTGTGAGGATTATGTTCTGAGGCTTGCCTGATAAAGTTATGTTAGGTAAGCATGTCAGCAGAAGCACGGATAATATCTTAAAAAGAAGCTTCATATTTTTTAATTAATTAATGCTGACATTCAGGACAAAAAAAAGTGCTTCTTTGCTGCTGTACAATTCTCTGGATAGGGACTCCGCAATCAGGGCAAGGTTGTTCTTTTTTATCATACACTTTTAGAAATTGCTGGAATTTACCGGTTTTGTCATCAACCCTGCGGAAATCAGAAATTGTGGTACCGTTATTTTCGATAGCTTCCTCAAGAACCGATTGAGTGCACTTTATTATCTGAGACCATTCTTTGCTTCGGATGGTTTCAGCACTGCGAAGAGGACTGATTTTTGCGCGAAACAATATTTCTGAAACGTAAATATTTCCCAAACCGGCAATGATTTGTTGATCCAGCAAAATGCTTTTTACTTCTCGTTTTGATGAAGCAACTTTAGATTTGAAATAATTCACGTTTAAATCTTCAGAAAATGGCTCGATACCGAGTTTGCTCAATGCTTTTGAATCAGACAGTTTTTCATAAACTTCCAATGTCCCGAAACAGCGGACATCGTCAAAAATCATCAGCCTGCCGCTGCATAAATGGAACCAGACACGGTTATATTTAGAAGGTACATCTAGAGGATCACAGACAATGAATTTCCCGGTCATCCGCATATGCGCTACCATGTATCCCGAAGGTTGCAGGTGAAAAATCAGGTACTTGGCACGGCGGGTCACGTGCTTAAATGTTCTCCCGCTAAGCTGCTGCTGAAATGCCTCCAGATCTCCCTGCACAATCGGATTGCTTCGAAAAATTTCCACAGAAGAAATTGAATCTCCACAAATTTCATCACTTAATTCCCTCACGACTGTCTCGACTTCAGGCAATTCAGGCATTTATAATTTATATTGTATGGATTGTCTTAGTGCGGTGTATTGTAGTGGAGTTGGATTCTACTCTCAATTGCTTTCGGCATGAGAGATGTTTTTGCTCATCTGTGTGCTCTGTAAAACTTTATAACCTGCTTAAAATTTTTAGTTTTTGATGGAAATATAATATTACTCTGACCCTAATTATATACAACATGATTTCTTTAGTGTACTCCAATATACTTTAAAAAATATGTCAAAAAATAATTATTTTACCTGTTAATGAAGACTCAGGAAAGTGAGAGAAAAATGAATTTCTCCACGTAAGTCTAATTGAAAAAAACTGAGGATGATATGAATTGAGTATGAAAATGTTTGATGAAGATTGATCCGGAGAAAAAGCAGTAATGACTATTCTTTCAGCATTTTCAAGTTTTCTGCAAAGCGTCTTCCACAGCTTTTCGATCTTTTGATTTAAGAATGAAATCTTCCTCCAGAATTGACAGTACTTGAGGACGCATGATGGTGGCAAGTGTTTTTGGGTCATCCATACCCAGTATAGTGCGAATCAAACGGCGAAATACCTGCATAGGAGAACCAATGGAACTTTTGCTGAGTTTAAGTTGTTTTTCCATCCCCTTCGGTATTTCAAACAGACATGTCGCCTGATTATAATCTAGAGGTGTGTTGCTGTTATTGCAATAACCGTGAGGCAGAAATTTAAGCCTTGCGAAATTATTCAAAAATTCCTGAGTGGTTTTGCTATTTTCCAAATCCTGTTCCAGTTCATTTTCCAGGCCTTCCCCTGCTTTGAAGGTGCTTTCCATTTTGTTCAGAAGTGTGAAAAATGTGTGAGTGTTTGTCAGCACCAGATAGATCATTTTCCCTTCTGATGAAGTCATTTGTTTACATGCGTCTTTTATGGCTGTCATTTCATAAGGTTCAAATGGGTCATAAATGTTTTTTCTTTTTGCGCGTGACAATGGATCCGCTTCTTCGGCCTTTTTTGATTTTCTGGATTTAGATTGATTTAGAGCAGTCGTTTTACTCCTTTTCACATCTTTTTCTGCTGATTCTGCCTCTTTTGCTGCTTCTTTTATTTTTTGAGCCTGTACTCTGCCATTTACAGGTCGCAGCTCAGACTGGAGTTCATCTAAATATCGCTGTTCCTCTTCAGCACCATGCCCAAACATTTCATCCAGAATCCAGTTAAGTTCTTCAACCTGCTCCATGCTGTGCTTTAAATTATTTTCTGTTAATTCAGGTTCATTGCCTAGAAATGAAATGGTTTGTTCATACAAAGCGGAAGCGTCAGGATGCTGTTCAGGAAGTTTGACTAGATTTTTCAGCATTAATTCTACTTCCCTGATTGAATTATCCAGAAGTACACAAGTTTGAGTAACACTTCCGAAGATCATAGCTGCAGAAGTTAATCGAGCGTTGTCATCATAGGCTTTTTGCAGGTATTTAAATACTGTCCTTGAATCTAGGTCCGAAGTGCTTGAAAGTGTAGCCAGTGAAGTATTGATTTGCTCACAATATTGACCCATCTCCTTTTTGCCCTGATCGAGTAAATCAAGCGCATGTAAAATGCCTTCAGTAATGGGCTCATCAAACAAATTGAATTCCCTGACGCTTTGCCGAAGTTCTTGAAGCTTCTGACTTTTGGAATCAGCAACCTTACTGCCTTTTTCCAGCATTCCTTTGATGAGATCAAGGGCTTTAACCAGAAAATTGCTAGTTATGTTTTGTGAAGAAGAATTGTGATAAATTTTTCCAAAAGATATTGAAAGATTCTGCAGAATACCTGTTACTTCACTTAGTGTCTGGCCAACTCCCCCAAATGTTTCAACAAAAAGTTGCAAATGTTCCAGCTGCTTTGCAGCATGTTCATGAAAATCAACGATGCTTTTTTCTGTTCCATCAGATTCTTTTTTTTCTTCAAGTGTCTCTAAATGTTTTTTTAGAAATCCCAAAGGTTCAAATGGGATACGAAGCAAATGCATTCGTATAAACATGTCCGTGCGGGACACATTGCACAGCTCAATTCCCCAGCCTGGCAGTTTATTTGGGCCTGGGACTTTAACATTTTTCAGCTTTCTTTCAAAATTTGAAAGATTCTCCAAAATCTCATCTGGAGCAGCCAGCTTTTGAGCAGATTTTTTTGAGATAGCTTCTAACATTGCCTGCTTCTCCAATTCCTGGATGCGGCTTACATTCTGGAAGTATTTATATACTGATTGAACTTCCTCCATTGTCATGGGAGGGTCAAAGGTGCTGACATTTTTGTTTTTAAGCAGTTGGTCAGCAAGCGGCTCAGTCTCTTTTAAAAGATTTTCAACTTCTATTTTTGCTGAATCTTCAACTGTTGCTTCTATCGGCAAACGCGACCATTTACCTTGTTGCAGACCATTGTGAATGCTGTGTATTTGTTTCAATGATAATTCAACTGCCTTTCCTGCAGAAAACCCCTGTGGCTCCGTATTGTAAAATCCCTGATCAAGGCTGAGATGGATACACTCTGCTTGGCGATTAATTTTATGTTTCATCCTCAAAAATCGATCAGAATCTCTGCTAAAATGTTCGGGACTGCGGCACTTGTCGTAGAGCTCTTTTTTTGTAAGATTAATTTCTTTGAGCATGGTAACAATGCTTTCCTGTTCACCTGGCTGTAAAATCCAGCGATTTTCCTTGCTCAGTGCCACAGAAACAAATTCAGTAATCTCCTTTGCCTGTATCAGGGCATCCTGAACTTGTGAAACAGGTTTTCGTTCTGCCTGTAGGGTGGATTTGGCCTGTTTTAATTGTTCCAGTGAATTAGTGGACATAAGATCAGCTCCAAGCTATACTTAATCAGCGTAGTAATAATTTTTTGCAGGTTGTGTCACTTAAAGAAATACTTAATGAACAGAGTTTTTTTATAGTGTACATCAATTGAATTAAAAAATCATTTCAGATAAAAAAATGAAATCGCTGCTGGAAAGTATCTCACAGCCTCAGGAGATACAAAACTTTAATTTGAGAGAACTTACACAGTTGGCGCAGGAATGCCGTCAGCGTATAATTGAAGTTACCAGTAAGTGTGGAGGGCACCTTGCTTCCTCACTTGGTGCCGTGGAAATTACAGTAGCTCTTCTTAAACATTTTGATTTCAGCATTGACCGCCTTGTTTGGGATGTGGGCCATCAGGGATATGCTTATAAAATATTAACAGGCCGTAATGAAAATTTTGATACTCTTGGCAAATACGGCGGCATCAAAAAATTTCTCTCAAGGGACGAAAGCAGTTATGACCATTTTGGAGCAGGGCATGCGTCCACCTCCATTTCAGCTGCGCTGGGCATGGCTATTGGACGTGATCTCCAGCAAAGGAAGCATAAGGTTGTTTCAGTCATTGGTGACGGGGCGCTGACGGGTGGGCTTGCCTTTGAAGCCCTGAATCACAATGGCTCCCTCGATAAGAACATGCTGGTTATTTATAATGACAACGGAATCAGCATTGATCCAAATGTTGGTGCAATTTCAAAACTGCTGACACGCTTTGCATCTTCACAATTCTACAACCGGTTCAGGGAAGAAACTCTTGATTTCGCAGAGAAAGCGCCGTTTTCTGAGAGGCTTGGTCTTAAAACCACTTTACAGAAAATGCATGATTCTGCAAAGAGCTTTTTTTCTCCTCCAAGTATGCTCTTTGAACAGTTAGGGTGGAGATATTTTGGAACAATTGATGGTCATAATCTTCAGGAACTGCTGGATATCATCAAACAAGTCAAGAACTTAGACGGCCCCATTGTCATTCACGCCATCACACAAAAAGGAAAAGGATACGCTTTTGCAGAAGAAGATGCATATAAGTATCATGGAGTAACACCTTTTGAACCTTTGGATGGAAAATTTAAAAAGAAAAAAACTTCAGGTCAGGCAATCAGTTATTCCCAGGTATTTGGTGACAAACTTGGTGAATTAATGGAACGTGACGAAAGTGTAGTGGTGTTAACAGCAGCCATGCTGAGTGGTACAGGGATCGTAAATTTACAGCCAAAATTTCCTGATCGTGTTTTGGATGTTGGCATTGCGGAAGGGCACGCGGTAACTTGTTCTGCAGGACTTGCAACTACAGGCAACAAACCTTTTGTTGCGATTTATTCAACTTTTTTACAGCGTGCTTTAGATCATATTATTCACGATGTTGCAGTTCAGCAGCTTCCTGTCAGATTTATGTTGGACCGTGCTGGATTCGTAGGTGCGGATGGTCCAACACATCATGGCATGTTTGACCTTACTTACCTTCGCATGATACCAAATATGACAATTATGGTTCCGCGTAATGGCGCTGAATTACGCTGCATGATTGAATTTGCCTATAATCACGAAACTGGACCGCTGGCTATTCGATATCCAAGAGGTAATACTAAAGATCTAGATGAAAATAAAATTCCACCTCTTGAATTTGGAAAAGCGCAAATTTTGAGAAAAGGACAAAATGTTGTACTGTTTGCAGTTGGTACTATGGTTGAAAAAGCGGAACAGGTGGCAGATCTTCTTGAAAAGCTGGGAGTTTATGCTTCAGTTATTAACGCCCGTTTTGTAAAGCCTCTGGATGAAGACTTGATAGTTAATTTAGGCAGAGATGCTGAATTGCTGGTAAGTCTTGAAGAAAACACAATTCACGGAGGTTTTGGCAGTGGTGTACTGGAAATTTTAAGTAAGAATAGAATATGTATTCCCACGCTGCAGATTGGGGCACCGGACCGTTTCATTCCTCAAGGTTCTCCTGAAGAACAACTGTATGAAGCAGAATTGAACGTGGAACAAATTTATGGTCGTGTCCTTGAAAAACTTCCGGAGGTTGTAAAGAAAATAAGAAAAAAAAGGACAATGGAACATAAGAAACGCGCTTCATGAAATTTTACGAATTTGCATGTTGCATGATATTAATGTGATTGCAGCATAAATCATCAACTTACCTTTCCAAAGATTACCTTCCTGAATTCTTCTTTAAGAGCTGATAAAACGAAAATTGATCCATTTGAATGGTGCGCACTAAAATGTACGGCTTTTGCATTTGAGTTGTGCTGAAAGTTTTCCTGGCGGTCCAGGCAACGAATTCCATTGGGAATTAGCAACCAACCATTTATTCGAGGAAAAAAACATGGCAAATGATTTACTGAAGAAGCTGGAAGAGAAAATAAATTCAGCAATTGAAACCATCGAGCTGTCACGTATGGAAGTATCTGATCTGAAAGAGCAGAACGAAGAGTTGGAAAATCGTTACGCAGATTGGGAAACAAGGCTGTCAACATTAATAGAAAAATTTGAGCAACTGGAAGATAGTGAAGCCACTGAGGTTGAAGAAGAAGTAAATGCAGCTATGGAGGACACTGAGGAAGAGTCTGAGGAAGAAGTTAAAGCTGCGGAAGCATTGGATTCAGAAGATGAACATGAAGAAGTGGAAGATACTGATGAAGAAGAAGATTTAGGCTCCACTTTTGGCACAAGTGCGGATTCTTTCACTGAAGCTCCGGAATCTGCTCGGCATTACGCATGAAGCAAGGAATATGTTCCAGGACTCTCAGACTGCTAAATAAAATCTTTTTCCCCGAAATTGTTTTTGCGAAGAAAATAGGAATTCAGTTTCTTCGCAAATTGCTTACTACTTTATTTACAATCCTGTTCCTGACAGGGTTGCTGTATCCTGAGTTTATTCACGCTCGACAGACCGTAGGAATCCTCTCCGTTAAAATCAACTACCCATCAAAAGGTCTGAATTGGCTCAAATTATTCCTTAGGGAAGAGCTTTCACTGCAATTGCAGCTTGCTGATCGGTTTTCAGTTATTACACCTGATACAATGCGTCGCTGGGATCAGCGGCACAATGTAAAAGGCCTGCTTCAGGCCAATTTGTCAGATCATGATTCAACAGTATTCACCCTGCTGAAACCGGACAGATTACTAGAACTGTCAATACAGAAAGTTCTAAGCCAACTTTCTGTCAGCTGGAACATAAGAAGTTTCAGTGAAAATAAATCTATAGATAATAATCACGCCTGGGCTACTCCGGATAAACTTGTAGAGAAACTCTTGAGTGATCTTGAAGGCGATCCTTTTTTTGGCAAACTTACACACTTCCCGCAAGGATATTCATGGAATGGCGTAAGGAGTTTTTTTCAATGGAAGCTTAAACCTGTCCCGTCCCCTGGCTCCGAAGAATGGCAGAAACACAAAGAAGAGCTTGAGTCTTTACTATTAAATTACCCATCGCTGGGCTCCTCAATCAAAGTTTGCAGAGCTGTAATGCTCATTATAGAAAGCAGTGTTTTAAACCCCGCCCACGTTCCAAGCCTTGTTTTGGCAGAGCATGATATTTTAGCTGCTATCAAACAGCATCCTGGCAATGCTGAACATCACACGTTGTTGTCACTGATACATTACCTTCGCAGAGACCCTTTGTATGCCAAACAACAGGCAAATATTGCAGAGAAAATAAATCCCGGCAATGGAATAGCAATGATACTTTATGGCCTTACTATCGGCAAGACCCCTCAAGCAGGTACTTCCTTTATTAAACAGGGTCTCCGGAACTATCCGTTTGTTGCAGAACCAGATTCTCTGGGATGGCAGCCATACCATTTACTTGTCAGAGATTTAGAACCTTGGCTGGTTACTTCTGATTCTGAAAAAGTTGTAAATTATGAACAGCTGATGCATTCAGGCAAGGAGTTATACAACGATCAGCGCTGGAATGAGGCTCGCAAATTCTTTGAAGATGCATCTGTACTTGAACCTCATCTTCCTGAACCTGCTCTGTATCTGGCCAGACTTAAGCTGGCTCAACAGGATGTGAAGAGCGCACTGCTTCAGCTTGCCAAACTCCAAAGCAGATTTCCCATAGATCCTGAAATCAACCTTTATCTGGGATACGCACATGAACAATTAAAGCATCATCACAAAGCTGAAAAATTATACCGGCGTGTACTTCTTCTTAAACCGGAACACCACAAGGCACTTTTGAGACTTGGAGCAGTGCTAATTAAACTTGGCAAACATGGAGAAGCAAGAAGTTTTCTGGAAAGCCTTACCCGAAAATATCCTTTGTATACTGTTGCATGGTGGAATCTTGGCATAGTTTATTTAAATTTTGGACAAATGGAGTTGGCAGAGTCAGCATGGCAGGAATGTCTGAGACTTGAACCGGAAAACAACCAAGTAAAGATTAGACTTGAACAATTGCGTGAAGAAATGTATTTTGCATCAATATCAAACTAGCTTTTTTTGCAATAATTTTCGTTTAGGCTTCACACTTGCAAATATATTCATAATGATCTTAACAACGTAAGTGAAAAAATTTCATTGTAAAGAGGCAACAAACATATAATAATCTTGAATAACGATATTGTTAGCAAATGCTGACGAAGTACTTGTTTTTTAAGCCTGATTCTGTAATAACTAATTTATTGTGCTAGTAGAAAATTCATACAATTTTGAAATTATAGAAAATTTTGTTTTCTTTTTTTATAATTAAGTATTAAAAAACGGGATTACTAAAACTTTTCT
>ERZ651768.1702-NODE-1702-length-15942-cov-13.062465_pt1 | contig 15942 bp, 15 predicted proteins | sample MGYA00514754_ERZ651768 | MGnify/ENA metagenome assembly ERZ651768
GGGTGATGGTATGAATGGCCAAGGCGCCAGCCAGCAGGACGGTAGAGGCCGGCAGATTTTGCGGACCGGACTTGAACATACAAAGGTGCACGAATGGTCGGACTTGGGTGAACACAATGGGTTGAGTTAGTGATTACTCACTATATTCCGGGCAGTTGATAGGCGGACAACCATACTATGGTCATTGGCCGGTTTTCACAAAGCTCGTCGCAAAATGCGTATTGGTATCGATCTGGGTGGGACAAAAATCGAGGCCGTCGCGTTGGATTTGATGGGGGAGGTGGTTACCCGACACCGGGCACCGACACCGCGGGACTCTTATCCAGATGTTCTTGCCAAAATTGTGCGCCTGGTCATGGTGATCGAGTCCGAGTTAGGAGGCGCCTGCACCGTCGGGGTGGGGACGCCGGGGGCGGTTTCACCATCCACCCGGCTCATAAAGAATGCCAATTCCACCGTGTTGAACGGGAGAAATCTCGAGCTTGATCTGGTTGAGTTCTTGCACCGCGAGGTTCGTATCCACAATGACGCGAACTGTTTTGCATTGTCCAAGGCCATCGACGGTGCCGGTCGCTGTTATGAAACCGTGTTCGGGGTCATCATGGGCACAGGTGTCGGCGGGGGAATCATCAATCAGGGGAAACTCATCCGGGGGCGTCTTAACATCTCGGGCGAGTGGGGACATAACCTGCTCGAAACCGACGGACCGCGCTGTTACTGCGGCCGTCGCGGCTGCGTAGAAACGTTCCTCTCAGGCCCTGGGCTGGCGGCCGATTATGTACGCCGCGGTGGATCCTCCGACGCCACAGCCGAAGACACGATTCACCTGGCTGCAGGTGGGGACGAAATTGCCGAACTGTCGGTGCAAGCCTTTCTGCAACGGTTTGGCCGCGCCCTTGCCACGGTAATCAATATTCTGGACCCACATGCGATTATCCTGGGTGGCGGCCTGTCCAATGTCCAACGCCTGTACAGCGAAGGGAGGGAACAAGTCGCCCGGCATGTTTTCTGGGACGCGTTCGACACACCGATTCTAAAAAATAAGAACGGGGACAGTGCCGGAGTTCGCGGCGCTGCCCAGTTGTGGCCTGCAGCAGAAACGCCCTAATCTCACTGAATCACCGGAATACAGGCCAGGTATCCGCTACTCGGTAACCTGCCGGCCATGGATCATCCGGATCCAGCCGGTGCTGATATCGCCCTGTGATCCAGGCCCTTCCACGTAGACGGGGTACGATCGCCGATCGTCCTGAATCGGTCTTCGTGAGCCCGTCCACCGTACAATCGAAACGCGAGCCAATGATTGATTCGCCGATGAATGCATCGCCGTTCTTGAGTAGTCCACGCTCATAGAGAATCGCCATCCGTGCCGAGCAACCGGTACCACACGGTGAGCGATCGAGCTTTCCCGGTTGGATACTGACTGCGTTGCGCCCAAGCAGAATGCCATTTTCGCGACGCAGCGGCGCAGTCAACATACAAAAAGAGAAATGATCCCAGTCCGCGTTGTCGGGGTGGCGAAACCCGACTTGTTCATTCGCTGCCCTGGTAACTTGAACGCCGATTCGTGCAATATCTGCCGCCTCGTCAGGCGCCACCTCGAAACCCAGTTGTTGCGCATCGACGATGACAAAAGTGTCGCCCCCATACGCGGTGTCAGCCGTCAGTGTACCCAGACCTTCGACCTCTATCGTGACGTCCAGCTGGTCGTGAAAAGACGGCACATTGCGAACAGCAACACTTTCGACGCGACGCTCACGGCATCTCGCTTCTACCTCGACCAGCCCACCAGGAGCTTCCAGGGTCAACCGTGTCAAAGGTTCAGTCATCGGCAATATGTTCGTCTCCAAAAGAACCGTGGCAACACACATTGAATTGGACCCGGACATGGGCGGCGTATCTTCGGGCTCCATGATAATCCAACCCATTTGCGCTTTCGGGTTCTTCGGCGGCACCAGCAAGTTCACATGGCGGAATACCCCGCCGCGAGGTTCGTTTAAAACAAAAGCGCGTAGTCTCCCGTCATTGGCAATCCAACGGGATTGTTCCCATAGCGTGTCCCCAGGCGGTGGATCGACTCCGCTGACGATGACATCCCCCACCTCTCCCTCGGCGTGGCAACTGACGATGTCGATGGGAGCACCTGGCGTCATTCGATCACTGGTAGGGGATCGAATCCGTGTTTGGCTAACCATTCCCATGAAGGGCCATGCCAGCCGTAGACAGAAAGATCGATCACGTCTCGGGTATCAAAATTAATTCCCTCTTCTCTCAATTTCCGGCGCTGCTCGGGATCCGGCTGCCCATCACTTCGCGCGCTGATCCTGCCGTGCCGATTAATGATCCGCTGCCAGGGCACCGTCGATGTGGGAGGCAACGCGGCCATGGCATAGCCAATCTCACGCGGTGAACAGGCGACGATGTCCGCAATTTGCCCATAGGTTGCGACCTGACCACGCGGCACCACGGCAACGACGTGGTAGATCTTCTCGCGGATACGCCGGCGCCCACGACTCGGACCCAATGGTCCGGTAAACGACCTTCGCTGACTTCCGTGGTCATTCATACACGGTAAGTCCTTCGTTTTCGAACTTCACTTTGGCCAGCGTGATGACTGGTGCGCTGAACTCCCGCAGTACTGCCCGGCCTTCTTCCTGCGGTTTTTCCACCACGCAACCGATCCCGGCCAGTGTTGCGCCGCTTTCAGCGACCAATTGGCACAAAGCCAATAGCGTAGAACCGGTAGCCAGAAAATCATCAACGATCAGAATCTGATCCGCCTCGGTGAGAAATCGTCTATCGATCATGAGGTCACTGCGAATTCCCCGGGTGCGGCTGATCGCCTCGGCGACAAAGTATGTCCCGGTCATGACGCGCGACTGACTCTTACGGGCGAAGATCAATTTCGCGCCAAAAGCCATCGCCGTACTCAACGCCACGGCAATCCCACTCGCTTCGGCCGTCACAACCCGGGTGACGGCGCTCACTCCGGCTTCTTCGAAGCGGCGCTGGAACTCTTCACCAATCCGACGGGTCAGTTCCGGGTCGACCTGGTGATTAAGGAAGCTATCCAACTTAACGATACCGCCCCCGACGTGCCGCCCTTCTACCCGAATCCTATCGACGAGTTCTCGCATCTCACATCATCCTCGGTGGCAATAGACAGCATCCTAGCACGGGCCTCGCCGAGGAATCGGCCATTTTCAGGGCACCACCCCCACCTCGTCCTGAACGAAGCCGCACAGCGGATTCAATCTGTTTCTGGAGTGATCGCCTGACTGAGAGTCGGCTGGGTAAACTAGCCACTGAAGGCGTACCGCCATCAATTGACGTTTACGTAAACGTCAACATAAAATCACACTGCCTGTAACTGTTAAGGATTCTGAAATAGAGGCTATGCCCGACACCGGTTCCCCCTCCCTGGCTTTCGGCTTGCCCGAAACCACCAACCTACTTCGTGCATCCGTTCGTGCTTTCGCCGAAGCGAAAATCGCGCCACGGGCTGTCGAGATTGATCAAGATAATGAATTTCCAGTCGAATTGTGGGAGCAATTCGGCCAGTTAGGACTACTGGGGATCACAGTAGAAGAAGAACTGGGAGGTGTCGGTATGGGATACCTCGAGCACACCATCGCCATGGAAGAAATCAGCCGGGCATCTGCATCCGTTGGTCTCTCCTACGCAGCGCACTCGAACCTGTGCGTCAACCAAATTCGTCGAAATGGCACTACAAAACAAAAGCAGCGCTATCTACCCAAACTCATCAGCGGCAAACACGTAGGGGCTCTGGCTATGAGTGAAACAGACAGTGGCTCGGATGTCGTCAGCCTCAAACTGCGTGCCAAAAAAATCGGCAGCCATTACATACTTAATGGAACCAAGATGTGGATCACCAACGGGCCGGATGCCGATGTTCTCGTAATTTACGCACGAACCGAACCGGATAGTGGACCCCGCGGAATTACAGCTTTTATTGTCGAACGCTCGTATAAGGGCTTTCATGCTTCGCCAAAGCTCGACAAGCTAGGGATGCGCGGATCCAACACCTCGGAACTGGTCTTCGAAAATTGTGAAGTGCCCGAGGAAAACATCCTCGGCTCAACGAACGCAGGCGTATCGGTGTTGATGAGCGGCCTCGACTACGAGCGGGTTGTGCTGTCAGGGGGGCCGCTCGGAATCATGCAAGCGTGCCTCGATGTCGTAGTTCCCTATGTGCACGAACGAAAGCAGTTCGGTCAACCCATCGGACAGTTCCAGTTGATGCAGGCGAAACTTGCTGACATGTACACCTGCCTGAATGCCTGCCGGGCCTATGTCTACGCGGTAGCAAGCGCGTGCGATCGCGGGGACACCACCCGCAAGGATGCCGCGGGGGCGATCCTCTATTCCTCGGAACGAGCCACCGCGATGACGTTAGACGCGATCCAGTGTCTTGGCGGAAACGGTTACACCAACGAATTCCCAACTGGGCGCCTGCTTCGAGACGCGAAACTTTTTGAAATTGGTGGTGGTACCAGTGAGATCCGCCGGATGCTGATCGGACGCGAACTATTTAACGAAACGTAATAAGAACGCTTTGGAGCCCAATATGAACAAAGATCCCATTGTCATCGCAGGCACTGCGCGCACGCCAGTTGGCGCTTTCCAGGGAAGCCTAGCAAAGGTTTCTGCAGCGGAGCTCGGGGCCACAGCCATTGAGGCCGCCGTAGAAAGAGCAGGTGTCACCCCCGACACCATAGACGAGGTAATGATGGGTTGCGTACTGCCCGCTGGTCAGGGTCAAGCACCCGCTCGACAGGCTGCGCTTGGTGCTGGACTGCCGCTAAGCGTGGGCTGCACGACAGTCAACAAGATGTGCGGCTCCGGCATGAAAACCGTCATGCTCGCTCATGACCTAATCGCTGCGGGCACTGGCCGTACGCTCATCGCAGGCGGGCAGGAGAGCATGACCAACGCACCCTACCTGCTGCCAAAGGCACGTGGTGGTCATCGACTGGGGCATGCCGAGATTGTCGATCACATGTTTTTAGACGGCCTGGAGGATGCCTACGACCGCGGAACGTTAATGGGTGAATTTGCTGAACAATGCGCAAGCCATTACGGTTTCGGTCGTGAAGATCAGGACGATTTCGCGATCGAGTCCCTGACCCGCGCAAAAGAGGCGATTGAAAATGGCGCCTTCCAGAGAGAAATTGCCCATGTCACAATTGGCGCACAAGACGGGGAGCAGATCGTGGATACGGATGAAACGCCACTTAAGGCTAACGTTGAAAAGATTCCCCAATTGCGCCCTGCCTTTCGAAAAGATGGCACCGTCACTGCGGCTAATTCCAGCTCCATATCAGACGGTGCGGCTGCACTGGTGCTGATGAAACTTTCGGATGCCGAAAAAGGAGGGCACGTGCCACTCGCCAGAATTCTGGGACACGCCACCTTCGCTCAGGAACCTCGCTGGTTCACAACCGCTCCGGTCTACGCAATTCGAACGTTGCTGGATCGAATTGGTTGGGATACCAGCGACCCGGATCTCTATGAGATCAATGAAGCCTTTGCAGTGGTGGCGATGACTGCTATGCGGGATCTCGACATCGGGCACGACCGGCTGAATATTCACGGTGGGGCATGTGCCCTCGGTCACCCCATCGGGGCATCAGGGGCCAGAATCATCGTCACTCTTTTGGCAGCATTGGAACGACATGGACTGTCTCGCGGCGTGGCCGCGCTATGTATTGGCGGTGGCGAAGCGACAGCGATGGCCTTTGAGCGCTTTGTCTAAAACTCGCTACCCGATGACAGCACACAGTCGCGTTCCAGTCGGGCTGGAATCTGGGCCTAGGCAGTGGCTCGCAGCCGGACCACTGCTTTGCGCAGCGGTTCCATGGATAATCGCCGATCGCCAGCGTACAGGCCTAAAGTCAGGACACCAGGGTTTGTCATGACTCAATTCCAGAGCCAGATCAAGCCGGATTCCGAAACCTTCCGGCAAAACCATTCGGCCATGCAAGCTCGAGTCGAAGAACTCAACAGTGTCATCGACAAAATTACTCGTGGAGGTGACACCAAAGCACGCCGAAAACATGAGGATCGCGGAAAATTATTACCCCGCCAACGAATCGACCGGCTGACGGACGCGGACACGCCGTTTCTCGAGTTGTCCGCACTGGCCGGTTACCAGTTGTACGCAGACAAGGTGCCCGCCGGAGGCATCATTACCGGCATAGGCCGGGTGTCGGATCACGACTGTGTGATCGTTGTAAATGACGCAACCGTTAAAGGGGGCACTTACTACCCGATTACAGTCAAGAAGCATTTGCGTGCCCAGGAGATTGCTTGGGCAAACCGTCTGCCGTGCATCTACCTCGTCGATTCCGGCGGCGCTTTCCTACCGCGACAAGATGAAGTGTTTCCCGACCGCGATCACTTCGGCCGAATTTTTTTCAACCAGGCCAATATGTCGGCTGACGGAATTCCCCAGATTGCGGTCGTCATGGGCTCGTGTACGGCGGGCGGTGCCTATGTGCCGGCCATGTGCGATGAATCCATCATTGTCCGCAACCAAGGCACTATCTTCCTGGCCGGACCACCACTCGTGAAATCCGCTACCGGTGAGGAAGTCACTGCAGAGGAACTCGGCGGGGCCGACATGCACTGCCGCACCTCGGGTGTCACGGATCATCTGGCTCGTGACGACGAAGACGCTCTCCAACAGGCGCGACAAATTGTCGCCCGTTTGCCTGACCAAAACCTGACAACCCAAAATCAAAAATACGCCGCACCGCCGCTGTACGATACCGAGGAAATGTACGGCGTGGTATCGGCCGACCCAAGGATGCCCTACGACGTGCGTGAGCTACTCTGCCGAATTGTCGATGGCAGTGAATTTGATGAATTCAAGGCGCTGTACGGCACGACTTTGGTGTGTGCATTTGCCTCGATTGGGGGGTTTCCAGTCGGAATCATTGCCAACAACGGTGTGCTTTTTTCTGAATCAGCCCTCAAGGGCACTCATTTCATAGAGCTTTGCTGTCAACGGCAAATTCCACTGGTGTTTCTGCAGAACATTAACGGGTTCATGGTTGGTCAACGCTACGAAAGTGGAGGGATCGCAAAAGACGGGGCCAAAATGGTAACGGCTGTTGCCTGCAGCCAGGTCCCTAAGTTCACCGTTATCATTGGTGGTAGTTTTGGGGCCGGCAACTATGGCATGTGCGGGCGCGCCTACGATCCTCGATTTCTATGGATGTGGCCGAACGCGCGCATCTCGGTGATGGGCGGAGAACAAGCCGCCTCGGTTTTGGCTGAGGTTCGCCGGGACAGCGCCAAGCGCAGCGGGAGCGACTGGCCCGAAGAAGAGGAAACAGCATTACGGAACAAGATTCGCCAGCAATACGAAACGCAGGGGAATCCCTACTACGCCTCAGCTCGTCTTTGGGACGACGGCATCATCAACCCCATTGATACCCGGGTCGTGTTGTCTCACGCTCTGATGGCGTCACGGAATGCGCCGATCGAAGCCACCCGGTTTGGAGTCTTTCGGATGTAACCTACGCCAACCGATGCCGTACAATGCCGCCTCCAATTGACCCCGTAATCCCTTCTTTTCATGACATCCATTCAGAATCGACCCACGGTACCCGTTCGTGTCGGGAATCTCGTGATCGGCGGCGGCTCAGCCATAGTGGTTCAGTCGATGACCAACACGGAAACAAGTGAGATCGAAGCCACAACACAGCAGATTCAAGCATTGGCGGCGGCTGGGTCGGAACTGGTCCGGATCACGGTTAATACCGAGGCCGCAGCTGCCGCAGTACCCGAGATACGTGCCCGACTGAATCGACATGGTTGCCAAGTACCGCTGGTCGGCGACTTCCACTTTAACGGACACAAGTTACTCGAAAATCACCCAGAGTGCGCTAAAGCGCTTGCCAAGTACCGGATTAATCCGGGCAATGTCGGACGTGGCAGCAAACATGACAGTCAATTTGCCCAGATGATTGATTGTGCACGCCGCCACAACAAGCCAATTCGTATTGGAGTCAACTGGGGCTCACTGGACCCTGCCCTCTTGGCTCAATTGCTGGATGAAAATGCAGCCCGCGCCGAACCTCGAGAACTTGATGAAGTTACCCGTGACGCCTTGGTGGAATCGGCCTTGCAAAGTGCGCTCTTTGCCGAGCACCAGGGACTGCAACACGATCAAATCGTACTGTCGTGCAAAGTCAGTTCGGTACCAGAACTCATTCGCGTCTATCGTGAACTCGCAACCCGCACCGATCTGCCGTTACATCTTGGGTTGACCGAAGCTGGGATGGGTGACAAAGGTGTGGTTTCTTCCACCGCCGCACTGGCGATCCTGCTGCAGGAAGGGATTGGCGACACCATCCGCGTGTCGTTGACCCCGGAACCGGGCGGCGATCGAACCCGAGAGGTGCGTATCGCGCAGGAAATTCTGCAAAACATGGGGCTTCGATCATTTACGCCGCAGGTGGTGGCGTGTCCCGGCTGTGGCCGCACCAGCAGCGAATACTTTCAACAATTGGCCGGCGAAGTGGAAGAGCATATACGCCAGCAAATGCCGACCTGGAAACGCCATTATCCCGGGGTCGAAAGCATGACCGTGGCCGTGATGGGGTGTGTCGTTAACGGGCCCGGTGAAAGCCGGCATGCTGACATCGGAATCAGTTTGCCGGGCAGCGGCGAACGTCCCGTGGCCCCGGTCTACCAGGATGGCGAAAAAACAGTGACTTTAAAGGGCGCCGATATTGCCGAACAATTCAAAAAACTGCTGGGGGATTATGTTGCCTCGCGTTATGGTTCAGACGCAATCCCGAACTGATCTTCGATCGCCTTGTCAAAACCGCTAGTCTTTCCAGCGTTGAAATAACAACGTCGAATTGGTTCCGCCAAAACCGAAACTGTTGCTCATCACTAGATTGAGTCCAGCATCTTCAACCGTTTCACGAACAATCGGAAGTTCTTCTGCCCCCGGGTCAAGCTGCTCAATATTGATGGATGGCGCAATAAAATCGCTTTCCATCATTAACAATGTGTAGATCGCCTCGTTTACTCCGGCCGCACCCAGTGCGTGCCCCGTCATCGATTTGGTGGCACTCAATCTAGGCACCGAATTACCGAATACCTCTCGAATGGCTTCGAGTTCCCGAATATCACCAATTGGTGTGCTGGTGCCATGGGTATTGAGGTAATCAACAGTACCATCGATATCTGCGATCGCCTGCTGCATACAACGAACTGCACCCTCCCCTGACGGCTGAACCATATCGTACCCATCGGACGTTGCGCCAGAACCGACAAGTTCGGCATAAATTTTTGCGCCTCGGGCCTTCGCATGCGCTAACTCCTCTACTACCAGAATCCCGCCCCCGCCGGAAATCACAAAACCATCTCGATCCACATCGTAGGTTCGCGAAGCGATCATCGGAGAATCATTGTACTTGGAGGACAGCGCCCCCATGGCATCAAACAACATCGTCATCGCCCAGTGCAGTTCCTCTCCTCCACCCGCAAACACCACATCCTGTTTTCCGAGTTGAATCAACTCGGCAGCATTGCCAATGCAATGGCCGCTGGTCGCGCAGGCAGAACTGATCGTATACGCAATACCACGAATGCCAAACGCTGTACTCAGACAGGCTGCATTGGTGCTCGACATTGTTCGAGTCACCATGTACGGCCCAACGCGGCGGATACCCTTTGCGCGCAACAGATCCGCTGCTTCAACAATATTGGCTGGAGATCCACCACCCGTACCAACCACCAGTCCAGTTCTTGGGCTGCGTACAATTTCATCATCCAGCTCGGCATCGTCCACAGCTTCCTTCAAAGCGATATAGTTATAGGATGCAGAATCGCCCATGAAACGCTTATGCTTTCGTTCAATTACTTCATCTAAATCGATCTCCAGAGCCCCGTGGACATGCGAACGAAAACCAAGTTCGTGGTACTCGGGACTAAACACGATACCGGACCGCCCTTGGCGAAGAGATTCCCGAACGGCTTCCCTGCCAATACCAATGCTGGAAACGATACCCACACCAGTAATCACGACTCGTTTCATTCGGCAAGTTCCGAAACCAGTTGTTCCCTCTGAAAAAGACCGACGCGAAGGTCTTTACCTGTATAAATCGTGCGGCCATCCGCTTCTACGCGGCCATCTCCGATCCCCATATATAACTTACGTGTAATCACTCGTTTAAGAGACACGTGATATCGAACTTGAGTGCAATCTGGCGTAATCTGACCCGTAAAGCGCACCTCACCCGAACCAAGCGCGCGCCCGTGGCCCAGCCCACCTTTCCAGCCCAGGAAAAAACCGATCAACTGCCACAATGCATCCAAACCTAAGCAACCTGGCATCACCGGATCACCCTCGAAATGACACTGAAAGAACCATAAATCAGGCTTAACATCGAGTTCGGCCACGATTTCTCCTTTACCGTATTCACCACCCTCTTCCGAGATATGGGTAATGCGGTCAAACATCAGCATGGGCGGCAACGGCAGCTGTGCATTGCCTGCGCCAAACACCTGGCCGTGACCACAGGCAAGAAGTTGTTCGCGGCTAAATTGGTTGCTTTGAATCACAAGCAGTGTTCCTCATCAGGAGTCATCAACAAACATCCGGCGATACTATAGCGCGCACGTGTTGCCACGCGTTGAACCTTGCTAGAAACCCCAATAGAAGACGTTTAAGTATCAATCAAAAACACGTGGATGCGCCGTGGGCCATGCGCTCCATACTCGATCGTTTGTTCGACGTCACCGGTCTTGGAGGGGCCTGTAATCAAATTCACGGTGAGCGGAAAAGTGGAATATTCAGATCGTAACCATTGCCAAACTTCTTCCTGATGTCTGATGATCCGACTGGTATCGAGCACCACTAGGTGGTCTTCCCCTAGAAAAAGATGTGAGGTCGGTGTCTGGGGAGTGCTTAAGAAAGCCAGCGTGCCTGTCTCGGCAATACCAGCAAAAGCTTCGCTAATCACGATTCGATCAAGTACTCCAGCTGGACGCCTCTCGACCTGCCACCCATCGGGCCAATCAAGACCATCTAAAATTGCACCGGCGCCGGTAATCAGCTCGGGAGTTAATTCGTGCTTTTGTAGATAATGATCAAGTGCATCGATGATCCCTGTGGTGCCGGTCAAACGATCAAAAGTTCCATGTACTGCCACATGCTTGTCGCAATATCGCTCTAATAAATCTCCGGTAATAGACGGCTGAACTTGAAGGCGTGCACTTTGAATACGCTCTTGGATAATCTCTCGCGTTGCACTCGATCTTTCTTTGCCTCCGGTCAGAGAATCGCGCACTGACGCAAGAATGGCAGCCCTGGAATCGCTCATTTTCCAATTCTCATTTTGTCTCGCCACTGCCGCTGAAACGTGCGAGCAGCGGGCGACGGAAAGTCACGGCTGCGAGTCCATCCTCCCGCAAGCGGCAATCGCTGCAAAACACCACGCTCGCGCCCCAGCCGATGCAACAACCATACGGGCAAAGCGACAACAGCCTGATAAAAACGAGGACGGCGGACAAGATAACCCCAAATTGCGAGCAAAACGCGACTAGGTCCAGACGTCAACTTGCGACGGTGTTGCTCGACTCGATGCTGACGAAGAAGGTCTGGCAGCGGAATCTGTACTGGACAGATGGCCTTACAAGCGCCGTTCAAGGTACAAGCATTGGGCAAATCAAACTGTGTGTCGAATCCCCGCATCAATGGGGTTAATACAGAACCCATTGGTCCCGGGTACACCCAGCCATATGCGTGCCCGCCAATGCCAGTATATACGGGGCAATGGTTGAGACATGCGCCGCAACGAATACAGCGAAGCATCGATTGGTATGCCCCGCCCAGCATCCCTGAACGCCCATTGTCTAAAAGCACCACGTGATATTCCTCGGGCCCTTCTAAATCTTCACTCCGCCGTGGTCCGGAGTACAAACTGGTATAGGCGCTCATCTCCTGGCCCGTTGCGCTGCGCGCCAGCACCCGCAACAAGGTGGATAGATCCTCCAACGACGGAATCAGTTTTTCGATGCCGGCAATCACGATCTGGATTCGTGGCAAGCGGCTGGTCAGGTCTCCATTGCCCTCGTTAGTCACGATCACGCTGGACCCTGTTTCTGCAACCAGGAAATTAGCCCCGGTAATTCCCACGTCAGCGCTGACGAACCGCTCACGCAGCACACTCCGAGCCTCACTAACGATTGCTTTTCTTTCTGTTAAACGCTCGTGGTAACCCAGTGGTTTATGGTGGTGGTGAAAGAGCTCTGTAATCTGATCACGGGTCTTATGCACAGCCGGTGCAATAATGTGACTTGGTTTTTCGGACGCCAATTGCACAATGTATTCACCCAGATCCGTTTCAATTACTTCAACACCAGATTTCTCAAGGGCCTCATTTAGATTCATTTCCTCAGAGACCATCGACTTACCTTTGGTAACGCGGCGTGCTCCAACACGCTCACACAACTGGGTAATCAAGAGACTTGCTTCATCACCGGTTCGTGCCCAATGTACATGGCCTCCATTTTCCAATACCTTCTTTTCGTACATCTCAAGATAAAGATCAAGATGAGCCAAAACATGGTCCTTGATATCCTTGGATGCATCGCGGATCTGGTCGAACTCCGGCAGAGCCTCTACAGCGTCACGCCGATGATCGACGAATCCGCCCTTGGCTCGCTTCATAGCTTGCTGTAGCCCATCATCAGCCAGAGCAACTCGTACCCGCTGGCTGAAAGTGCCTAAGGCAGGGGAACTCCCGGTCACGTGACGCTCTCCTGCTCGCCAATTCCCGAGTCACCTGCCATATCTGCCAGCACTTCGGCGACATGAAGTACCCGCATCGGACTGCCAGTTCGACGGAGATAACCTGCAATATTCAACAGACAGCCAAGATCACCGCCGAGCAGTGTGTCGGCCCCAGTACGGGCCGCATCGTCGGCCTTATTGGCCACCATCTGCGTCGAAATTTCGGGGTACTTGACGCAGAAAAGCCCACCGAATCCACAGCAGGTGTCCGCCTCTTTCATTTCCTCGAGCTCCACACCTGAAACCGCCGATAACAACTGCCGGGGCTGCTCGCGAACACCAAGTTCCCGTAAACCGGAACAGGAATCGTGATAAGTGCATGTCCCTGTGAAAGCCGAGTCCACCTTCTCTACTTTCAAGACATCCACCAGAAACTGTGTCAACTCAAAAGTCTTAGTCGCAAGTCGACGTGCTCTTTCCAACCATCCAAGATCTGCAGCAAACAAACGCGGATAGTGTTCTCGAATCATGCCAGCGCAGGAACCCGAGGGCACAACCACATAGTCAAACTGCTCAAAAGCTGCAATGACCTGCCGGGCAATACCGATACTGGTCCACTCGTCTCCGCTGTTATACGCCGGCTGCCCACAACAAGCTTGCGAACGCGGCACAATCACTCGGCATCCTGCATCCTCCAACAAACGAATTGCCGCAAACCCCACTGTAGGGCGCAGGAGGTCAACAACGCAGGTTACGAAAAACCCAACCGTTGCCGGAGCGCGATTTGTGTCTAAATTGTCTTCCCTGCCCGACAGATCGTCCACATCAGTCTCCGTTGTTGATGAAGGTACAATGTAGCATCGCAGAATGTCCCTGCCCATTCTTCGGTACACTGCTGGCTGACATCTCCTCGCCGATGGTAACCATCCCTGAGAACTGTGGCCAGACCAAATCAGCCAAACTTGAAGTGAATCGCTATCTCCGGCGCCCCGATCTGTTGCTGCTGTTGCTAGCAGCAGCAGTCCCCCTTAGTTTCTCTACGTGGCAAGCGCTCCTCAATAATTTTGTCGTCGAACGAGCGGCATTCACTGGCGTCGAGATTGGTATCCTCCAAAGCCTGCGTGAAGTGCCGGGGTTTCTCTCGTTTGCCGTCGTTCTCCTTCTTGTTCTATGCCGCGAGCAAACGCTTGCTTATCTTGCTCTGCTACTCCTTGCCATAGGAACTTTCGTAACGGGCTGGTTTCCCACAGCGATTGGCCTTTATGCCACCACTGTACTGATGTCGTTGGGTTATCACTATTATGAGACGATTCAAACGTCGCTCTCACTCCAGTGGCTAGAAAAAGACCGTGCAGCAGAGTTTTTCGGAAAGATTATTGCTGTCGGATCGTTTGCTTCAATTATCGCTTTTGCTTTGATTTGGGTTTTGTTTGATCGCCTTGATTTTGGATTCTCGGTTGTCTACATGCTGGGCGGCGGATTGACTGCCATCATCTGTGTCTCCTGCTGGCTCGTGTTTCCGCAGTTCCCAGAAAAAGTTCGACAACACCGCAAGTTGATCCTGCGCCGACGCTACTGGCTGTACTACGTCCTGGTATTTCTGTCCGGCGCAAGGCGCCAGATTTTCATCGTCTTCGCGAGTTTTCTTATGGTCGAGAAATTCGGTTTCAACGTGGCGTCTATCTCTTTGTTGTTCCTGATCAACGCCGGCATCAATGTGCTGCTCGCGCCACGGATTGGAAAACTCATTGGAATGATTGGCGATCGCCGGGCATTGGTTTTCGAGTATTCCGGTCTTATCATCGTCTTTACAGCCTATGCTTTCGTGGAGAACGCGGGTATCGCAGCAGGACTCTATATCATCGATCACTTCTTCTTTGCGCTTGCCATTGCCATCAAAACCTATTTTCAGAAAATTGCCGACCCGGCCGACATCGCAGCCACTGCCAGTGTCAGTTTCACCATCAATCACGTGGCAGCAGTCATTCTGCCGATTTTCCTGGGGATCCTGTGGCTGGTCTCGCCGGCAGCGGTATTCCTGATCGGCTCGGGAATTGCCCTGTTGTCGTTGCTCCTGTCTTTGAACGTACCGACAGAACCCACGCCCGGAAACGAAGTCGTCGTCGGTCTTTGGGGGGTGCCTCGCAGGATGGTAACAGAGAGCCGCTGACAAGCAGTGCCAGTTAACTCCTCGAATTGGTTTCGATGATCGAAAAGTACTACGCGACAAGTTAGCCAACAAATTCGTAACGCGGGACAGTGACTGCCGATTAATCTCGCTGCAAGTCGACTTCATAACCTGCGAACTTGCGAATATTAAGGACGCCCGTGTCAAGAATCATGTACTGACCCTTTACACCCTGCAGACAACCCTCGACACGGGCTTTTTTATCGAAATTATGTGCCTTGATCTTCTCGGGATAAACTAAAACGGGGTACTTGAAGCGGGCTTCTTGCGCACCCTCCACCAGACGCATTGAAGCGCTCCCGATTTTCAACTGACACTGCGCAAGATCGACTGACGCTTCACCCAACAAGCGGTCTCGCTCCACCAACAGATCAAGTTGCGATGGATCCCCTTTTAACATCGCGCGCCAGTCGGTCCTATCACTGATATAACGCTTCAGAGCCACCTCCAGCCAACCCGATTGCAGGCGGGAATCGACCTCGTACAGCGGTAATGCCTGAACGGCGCCCTGATCAATCCAGCGGGTCGGCACCTGACTGGCACGAGTGATTCCGACCTTGAGGCCCGATGAATTGGCAAGATACACCACGTGCGGCCGCATACAGTGGGATTCCCCCCAAGCCGGCTCCCTGCAGGTGCCCTGGTCATAGTGACAAAGTTCTGGCTTGACGATGCACATATCACAAGCTGCGAGACTGCGCAGACATGGAAAACAGTATCCCTGGTTGAAACTCTTGGTGGTTTTTCGGCCGCATTCAATGCAGTAAATCTGGCCAGTAAATTCAAGACTGATCTGCGACCCGAGTAAGGATTGCACCTCAAGGCGCTCTTGACCCATTGGCAACCAGTAAGACACCGGCTCGGTCGCTTCGACCACCATCTTTCGGATGACGCCTGTGGTCATTTTAGATCTACATCCAAATCTTGGGGCGACCGCACCCATTGTGTTTCGCTCGGCAATATTTCGTAATAATCA
>ERZ651768.1703-NODE-1703-length-15942-cov-8.685849_pt1 | contig 15942 bp, 14 predicted proteins | sample MGYA00514754_ERZ651768 | MGnify/ENA metagenome assembly ERZ651768
GAAAAATTGAAGCAGGAATTATGAATCACGGTCAAGACATGACTATTGCAAATAATCCATATGAAATCATGGGCTTTGAGCGATTAGTAGAGGATCAAAGTGCCGAATACATAGGCAAACAAGCTCTTGCAAAAATAAAACAAGAAGGAGTCAAAAAAAGAATGGTAGGTATTAAGGTTACTTTGGAAAGAACAGCGTTATGGATGGAAGATGCATGGCCTGTCCATAAAGACGGAAAACAAATTGGGAAAATAACGGATCTTGCTTGGTCACCGCGATTAGAACAAAATATTGGTTATGTTTGGGTACAAACAGAGTATTCTTCTCCAGGTATTGAATTGGAAATTCATTCAATAGATGGAAAATTGAAAGGAGTTACATCAGAAATTCCTTTTATAGATTCAAAGAAAAAAACACCATCAGCAAAACTCTCGTTATAATTTAATTATTTTTTTTAATTTCTTTCGGACCGCATCTTTTTTTCTTGATTTTTTTATAATAGGCTTTTTTTAAATCTTTTATAAAATAATCGTACGGGCAATCTGCAGTACGAAAAGTTCTTTCACCATCCTTGCCCTTAAAAGCAAGTAAACGTTTAGGTAATTGATTATTGTTATTTTTATTGTAAAGACCAAAGTCCCACCATCCAGATTGTGGTGTGCCTTTTGTCCTTGCTATAAGTTCTCCACCCTTAACAAAAATTGGGGGTCTAATAGGCATTATTTTTGATTCATGTTGAATCTCTTGAATTACTAATTCACCCATTTTTTTTTGAAGTGATGGTTCAATTAAACCAAGATGATCAAACCTAAAGGCGACCTCACAGCTTGCTTGAAAATACAACATATACTGAATTATATCTCTGTTTTCATATAGTCGATATGCATCGTAACCTATCAAATAAGAATCTGTTGGAACATGTACTGATACTTCCGAACCCTTCTTTTTTATAACCATATAGGTGTGCAATTTTAAAGAATCTGTAGAACCCCCTCCACTTCTTACCGATCCCCAAGGTAATATTTTTTTAATTTTTTTAAGATTTGTTACGTGATGAGAAAAAAATGGCTTCGAATAACTTTTACAATCATAGACTTTATTAGCTAAAAAAACATCAGCAGGAGGTCTACCACCAGTCATAATCCCAGAAATTTTCAATAAAATATCCTTATATTCTTCAACATTTTTGTTCTGTTTAAAACTTTTATCTAATAAATTGACTACCTCAGTCAATTGTTTTCCTGCAGATTTTTGTTGGTTGAGAGTTGCATTTTCCATTCTTTTAAAAACAGATATGGCATTAGCAACAATATCGATATATTTTTGTTTATTATTAAGTTCTGATACAAGTAAAAGAGAATAAATTTCATCCATAATGTTCAGCCACATATCTGCGTAAAATTTTTTTGATCCATAAGCTTCTTCATCGCTTAAAACTTTTTCATCTTGTTTTTTAGAGTCTTTCTTTTTTGAACTATCAGGTTGGCAAGTATTATTCACCAATTTATAATCTTTTGGACACGAGCCTGAACTAGTTGATACATCAGATTGGCATGAATTATTAACTAACTTATATCCCTCGGGACATGAATTAGATTCGTTATATTGTTTACTACTGGCAACAGCAGCATCAGTTTTTAATTCAGCAAGACATTTATAAAATGCTTTGAAATCATTTTTTTTGGGATCTTTTGAAAAATGCTTTGTGATGAGACTATTATATGACTGATCATTTAATTCATTTGTAAGACATTGCTGTAATCCTAGATTTGACTGTGATACCAATAATGTTTCAATACATTGATCTGCTGCATCTTCCATTGCTTGCGTAATACTAGATTTGAACTCTACTGCTTTTTTGTAGTCTGTTTCACTTAGCTTTCCTTTTAGACACTGCTGATATTCATCATCATTAAGACTGAAAATATTGAAGTTTGGTGAAATATTGTAGAATTCGTAAAGCCAATAAATGTTAGCTTTTGTTGTACTAGATATTATGAGAAATAAAAAAATGAAAAATATAAATTTCATTTTCATTTTATTAGTCCATTTGTGTAAGCTTTATTTGAATAACTTGAATTAGATATTCAATCAAATCAACCTGCTGGTCTTTGGTAAATTTATTTATTTTTTTTGATCCCATGGCCACAATAAATCTATCTGAATCGTATACTATTTTGAGCAATATATATGATTTTATAATCTTTGACTGATTGGGAAAAAACAAAGGTATTCCCTTGGGATTTTGGTTTAAATACGTCTGCGGTTTGTCTCGAAAATAACTTGTAGCTATTTTGTTATCAATTTGACTTATATATTTATGTTGAATTGTATTACCCGTGAAAAAACAGTTTACCATATCACAAGCAAGTAAAGTTCCCAAATCATTAACAATGACATCAATTAATTTTGATAAAGATTTTGTATTTAATATTCTTAATGATGTTCTTAAAACTCTTTTTTGTGAAATCATGTGACTTTTGCCCGCTTTCAATATTTCTGACATTTGTCGTATTAATTGAGCATTGTCCCTTGATATTTTTTTGGAACGGTATGCACTCAAATCAATTATTTTTTCTGATGCAGGAGTTTTATCGGGAAAATTTAATTCTTTTAAGACTTCAGGATAATTTATGAAAAAATTTGTATTTTTTTTTAAAAATTTTATTATAAGCTCTTCTGCAGAGTCCTTGACATTTTTTGGATGCATTTTTATTTAGGAAGAATGGACTGACCAGTTTTTAACCAATCATCAAGAAAAGCTTTCAGACCTTTATCTGTTAGGGGATGATCATACAATTCGTAGATTACTTTTGGAGGAAGAGTTGCAACATGTGCGCCAATTACCGCTGCATCAATGACATGTTGCTTTGTTCTCACGGATGCAACAAGTACTTCTGTATCAAAACCGTAATTTTCATACATAACGACAATATCCTCAATTAAATCCATGCCCTTTTCACCAATATCATCTAAGCGACCAACAAAAGGAGATATAAAAGAAGCCCCAGCTTTTGCGGCAAGTAAAGCTTGTGCAGCAGAAAAACATAAAGTTACATTAACCATTGTTCCCTGCCCCCTCAAAGCTTTGCATGCTTTAAGTCCGCTAACAGTTAAAGGTACTTTTACAGCAACATTTTTGGCCAATGAAGCTAGATATTTGCCTTCATTAATCATTTCAGGTAATTCCGTTGCTGTTACTTCAGCACTTACTGGTCCACTTACCAAAGAGCAAATTGCTTTAATAGTTTCAGCCATATCATCACCCTGTTTGGCTATTAACGATGGATTGGTAGTTACTCCATCAACGAACCCGGTGGGAACTAGATCTTCAATTTCTTTGATGTTGGCTGTATCCACAAAAAACTTCATATACTTATGTATAACATAAAAGTAATATTTAAAAAATTAAGAAATAAACTAAATTTGATTTACTAATGATGATGTATTGCAATGTAATAGTTACTCGACCGTTTGATCATGCATTCACCTATAGGATAAAGAACAACCAAAAAGTTAAAATAGGCAGCGTTGTAAGTGTTCCGTTTGGTAAAAAAAAAGATCAACTAGGTATGGTGTATGAATTAATTAATCAACCTGATAAGCGTGAAACTTTTGCAATTAAAGAAATAGGCTATATTTTTGACAAGATAGTATTAAATAAGAATATTATTCAATTTATAAAATGGGTTAGCGATTATACACTTGCACCCATCGGTCTTGTTGTTAAACTTTTTGTAATCAATGACAAAATTATCTCACATAATTATGTAACAGAGGATGATAACTTATTTAATCCCAACCCAGTAAAATTAAACAAAGATCAAACCAAAGCTGCTGATACAATTAATAAGTTTATTTCCCAATCAACAGCGCCTATTGTGTTGGAGGGTGTGACAGGATCAGGAAAAACTGAAGTTTATTTTGATGCAATAGAACGAGCTATTAAAAAAAAGCAGCAAGCATTAATTATGTTGCCTGAAATATCATTGACACCACAATTGGAAGAGCGATTTCATCAGCGTTTTGGTTTTTTACCAGACGTATGGCATTCAAAAATTTCTGATAAAAAGAGAAAAAATATATGGCATCACTGTTATCACGGTAAGCCAGTCATTATCATTGGTGCCCGATCCTCCCTATTTTTGCCATTCCAAAATCTTGGTCTTATCGTTGTTGATGAGGAGCATGATGCTTCTTATAAACAAGAAGATAATATTCGTTATCAAGCAAGGGATTTAGCTGTTGTACGTGCCGGTATAGAAAAATTTTCCATTATTTTATCATCTGCCACACCTTCTTTAGAAACACAAAATAACATAAATAAAAAAAAGTATACTCACGTTTTTTTACCTTCACAGTTTTCTGGATTAGCCCTTCCTGAAATAGAGTTAGTTGACTTACAAAAAACAAAATTAGAAAAAGATAAATGGATTTCTAGTAAAATTTATTCAGAGTTAAAAAATTGTATAGATAAAAAAGAGCAAGCCCTACTTTTCTTAAACAGAAGAGGATATTCTCCGTTAAGTTTGTGTATTGAGTGCGGATACCGGCATCAATGTGAACAATGTACGTCTTGGCTTGTCATGCATCATAATAAAAAACGGTTGCTGTGTCATCATTGCGGAACTATTTATCAAATTCAATCAACATGCCCACAATGTGCTGCCGAGGATTCAATAAAATTGATTGGCCCAGGAGTAGAGCGTTTAGCTGAAGAATTAAAGTTTTTATTTTCCAATAAAAGTATAGGTATTATGTCTAGTGATAACGCAAACACTCCCAATAAAATAAAAAAAATTATTGATGATTTTGATAACAAAAAAATAGATATTTTGGTCGCAACCCAAATTATGTCCAAAGGATACCACTTTCCTAATTTATCCTTTGTAGGAGTGATTGATGCAGATTCAGGTTTAATGGGAGGAGATATAAGAGCGATTGAACGAACATATAATTTACTTCAACAAGTAAGCGGTCGAGCAGGGCGATCAAATAAAATGGGTAAAGCATATATTCAAACATACTTTCCAAATCAGCCTGTTATTCAATCCCTTCAAAAAAGAGATAGAAAAACTTTTGTAGAGCAGTCACTGAAAGACCGCGAAGCATTCCAGATCCCCCCTTTTGGACATATGACAGCATTAATTATATCCGGATCCTCAAAATCTAAAACGGAAATTTATGCGGGCAATTTATCTAGGGCCCATAAAATTGAAAACAATTTAAGTGTTTTGGGCCCAGTAGAAGCACCGATATTTTTATTACGCGGACAATATCGTTTTAGGCTCCTAATTAAAGGAAATAGCAGAAAAATACTGAATAAGTTTACAAGGAAAATAATTAAATTATGTCCACCTCCTCCCACAATTAAGCTTCTGGTTGATGTTGACCCCTACTCTTTTGTTTAATTTACCCACAGCTACAATTATTTTATTAAATTAACACTATTTGCCGCATAAACTCACAGTTTACCTTAATTTTTTGATGTGTTAATAGCCTTTCACATATCTTAATTAAGGAAAAATTAATGGCATCACAATTAGCGTCAGGGGACTTAATAGCAGATAGATACGCTTCTGCGATATACGATCTCGCATTAGAAAATAAGGCAGTTGATGTAGTGTTAAAAGATTTAGAAGCATTAAAAAAAATTATTCAAGAGAATAAAGAATTAAATCTTCTTGTTAAAAGCCCCTTAATTGCATCGAATGATAAATTAGAAATTTTAATAAAATTAACAAAAGAAAAATCAACTAGCGAAATGACCACCACCTTTTTAAAAGTAATTTCTAAAAATAAACGTTTTGCAAGTTTAACATCAATTATTTTACAATTCATAAACATTAATGCCCAAAAAAGAGGTGATGTTCTAGCAGAAATTACTTCTGCTGATAAATTATCTGATAAACAAAAAGATGACATTAAAGATCATTTAGGAACAATCTTGGGTGACAAACTGTCACTTAACTTTAAGGTAGATAAAAAAATTATTGGTGGATTAATTGTCAAGGTTGGCTCTAAAATGATTGACGCATCTTTAGCTAATAAAATTAATAAACTCAAAATCGCAATGAAGGGGGTGTAATGAAAATTAGAGCGGCAGAAATTTCATCTGTAATAAAAGACCAAATATCAAATTTTGAAACGAAAGCAGATGTTGCTGAGGTAGGAACTGTTCTTAGTGTCGGTGATGGTATTGCAAGGGTTTATGGGTTAGATCAAGTACAGGCAGGAGAGATGGTTGAATTTCCTGGAGGCATTAAAGGTATGGCACTGAATCTGGAAATGGATAATGTTGGCGTTAGTATTTTTGGAGATGATACAGGGATTAAAGAAGGTGACACTGTAAAACGTACAGGCGAGATTGTTGATGTACCAGTTGGAAAAGAACTTTTAGGACGAGTTGTTGATGGGTTAGGAAATCCAATTGATGGGAAAGGGCCAATCAAATCAGATGATAGAAGAAGAATTGAGTTGAAGGCACCAGGAATTATTCCCCGACAAAGCGTTACAGAACCTATGCAGACTGGGATCAAAGCTCTTGATGCTTTGGTTCCGATAGGACGTGGTCAACGGGAACTTATCATTGGTGATCGTCAAACTGGTAAAACGGCGGTTGCTATTGATACCATATTAAATCAAAAGTCAGTCAACCAATCAGATAATGAAAAAGTAAAATTGTATTGTATTTATGTCGCTATTGGTCAAAAACGATCAACGGTGGCACAGATTGTTAAAACATTGGAAGATAACGGAGCCTTGGAGTATACCATTGTTGTAAGCGCAACTGCTTCAGAACCAGCCCCCCTACAATTTTTATCTGCCTATACTGGCTGTACGATGGGCGAATATTTTCGTGATAATGGTATGCACGCGCTTATAGTGTATGATGATTTGTCTAAGCAAGCTGTAGCCTATAGACAAATGTCACTTTTATTAAGGCGCCCCCCAGGACGAGAAGCCTATCCAGGTGACGTGTTTTACATTCACAGTAGATTATTGGAGAGAGCGGCAAAAATGAGCGATAAACACGGAGGGGGTAGTTTAACAGCGCTGCCTGTTATTGAAACACAAGCTGGTGATTTATCAGCTTACATTCCAACAAATGTGATTTCTATTACAGATGGACAGATATTTTTAGAAACTGATTTATTTTTTTCCGGTATTCGTCCTGCAATCAACGTTGGTTTGTCAGTGAGTCGCGTGGGTTCAGCAGCACAAATTAAAGCCATGAAAAAAATTGCTGGTCCGGTGAAATTAGAATTAGCACAGTACCGTGAAATGGCAGCTTTTGCCCAATTCGCTTCTGATCTTGATGCTTCTACGCGCCAGCTTCTTGATCGTGGCGTTCGCTTGGTTGAACTTTTAAAACAAGGTCAATATTCCCCACTTACCGTCCCTGAACAAGTTGTTTCAATTTATGCAGGTGTAAACGGATACTTGGATAAACTAGATGTGAAAGATGTTGTTCGATTTGAATCAGAAATACATTCTGAAATTAGAGCTAGCCACGGGGATCTTTTAGAAGCAATTGATAATGAAAAAGAATTATCATCTGCGAACGAAGAAAAGTTAAAAGGTTTCTTAAATACATTTGTGAAGAAATTTCAAAGCAACTAATTTATGCCAAGTTTAAAAGATATTAAAAATAAAATCAACTCTGTTGGTTCGACAAAAAAAATTACTTCAGCAATGAAAATGGTAGCTGCAAGTAAATTGCGACGTTCTCAAGAAAAAGCAGAAGCTGCTCGACCCTATTCTTCGCGTTTAGAAGAAATGTTATCTTCACTAGCTTCTTCAGTCACTTATGGGGAGGGAGTTATAGAATTGTTAACAGGCACAGGCAAAGATGAACGCTATCTCATTGTTCCAGTTACAGCTGATAGAGGTTTATGTGGTGGATTTAACAGTAGTATTAACCGTGAAACATTTAAGTTTGTGAAATCTCTTGAAGGAGAAGGTAAATCCGTTCAGTTATTAACCGTTGGTAAAAAAAGTAGAGATTTTTTCAATCGAATTATGAAAGACAAGATTGTAGAAAGTTTTGCAGATCTTGGATCTACTGGAGCAGGGTACGATATTGCTCTGGAAATTTCAAATAAATTACAAAATTTTTATTTTGATGGGCAGTTTGATAAGTGTATTATCGTGTATAATAAGTATGTATCAGCTATTACGCAAAAAGTAACACGTCAACAGCTTATTCCGTTAGATATATCTCAACCTAAAAAGGTATTAAATGAAAAGGATGAAAAAGATAACTCTATCTATACTTATGAACCTGACGAAGAGACTATTCTGAAAGATTTATTGCCAAAGAATGTATCCATCCAAATTTTTAAAGTGTTATTAGAAAGTAACGCAGGCGAACAAGGAGCAAGAATGGCAGCAATGGATAATGCAACACGTAACGCTGGTGAGATGATTGATAACTTAACACTTGTTTACAATAGAACGCGACAAGCATTTATTACGAAAGAATTAATTGAGATTATTTCAGGAGCTGAATCAGTTTAAAGGGGGGCGTATGGCAAATAATTTAACAGGAAAAATATCACAAGTGCTAGGAGCTGTTGTGGATGTATCATTTGAGGGTGAACTCCCTGCTATTATGAATGCATTAAAAGTTGATAACAATGGAAATAAACTTATTCTTGAAGTAGCACAGCATCTTGGTGAGAATACCGTGCGAACTATTGCTATGGATTCAACTGAAGGGCTTGTAAGAGGTCAGACAGCAACAGATCTGGATGCCCCTATTTCTATGCCTGTAGGTCCTGAAACACTCGGTCGTATTATGAATGTTATTGGTGATCCTGTGGATGAGCGTGGCCCTATCAGCACAACAAAAAAATATCCAATTCATCGTCCAGCACCTGAATTTGTTGATCAGTCAACAGAAACGGAAGTGTTGGTCACGGGCATCAAAGTTGTTGACTTGTTGGCACCCTACGCAAGAGGCGGTAAGATCGGACTCTTTGGTGGAGCAGGTGTTGGTAAAACTGTTTTAATAATGGAACTGATCAATAATATTGCAAAGGCACACGGTGGATACTCGGTATTTGCTGGTGTGGGAGAGCGAACACGAGAAGGAAATGACTTGTATCACGAAATGATTGAGTCAGGTATTATTGATCTTGAAGGGGATAAATCAAAAGTGGCTCTAGTTTATGGACAGATGAATGAGCCTCCAGGAGCACGTTCAAGGGTTGCTTTATCAGGTTTAACTCAAGCAGAATATTTCAGAGATGAAGAAGGACAAGACGTGTTGTTTTTTATAGACAACATTTTCCGTTTCACGCAAGCTGGCTCAGAAGTGTCAGCTCTTCTAGGCCGTATGCCATCAGCGGTTGGATACCAGCCGACATTGGCAACGGATATGGGAGCTTTACAAGAGCGTATTACAACTACAAAAAAAGGATCAATTACATCTGTGCAAGCAATTTACGTTCCGGCAGATGACCTAACAGATCCCGCTCCTGCTACATCGTTTGCTCACTTAGATGCTACGACAGTATTAAACAGAGCAATTTCTGAAAAGGGAATTTATCCAGCTGTTGATCCACTTGATTCAACGTCTCGAATCTTGGACCCTCAAGTAGTAGGGGAAGAACACTATCGTGTGGCACGAGAGGTGCAACGCGTCTTACAAACTTATAAAAGTCTTCAAGATATTATTGCTATTTTAGGAATGGATGAGTTGTCAGAAGAAGATAAACTGACAGTGACTCGGGCAAGAAAAATTGAAAAATTCTTAAGCCAACCCTTCTTTGTGGCGGAAGTTTTCACAGGTTCTTCTGGAAAATATGTAGATTTAGAAGATACGATCAAAAGTTTTGATGGTTTAGTGAAGGGTGAATACGATCATATGCCAGAAGCAGCCTTCTACATGGTAGGTGGTATTGAAGAAGTAATTGAGAAAGCAAAAAAATTAGAAGCGGAAGCAGCATAGATGGCAACCATTTCTTTTGATCTGGTTTCTCCCGAACAACTTCTCTTTAATGATGAAGTTGGTATGATTATTGTTCCAGGAAAGGACGGTGATATTGGCGTGCTTCCTAGGCATAGCAAAGTATTATCTTCTCTTCGACCAGGACGTGTCATGGTGTATGGGGAAAATAAGAATTTACTAAAATCTTTTTTTGTCGCAGGGGGCTTTGTAGAAATTAATCCTGAAAAATGCATAGTTTTAGCAGAAGGTGTTAATGAAATGAGTGATCTTGATAAAAGTTCTATCCAACAACAAATTCAGGAATTAGAAAGTGGTGCCAGTGATTCAGCAAAAGAAGAATTAGCCATTGCACAATCAAAAATAGCAGCGTTAGATTCAACTTATTACGAAAAATTATAATCTTATTTATTTTTATAATCTTTAAGGCTTATAAATACCTTAAATAACAATGTTAGATTTAAATATTTCAATAATAAATTTTATTCCTCCATTGGGTTTTTTTATACTCAATGTTTTTGTTCCTGGACCAAATGTGCTTAATACAATTGCCACCTCTATGGGTTCTGGTCGATCATCAGGGGTTGCTTGTGCTTTGGCCTGTGGATTAGGCTTGTTTATATCAGCTTTAGCAGCTTTATTTGGTGCCGCGTTATTGTTTTATAAAATTCCTATAATTTATAGAGGCCTAACTGTATTTGGCGGAATAATGTTATTATACTTTGCTCAACGTTATATTCGAAAATCATTATCATCTTCTGAAAAACTTATTGTACTTCAAAATATTGATAAAAAAACTGCCTTTCAACAAGCGTTTTTAGTTGTGATGTCTAATCCTAAAGTGATGACAACATGGCTTGCGGTTATTTCCCTATTTCCTTTCATTGCAAGCAATGTGTATAACGTACTTATATTTTCTGTAATGGCCGGAACAGCATCTTTTACAGGTCACTTTATTTTTGCGACAGTTTTTTCTTCAAGCTTAGCTAGTCAAATATATATGCAATTTTACAGACCTATTAATGGTATTGTTGGTATTGGTTTTATTTTTTATGGAATGAAGTTGTTTTTAAGTCTTTTATAAACCTTAGTTTATAGTTGGAAGCACAAGGTGGTTGGAAAACGTTGAAAGCGTTACAAAGATATCTTCACATACAAGCCGAGCACTTGGCTAGGAAGCTAAAGGAAAGGGGTAACATGATTTGTTGGATCTTATCCACGGCGCTTTGGTGGATTGGGGTGATCGTTGTTTTGATGTGGTAGTTCTTTTGAGCAACCACAAAGAAACCACCAACTTATTATCTTGGAATAAAAATAGCTCGTCCTTTAGGTGCCCTCATCAACATATTTTTAGTTCTCTGACCAACATATAAACCGCTAAATGTCTTTCTATCTGATTTAATATCAGAAGATTTAGAAAACTTTTTCTTAAAAGATTTTTTAAATGATGATTCTGAAGATTTCTTATCAAATCTTTTTTTATTTTTGTTTTTTTTGTTATTAAATCTTTTATTTCGTAATTTATTTTTATTAGAATCTATATTTGACTTGTTATTTTTAGAAGGATTAAAAATATTTTGAATCTCTTTCCACTTTAAAAAGTCACCCTTAGTTACAAAACTTAAAGCTACACCTAAGGAACCAGCTCTTGCCGTCCTTCCAATTCGATGAATAAAATCTTCAGCCATTTGTGGTAAATCATAATTAATTACATGCTCAATATGAGGAACATCAAGCCCTCTTGCAGCTACATCTGTTGCAATTAAAATTCTAAATTTCTTATCTCTAAAATTCTTCATAACTTTATTTCTTTTGCTTTGTCTTAAACCTCCATGAAGAGCAAAGGCTTTAAATTTATCCTTAAATAGAGATTTGGCTAATTTTTCACTACCATACTTTGTTTTTACGAATACTAAAATTGAACCTTCTCTTTTTAAAATTTGTTTTTTTATTTCTATTAACTTTTCATCTGATTTTAATTCAATAACTTCTTGTTTAATATTTTTTGCAGCAACATTTTCACCTCCTACAGAAACACGTATTGGATTATTTAAGTATTTTGTAGATAATTTTTTAATATTATCAGGTATCGTTGCTGAAAACATTAATGTTTGTCTTTTGGGAGGTACAAATTTTAAAATTTTATTTATTTGAACTTCAAAACCCATATCCAACATTCTATCAGTTTCATCTAAAACTAAAAAATTAGTATCATGAAGGTTAAGAGTTCCTCTTTCTAAATGATCATTAATTCTTCCAGGTGTTCCAACAAATATTCTAGGGCGTCTTTTTAATTGTGATAACTGCTTACTCATTAATTCACCCCCTATTAATGAAACCGTATTGATAGGACTTTTAAAGCCCAAAAGGGAATGAACAACATCTAATACTTGTTTTGCCAATTCTCTCGTAGGAATCATAATTAAAGCAGATCCTTTGCTCGATCTCAGAAGTAATTCTATCATTGGAATGCAAAAAGCAGCTGTTTTTCCAGTTCCTGTTTGTGCTGACCCTAAAATATCTTTTCCTCCAAGAACTAAGGGAATAGATTCAGCTTGTATTGAAGTTGGTATTTTAAAATTTATATTCTTAAGAGATTTATTTAATTTTTCATTTAAATTAAATTTAATAAAGTCATTCATATAAATTTTCATTGATTCAAAATTAAATTAAATAAAGTTAAATATCAAAATTTAACGGACAGTGAAAAATGATAATATATTTTTTAAAAATTTTATTAAAATCAAGACACCCCATATAGGTATAAAGTTTTAATACAATTAAAAATTTTAGAAAAATATTATTCAAATAAAGGAACAATTTTCATTGTATTAACATCAACTAAGTCTTTATTTGTTATTCTAAAATTAGGTATAACCGACAAAGGAAGTAAGTTAAAACCCATATAAGCCAGTCACAATTATCCTATCATAATTACGATACGGAATTAAGGAGGAGAAAATAAGTGGGGGAAAGGGTAAATGTTTAGTTGGCTTGATTTGTGTGATTATGTGGTTGTTCTTTTGAGGGAGGACTTAGGGTTATTTAAGTTAATTTTCTTATATAAGGAGTTAATTATTTATATTTTTTTAAAATTCCAATCTTTCCAAACTTGTTTCCCTTTATGATCAACAATAAGAAAATATTCAGAATTTATGTCGATAACTTTACTTTTTGCATTTTCATTTCTTTCAACATCATCCTCTATAGAATGTTCATGTAAAATTTTTTGTAAAGAATGTAAGTTCTTTGATTGCATTGTTATATCAATTAATCTTGAAATATTTTCACTAGGATCTTCATAGGTAAAGTTTACTTGATAAGATATGGTAAAATTTTTCATAATTTTAGTTATTTGATATTAATCTTTTACCACGATATCGATACGGAATTAAGGAAGAAAATTAGTGGGGGAAAGGAGAGGTTTTTAGTTAGCTTGATCGTCGTGATTAGGTGGTTGTTCTTTTGAACAAGCACTCAATATCTCATCCGTGAGAGTGTCGGGAGAGTATCAAGAAATTTGATTAATTTTTTTTAAGCTAATTGTTGTGTAGGTGTTGTGAGAAAAAACTAATGAATCAAATGTGAATCCATAAAATTTAATTACAAATTTTATGATCCATTAATTTTTCAACTTCTTTACACAACTCACCAACCTTGCACTCATTGAACCTTTGTTGTTGAAGCATTTGTTTTAAATTCATATTTTCCGAAGTGTAATTTTTAAATCCTTTCCCAAGGCAAATGTTTTCTATTTTTTTAATAACTTTTTCATCATTTACTAACTTTTGGAGATCATTTAGTTCATCATTAGATGTATATTTACTAGGGAAGCAAAATCTTAATATTATTAATAAAATAACTATTGTTAAACCAATTAAGAGTTTATTCTTCATGATCCATCCTACCACCAATCATGGGGAATGTTGAGATTAAATTATTTAATCTGAACGTTGATATTATCATACCAGAATTCATGATTAGGTTCATCTTGATTATCTGCCACCAACCCCGAAAAATTATTAAACTGTAGTAGTAATTAGTTAATTTTTAATTTATGGCCAGCTTATTTTAAATCAGTCTCATTAAATTATGCCAACAAATATTAGAAATATTGCCATTATTGCACACGTTGACCATGGAAAAACTACTCTGATTGACAATATTATGAAACAGTGCGGCTCTTTCAGAGTTAATCAAAAACTAGATGAAAGGTTAATGGACTCTGGAGACTTAGAAAAAGAGAGGGGAATAACAATTTTAGCTAAACCAACATCCGTTAAATGGAAAGATACAAGTATAAATATCATAGACACCCCAGGTCACGCTGATTTTGGCGGAGAAGTTGAGCGAGTATTGGGAATGGCAGATGGTGTAATATTATTAATAGATGCTGCAGAGGGGCCTATGCCACAAACAAAATTTGTTTTAGGAAAGGCTTTAATGCAAGGCTTAAAGCCAATAGTTATTATTAATAAGATTGATAGAAAAGATGGAAGGCCAGAAGAAGTTGTTGACGAAGTATTTGATCTGTTCGTAGCTTTAGATGCGAACGATGAACAGTTGGATTTCCCTATTCTTTACGCCTCGGGTCGTGATGGTTGGTGTATAAAAGAATTAAATGAGACAAGAGAAAATCTTTACCCTCTGCTTAATCTTGTACTTGAGTATGTATCTCCTCCAGTAGTTGAATTAGATAAACCTTTTGCTATGCTTGTAACACTCCTTGAATCTGATCCCTTTCTAGGGAGATGCCTAGTTGGAAGAGTAGAACAAGGCTTTGTTGATGTTAATGCAAATGTTCAGGCAGTAAATTTGGATGGAATAATAATTGAAAAAAGAAGACTAACAAAACTATTTCGTTTTAAAAGTACTGATAAAGTTCCTGTAGAGCGAGTTGAGGCAGGAGATATTATTTGTATTGCTGGTTTGAAGCAAGCGTCTGTTGCTGATACGATTTGTGATACTTCAATTTTTACTCCTTTAAAATCAACTCCAATTGATCCTCCTACTATGTCAATAACTATAACTGTAAATACCTCACCATTTGCAGGATTAGAAGGAACAAAAGTTACTTCAACAAATATTCGTAAAAGATTAATGGAAGAAGCAGAAACTAATGTCGCGATTACTTTTATGGAGAATGAAAATAAGGATTCTTTTGAAATTGGTGGGCGTGGTGAATTACAATTAGGTGTTTTAATAGAGACTATGAGAAGAGAGGGATTTGAGTTATCAGTCTCTAGACCTCGCGTTCTTTATAAAAATGATGAATTTGATAATAAATTAGAACCCATAGAAGAAGTAACAATAGATGTGGATGAAGAGTATGCTAGCTCTATAATAGATAGTATGAATAAAAGAAAAGGTGAGATGATAGATATGCGTTCTACAGGAGCAGCAAAATCTAGATTGTTTTTTAAAGTTCCTTCAAGAGGACTAATTGGATACCAAAGTAGTTTTTTAACGCAAACTAGAGGAACAGGAGTAATGAATAGAATTTTCCATTCATATGATTTACATAAAGGTCAATTTAAGGGTAGACGAACAGGCGTCTTAATTTCATCAGATACGGGAACGGCAGTGGCATATGCTTTATTTAAATTACAAGATCGTGGCCCAATGTTTATTGATTCTCAAACAAAAGTTTATAAAGGAATGATAGTTGGTCAGCACACAAAAGAAAATGATCTTGATATAAACGTGTTAAAGGGGAAACAACTAACAAATGTTCGTGCTTCAGGAACAGATGAAGCTGTAACCTTAATGCCTGCAAAGAAAATGTCCCTCGAACAAATGATGGCATATATCAAAGAAGATGAACTATTAGAAGTCACTCCTAAAAATTTAAGGCTTAGAAAAAGATACTTAATTCCACATGAAAGAAAAAAAGCATCTTGATATTTATAAAAATAATAGAAAAATTTCTTTATCCTACCACTAATCATGGAGAATATTGAGGAATTATTACAAGAAATTTTTTCAAATAA
>ERZ651768.1704-NODE-1704-length-15923-cov-8.500568_pt1 | contig 15923 bp, 16 predicted proteins | sample MGYA00514754_ERZ651768 | MGnify/ENA metagenome assembly ERZ651768
CTCGGAAGGGACCATGATCATGTCGTGGTTCACTCCCTACAACGATCAAGGTGGATATGAACTGAAGATGGCCGAATGGGATGGAACTTTGTGGAGTGAACCAAACACCATTTACAAGGGCGATGACTTTTTCGTCAACTGGGCTGACGTCCCTTCTATTTTTCAAGTTAATGGTGATAGGTTGGCTGCCCATTGGCTCTACATGCGAGGGGGGGGGACTTATGAGTATGATGTTTACCTTTCTACCTCTTATGATCGAGGCTTAACATGGAGTGAACCCATGATTCCGCATAGAGATGGTGTTGCCGCGGAGCATGGTTTTGTCTCGTTTTTCCATCGCGAGTCGGGAGGTCTCGGAATGGCTTGGTTGGATGGTCGAAACATGATTCCTTCTGATGACGGTCATGGCTCCGGTGCCATGTCGGTGTTCACGACAATTCTAAATCAAGAGAACCAACTGGGCCCGGAATTTTCACTCGATGCCCGCGTCTGTGAATGTTGTCCCACCGCTGCTGCTACAATCGGTGCATCGAACATCATTGCCTATCGTGATAGAGGAGAAGAAGAAATTCGAAACATTCAAGTAGTTCGTTATAACGAAGGTGTCTGGTCGCAACCTTCAACCGTTCATGAGGATGGATGGATGATCCCCGGTTGTCCTGTCAACGGTCCAGCTCTTGCAGTGGAGGAAGATCGATTGGCCATTGCCTGGTATACGGCACCAAACGGTGATGCACAGGTAAATGTTGCTTTTTCTGATGATGTCGGAGCAAGCTTCTCGGAACCAGTTAGAATTGATGGAGGTATCCCGTTGGGCCGTGTTGATATAGAATGGGTAGATCATTCCTCTGTCATTGTCAGTTGGATAGAAGTAGTTGAGGATTCAGCTGAATTGAAATTGCGAAAAGTGTCTCTCAAGGGTGAGGTTGACTCGCCCTTGGTTGTGAGTAATATTGATGCGGGAAGGGGAAGCGGCTATCCTCAAATGGTTAATTACAAAAATGAACTGGTCTTTGCCTGGACCGAACCTGGTCAGTGGAAAATCAGAATGGCAAGGTTAAATAAAAATAGTCTTTAAGGACGTTATAGAGTGGAACATCAACACGATGCCCACCACGACCATGGACACCATCACCATGATCATGAGCCTGTGAATAATGCTAAACTGGCCGCCAGCGCCACATTTCACTGTCTTATGGGGTGTGGGCTGGGAGAGGTCATCGGGATGGTTCTTGCTACCATGATTGGTCTTGGGAATGTCCAGAGCATCACACTGGCTGTCATTCTCGGTTTTGTGTTCGGCTTTTTCCTTGGACTGAGGCCGCTCTTAAAGGCAAACATCCCTTTTTCTCATGCTTTCAAGCAGGTACTAGTGGCAGAAGGGTTGAGCATTGCTGTAATGGAAACTGCTGAAGTAATGGCAGAAGTTTATACTCCCGGAGTTATGAGTGCAGGGTTGGGAGAAGGTATTTTCTGGCTGGGGATGTGTTTTGCTCTAATTGCGGGCTTTGTGGCTGCTTATCCAGTGAACTACGTTTTGGTAAAACGCGGCGTGCGCCATTGTCATTGATTAGTGAAAGAAATAGTAATTTTCTCAATAGAAACAAAAAAGTACTTAGATCACTTTTTTCTTGATATTTAGCCAAATTTGGGGTAGGCTTGCTTCGATTTGTGGGGAAAATGACCTCGGAACCAGATCCACACTTTTTACTCTGTAAAACTTTCATTAGAATAGTGTTCCCATCTTTGTCTTCGTCAAATGAGTGGACGAGCGAGATTGGTGCGCGCAGTGATTACCAAATAACCCAATAGGAGGGATCACAATGGCTAGTTTGAAGGATACTTTCTCCACGGTTAGCGGATGGTTTGGCGATTTCGTCAGCCTGGGGCTGTCTTTAGCGATGGTCTTTCTCGTAGTTGACGCGCTTTTTGGCGTTGGCACAACGGGAATCGTGGATAATGTGGCTGATCTTGTAGGGGCTTTTACAGACAATGGCATTACAGGGTTAGTTGCTTTCGTGGTCTTTATGTCTATTTGGGGCAGTAACTAGGTTACTTGTAACCTGAAGCAGATTCTTCCCCTCCATGAAGGGGGGGACGAACAATGCTGACTCAGAACTGACATTAATATCACTCAATTCAGTTAACCTCGCTAGATAATAGGGAGAATTAACCTATGATTAGGAATGCACTACAGGCCATCAGTGGCTGGGGTAAAGAAGTCGTCGATTTCGGCGTCGCAGTCATCATGGTGGGCGTCGTAGTTGATATCCTCTTTCCCGGAACAACGGGTGTCATTGATAATATCGCCGATTTAGTCGGCGATTTTTCGTCGCAAGGCGTAGCAGGCATAATAGCACTGCTTCTCTTTGTGACAATATATAATAATAGATAGGCACTTAACCGGGACGGTATAAGTAATACCGCTCTTCCGAGAGTGGTGGAGTCTATCCCAGCCTGATTCTGGGCGGTTTATCCGTTTTGAATTAGATTGGGATTTTCTTTTCCCAGAAACAGTCTCCCGGCAAACTTTGAAATCGACGATGGGTGGTGTAATTTCGCCGGCCAACAGAGAGGATTTATAACGTGAATTATCTGTACGCACAAACATCTTCCGGAGGAGGAATCCTCGGTTTCTTACCTTTCGTCCTCATCCTTCTTGTCATCTATTTTCTCATGCTCCGGCCACAAATGAAACAGCAGAAAGATCGTAAGGTTATGCTGGGAAACCTCAAAAAGGGAGATAAAGTTGTTACATCTGGCGGGATACACGGCACGATCACCGGTTTCAAGGAAAAGAATTCCACTGTTATCCTAACGGTGGATAAGCATGTGAAGCTTACGGTGAGCAAATCAGCCATATCCGGGCCCAGCTCATCTATAGAGAAGGAAGCTTGATGGCAGCGCTTCCGGTTGTGACATATGGTGAGTCAATCCTTAGAAAAGTCCTTGAACCCGTGGAAGATTTCGAGGCTATCGAAGACTTGGTTCCGAACATGTTCGATACCATGTATGAAGAGGAGGGTATCGGCCTGGCTGCTAACCAGATCGGTGTCGATCTTAATGTGATGGTGATCGATATTTCTCACGCTGATGAAAATTGTCCCCCTTCCACTTTTGTTAACGGACAGATTATTGAGCGGTCAGGTTCCGAATCTATGGAGGAAGGGTGCCTGAGTGTCCCGGGTGTTCGTGTAGATGTAACCCGTTCCGAAAAAGTGACATTTGCCTATCAGGATTTGAAAGGGAATCATCATGAAGCAAAGTTTGACGGTCTCATGGCAACAGTTATTCAGCACGAAATGGATCACCTCAACGGCCTTCTTATCATCGATCACGCCTCTCAGCTGGATAAACATCAAATCCGGAAGCAGTTGAAAGAGCTGGCATCGTAACACTCCTGAGGTCTCAATTTCATAGACCGTAACCTGTTGAATCCACTCCGCATTGTCTTTATGGGGAATCCGGATTTCGCCGTCCCGTCCCTGAATGAGATCATGGTATCAGAGCATGAAGTAGTGGCGGTGGTCACATCCCCTGACAAGCCCCGGGGCAGGGGAAAATCGGTATCGCCCACTATGGTGGCTCAAAAGGCATCTGATTATGCTTTGCCATTAATTCAGCCATCATTACTGAAAGATGATTTCTTTATTTCACAACTCCAGGAGCTGAAAGCTGATCTTTTTTCTGTTGTGGCCTTTCGTCTGCTACCCTCAGCGGTATTACAGATTCCGAAAATAGGGTCAGTGAATCTCCATCCTTCTCTGCTGCCGCAATACCGGGGCGCCGCACCTCTCCAGTGGGCGTTAATGAACGGTGATGTGAAGACAGGCATCACAACATTTCTCCTCTCTCCTGCGATGGATAGTGGAGATATTTTAATGACTAGACCTCTGGGCATTTTCCCCGAAGACGATTCCGGATCTCTCTCTCTCCGTGCATCACAGCTAGGGGCCCATTTGCTTGTGGAGACAATTGACAGTCTGGCACGCGGTACGGCCTCACCGAAACCTCAGGATGACAGCAATGCCAGCCGTGCACCCAAGATCACCTCTGAAGATTGCGAGATAGACTGGACCAAATCTGCTGCTAGTGTGAGAAATCAGGTTCGTGCTCTGTCGCCTACTCCAGGCGCATACACATCTCTGGCCGGTCGCCGCCTGAAAATCTATAGGTGTGAACTCTCCTTGGCGGAGGAGGAGACATCCGGGGAAGTTATTTCTCTAAATAAAACATCGTTTACGGTAAGGTGCGGTTCCGGTAGTGTGGTTATTCAGGAGCTTCAACCGGAAGGGAAAAGGCGGATGACCAGTGGGGAATTTCTTGCCGGCACCCAGTTGAGGGTGGGAGATTGTCTTGGCAAATAAGCTCTCGGCGAGAGAACACACTGTTAGAATTCTCGATAAATTCGATCGTAGCTCCAATAGACTTTCTGCAATTTTTGAAAATTATTTTGCTTCCAATGAAACATCCTTTAAATCGCGGCCAGAAATTACTCATCTTGTACAGGATATTATCCGTCACCGTGGCTACATTGATCATATTATCATTTCTCTGTTTAGAGGCAACTATAAAACAGCTGACAACACTCTCAGGAATATACTGAGGCTGGGAACATATGAAATCCTCTACAGGGATCAAGTCCCGGACTTTGCGGCAGTGAATGAAGCGGTGGAGCTTGCGAAGCGGAGGCGGGGGAAGGGTGCAGCGGGCCTCGGAAACGCACTTCTCCGAAAGATCCGTAAAGCAGATACGTCCGTGGAGAAGGCACTCTCTCCAGAAACGCCCATTCATCAGATGGCAGCTCTACTATCCCACCCGGGATGGATGATTAGCCGGTGGATAGATTCTTTAGGCTGGGAACGGACGATCCAATTTTGCGAGTGGAACAATACAGTTCCAATCCTTACCGTTCGCATGAATTCACTCCAAACCGAGAAGGAGGCGTTTGAAAAATTTCTGGAAGAAAGTATGGTTCAGTGGGAGCCGAACCAAATTATTCCAGAGTTTTACACCGTTCACCGAGTGTCAAAAATCAGGTCAAGCAGCCAGTTCAATGAGGGGCATTTTTCATTTCAGGATGTCTCTTCCGGGTTGGTTACAAATCTTTTGAAACCAACTGAAGGTGACTCCGTTCTTGATGTTTGTGCAGCTCCCGGGGGAAAGTGCGGCTATATGGCGGAGCTTATGAGGAACAGTGGTTCGGTTTATGCGTTTGATGTGGATGCTGACAGACATGCGCTATTGAAAGAATCAATGAAGAGATTGAAACTCAATTCTGTCAACGTAGAACAGAAGGATGCCACAGCTGACTCTTTTCAGGTTTCCGATAAAATTCTCATCGACGCACCTTGTACCGGTACCGGCGTCATGGCCAAACGGGCTGATCTAAAATGGCGCAGACATCCATCTGACCTGGACGAAATGGTTGCTGTGCAAAAAAGAATTATCAGTCATATAGCTCAGTTCCTTGAGTCGGAAGGAGAACTGGTCTACGCCACCTGTTCAGTTGAGCCTGAAGAGAACTGGGGTGTGGTGGACAGTTTTTTAGCCGACAATCCATCGTTTTCAGTACAGTCGGCTGAAGGACGAGTTCCGTCGGGGTTTCTTGATAATATGGGGGCGCTCAGCACTTTTCCGCCAGAACATGGGATGGACGGCGTTTTTGCAGTAATTTTGAGGCGCAACTGATGAAAACGGTTTACCGCTATGCTGTGATAGCGTTCATTGTGGGCGCCATCGGCTTACTGTTCTTGGATAAAATTGTCATGCCTCTTTATGTTCGTTCGGACGCCGGCCGTTTTCTTCCTGATGTGACAGGTATGTCTTTTGAAGAGGCAAAGTCGACACTTGAACTGGAAGGTTTTGTCGCCAAGCGGGGTGATGTGAAATATACCAGCACCTACTCGGCAGGTACAGTCATAGATCAGTATCCGGACGCCATGCGAAAGGTGAAGCCGGGGCGAACTGTCCATCTGACTATCGCTGAGCGGGAAAGAATGATAATGATACCCGATCTTGTGGGGAAGTCTATCCGCAGCGGGAAGCTGGAGTTAAGTGAGGTTGGATTAATGGTTGATTCACTTATCAGCGAATACGATGCAGATGTCCCCGTCGATGTCATCCGCTGGCAATATCCGCGGGCCGGAGATTATCTTCGACGGGGTAGTGGCCTCACAGTCATCATTAGCAAAGGTAAACCACCTGACTTCTACCAGATGCCTCAGCTGTTTGGTCTCAGCTTGGAAAAAGCGGAACAACAGCTTGCTAAATCGCAGCTCCCTCTGGGACGCATCACCTATCGCCAGAATGAGGATCTTGTTCCCTATACCATACTTGAACAATCTATTGTTTCGGGAACCATTCTGGACAAACCGGTCCCCATTGATGTAACAGTAAGCATACTGGATTTGAATGATGTTTATAACCAACTATCAGACCCAAAACGAAAACGATGAACTACCGAAATGAAGTTTACAGGAAAATGATTCATTTTGGCTCGGCCGTATTTCCTATCTCCTACTATTATTCTTTGAGCAGAGAGCAGATGCTTTGGTTGTTGGGTGGATTGAGTGCTCTGTTTCTCTTTGGAGAATTGTTGAGAATGAACGTGGGGCCTTTTAAGCGATTCTTTAAGTTAATTTTCAGTGCTGTTGTGCGTGAGTCGGAGGATCATACAATCACCGGTGCCACAACGGTCTTTATTGCTGGATTTCTTACTGTTCTGATTTTTGAGAGACCGGTGGCTATTTTTGCTATGCTCATTCTTTCTCTGGCGGATGCAACAGCTGCACTCATTGGTCGAAAGTGGGGAAACCACTCGCTATTCGAAAAATCGGTTGAAGGAACGATGACTTTCCTGATAGTGGCACTGGCATTGGCTTTTTTACTTCCCGATCTACCGCGGGCCGGCGCCGTGGCCGCAGCGGGAATTGCTACTGTCGCAGAAGTTTTACCTTCCCCTATCGATGACAACCTGATTGTCCCTCTTTCGGCGGCCACCACCATCTCCTTTTTCTATCTGATTGCGTGAGTTTCCTGGCGCCATCGCTTCTCTGGGGCCTTTTGGCGGCAGCTGTCCCTGTCATTATTCATCTCATCAGCAGACGGCAAACACAGCGTGTCGATTTCAGTACCGTTCGTTTCATCAAGGAGCTGGAGCACGACACAATCCGGAAACTGAAATTGCGCCAGATTATTCTGCTGATTCTCAGAACGGTGGCCGTTATACTACTCGTTTTATCTTTCGCCCGCCCGGTGAAAATAGGTTATTTCCCGCTGGCAGGGACCGTGGGGCAGTCCACCAGGATTGCCATGCTATTTGATAACTCCGCAACCATGGCTGCTGAAGTAGAAAGGTCTACCCTTCTTGACAGGTCAAAACAGACAGCGCTGAATCTTCTTCATAACTTGGAAGGCGATTTTACTTTGGACGCCTACCAGACAACTCCTTTTAAAAGGGTCGCTTCTGAGCTAATGACTTCAATGGGGCGAGTGAGAGAGATTTTTCAAAATATCCAGCCTACCGGTGGACAGGACAACTTGTGGACTGCTATCGACTCAGCTATCGTACGGTCGGATCGGGAAGAGGAGATATCGGGTCAGTCTGCAAACCGGGAACTATATGTTTTCAGCGATTTCCCAGTCGCAGTATCTGACTGGAAATTGACGGCAACAGCTGAATGGCGCACCTATCTATTTCTTCAACCCCCTGTAATGAACAATCTTAGGGTTGAAAGTGCCGGTGTCACCTCTCTACTCAAAATGCCGAACCAGCTTCTGACCGCTGAAACCTATATTTCCAATTCTGGTGGAGAGGTGAGAAAAGATGTCCCTGTTCAACTTTTCTTTGATGATGCCAGGACTGGCCAGGTGGTTTCTGATTTTGAACCTTTTGATGAGAAGAATTTTGCTTTTCAGGCATTTGCTGGGGAGCCGGGGATTGTACATGGAATAATAGAGATTCCCGAAGACGACTTTACTTATGACGACCGGCGGTTTTTCCAGTTTCGCATGACCGATCAGATCCGCTGTGCCGTGATCCGGCAGAACGAAACCGACGGCTCTCTGCTCAAACTGGCACTATTGGCACTGAACAGGACAACACAGGTCGTTGAGCTGGAGGAGCACCTCTTTGGCACTGTTGGAGCAACACTTTTGTCCGACAAGGATGTGGTGATACTGCTTAATCCTGGTGAACTCACTTCCCGAGAGATTGAAGCTTTGCAAGAATTTGTTACTGACGGTGGTTCTGCCTTGATTTTTCTGGGGGAATTGTTAGAGAGCTCCGGTGGCGGGAATTGGTTGAGGGAGTTTGATCTTGGAACCTTCACCGGCACAAATCGCTTGGCCGGTGAAAACTTTCTTACGGTTGACCGCATTGCCTTAAAACATCCCTTATTCAGTGAATTTCCTGCCACCAGTCTCCGGGATGAGATGCCGCAAATATTCGCACACCACAGGATGAAGGGTTTCCGGCGGTCTCAGGTCATTTTGTCACTCTCGAACGGCGAACCATTTTTGACTGAGAAAGAAGTTGGGTCCGGACGTATAATTCTCTTTTCAGCACCACCCGACCTTGCCTGGACTGACCTACCTGTTCGAGGCATCTTTGTGCCGCTGTTACACAGAATTTTGATTTACCTCACATCTGAAGTATCCGGCAAAATGGAAGTAGCAGTAGGAGATACACTTACCATTCCCATCTCTCGGGAAGATTTGTCAAAAGAGATTGTTATCCGATCGCCCAATGGTATCAAAACAAAAGTTGTGCCGGACTATTCCAGGGAAAGGATTATCATAGAAAACCTGGATATAGCAGGTGTTCACGAGGTGACGTTGGGAGGAGAGTTGTTCACAACCTTTGTGGCGAACCTGGCCTCAACGGAGGATCCTTCAAGACGTCTGGAAGAAGATCAACTGAACGATCTATTTGTCGGCGGCTCAGCAAGAGTCATCAGCATAGACGAAGACCCGGTCCTAGCGGTAGATGAGGCGAGAAGAGGAACAGAGCTGTGGCACATTTTCCTCATTTCAGGGCTGGTATTATTGAGTGCAGAAACTTGGATTGGTCGGGTTAGGGAGGAATAACCTGTTGTTGGATATTGAAAAAATATCAAATGAAAAAGCTTTTCTTATTGGTGTCGTCACAGGCGGTCTTTCACCGGAAGTTGTTGAAGAGCATCTGGATGAATTAGAGCTTTTAACTGAAACGGCGGGAGCTGAGACTGTGGGTCGATTTACACAAAGAGTAAATCGCATCAGCCCAAAATATTTCATCGGCAAAGGGAAGGCAGAGCAAATTGTCAATCAGGCCAAGATGCTGGATGTAAATCTGATTGTATTTGATGACGAGCTTTCTCCAACTCAAGTGAGGAACTTCCTGAGATTGGATGAATCCATTAAGGTTATTGATAGAACAGCCCTTATTCTAGATATATTTACACAGCATGCCAGGACAAGAGAAGCCAAAACGCAGGTGGAACTGGCCCGTCTTGAATACATGCTTCCGCGGTTGACGCGCATGTGGACTCATCTGGAGCGACAAATGGGCGGCATCGGCACTCGGGCCGGCGCCGGTGAGACTCAGATCGAAATCGATCGGAGACTGGTTCGTGGCCGCATATCGAAACTTCAGAGAGAAATGAAAGGGATTGAAAAAGAGCGGGAAACTCAGAGCCGAAGGCGGGAAAAGAAATTCAGAATTTCTCTCGTCGGATACACTAATGCGGGAAAGTCAACTCTCCTAAATGTGCTAACAGGTGCTGATGTCTATATCAAAGATCAGCTTTTCGCTACGCTGGACACCACGGTCAGATCACTTGCCCTTGACAGAAAACATAAAGTACTTATAAGTGATTCTGTAGGATTCATCAGGAAGCTTCCTCACTCTCTGGTGGCGTCATTCAGAAGTACACTGAAGGAAGCTGTCGACTCAGATCTACTTCTGCTTGTGGTGGATGCCAGTTCAAGACTGCTGGATGAGCAACTGGAGACGGTAAAGGAGGTGCTTACTTCCATAGGGACCAGAGGTAAAGAAACAGTTGTAGTGGCAAACAAGATTGACTTGCTCACACCTGCAGAATTGCGCGGCTTGAAGGATCGTTTTCCTCATGCTGTTTTTATTTCAGCTCTAAACCACCTGAGACTTGATACTCTACTTGAAAGGATGAAGAAAAGCCTGGAAAGTTCGTACCAGACGGCGGAGGTTACATTTTCCGCTTCGTTGGGGAAAGAGATTGCTTCAGTCTATGAGCGGGTGGAAGTGCTGGAACAGGATTATCAGTCAGATGAAGTTCACCTTAAGATCCGCGGCAATAGCAGTGTAATTGAACAGATTGTGGCTCAATCAGAGGATGGGGAAGCCTAAATGAAAAACTCCCGAACCGGGGCATTGTTGGAACTCGCTTTAGTCACGGTGGGTACCTCCCGGATGATTCAAGTTTCCTTGATCCCGATAGCAATCAGGAAAGGCCTGCTTTCCTCATCCGAAGTTCAGTTCCCATTTATTATTATTGTAGGTTCCAAAAATGCCGGAACCGGTCCGGGGAATTTTTAAAGAGCTTAACGTCATATTACCCTACCCCTACAATAAATGAAAGAAAAACTGTCCTGTTATTCTTTTACATCGGGTTGTTTCTGATCAGATTTGATATTGCTGTATTTGTTGTAGTAGGTGTCGCCCATCTCAGAGAAAAAGCGAAGCACTTTTCCTACCTTGGACGGTTTCTCTATTTTGGACGGATCTTTTGTTTTGTCGGACTCTGACACCCGTTTAATTCCGTAATGAACCACCGTATCAAAAAAATCCTGAACGTGGGCTAGAGTTTCGCCAAGCCGTTTTGAGAATGAACCGCTCATTGCAAAAAAGACATCATTTCAGTGATTTCGGTTGTGGGAGATTTACAGGCATAATTCTGGCAGACATAAACTGTTGTCTTTCCGTTCATGGCGACCTGTGTTTCAGTGAAAGGGGCGATGCGGACCACCTCTTTTTGCTGGCTGTCTGACGGCTTCAGTATAACAACCTTATTTGGGAGGAAAGATTCCTGGATGCGCCTCAACATTGATCGTGTGTCTTCGCTCTGCCTATCGCCAACCACTACAATCTCGTAGGATGGTCCGATACCAAAGTCAACAGCTGAAAGAAGTTGTGTGAAAGCGGTGGGTGATTTTTCTACATTTTCGGAAAAAAGTTTTCCGATGGTGGCAGCCATATTTTCGTATTCGCTCTTTCCAGTGATCCGTCCTAATCGCAGAAGCACCAGTGCCGCCACGGAATTTCCGGAGGGAATGGCACCATCATACAGCTCTTTAGTTCTGACGATCTGCTCCTCGCCGTCATCGGCGGTGAAGAAGAAGGCGCCGTTAGCTTCATCCCAGAAGAGGTCAGTCATGATCTCGGTGAGGAGCAAACTTTCCGAAAGATATTTTACATCAAACGTCGCTTCATAAAGCTCCAGAAGACCCCAGGAGAAAAAAGCATAATCCTCAAGATGGGCGGGTAAAGACGATTCACCTTTCCTGTACCGTTTCAGTAGTCGACCATTTTTTTCTTTGAGATTTTCCAGGACAAAATCGGCGGCGTTCTCGGCGGCCTGCGCGTAAGAATCATCATTCAGCACTTGTGCCCCTTTTGCGAATGCAGCAATCATCAGTCCGTTCCAGTCAGTGAGTATCTTGTCATCCTTCAAGGGGTGCACCCTCTTATCTCTGGTGTCGAAAAGCTTCTGACGCATCTTTTCCAGCTTCCCTCTGAGCTCAGATGTTTCCATATCTCTATCCTGAGCCACTTTCGCGATTGAGTTGGTAAGATGCGGTATATTTCTTTCTGTGGAATGCCCAGTTGATTCTTCACGGAAATTCCCTTCTTTGGAAAAGTTGTATACTTCACCAAACAGGGTACCGTCACTTTCACCCAGAATAGATTTCACCTCATCCTCAGTCCAGAGGTAAAACTTCCCTTCTTCACCTTCACTGTCCGCATCTTCTGCTGAGAAAAAGCCTCCTTCTGATGATGTCATGTCTCGAAGGACGTAACTGAATGTCTCACGGGCAGTTGTGGCATATTCTTCTTTGCCTGTCACCTGATACGCCTCCAGGTAGGCTATGGCGTTAATGGCCTGATCATAGAGCATTTTTTCAAAATGAGGGAGAAGCCACTCCCGATCCGTTGCGTAACGGTGGAATCCAAAACCGACGTGATCATAAATGCCACCTTTTCGCATGGCTTCCAAAGTTTTCTCCACCATCATAAGTGCAGTTGGATCACCTGTTCTTTTGTGATAGCGGAGTAGAAATGAAAGGTTGTGGGCTGTGGGAAATTTCATTCGCCCCTCGAATCCGCCATTTTCATCATCAAATTTTTGTAGAAACTGAGCGAAAGCACTCTTCAGAGTTTCTTCTGAAAGATCCTCGGTACCGGAAGGAGAGAAAGAATTTTGGAGGTGCTGTACCATCTGTTCTGCGGTAGTTAATAGTTTGTCTCTTTCCTCGTGCCACATTTTCCCAATGCGCGGAATAAGGTCAACCATACCCATTCTTTGAAAGCGGCTCTCTTTCGGGAAATAGGTACCAGCGAAGAACGGTTGCTTGTCTGGTGTCATGAGGATGGTGAGAGGCCAGCCGCCACTGCCGGTCATCATTTGGCAAACTGTCATATAAATGTTATCTATATCGGGCCGCTCCTCACGGTCTACTTTTATGTTGATAAAATTTTCGTTCATAAGTGCCGCCACTGTGCTGTCTTCAAACGATTCATGTTCCATGACATGGCACCAGTGGCAGGTGGTATAACCGATTGAAAGAAAAATCGGTTTATTCAGTTCTTTTGCCCGCTTAAAAGCCTCCACGTCCCATGGATACCAATCCACAGGGTTGGCTGCATGCTGCAATAGATAGGGACTTCCCTCAAATACCAAGCGGTTCCAGTATTTTCCTCCATTAATAGGTAGTGCATCTAATTCTTGTTGGGAAGGCGTAATAGGCCGTCCCTGATCATCATATTGATAGTAATTAGGCTTTGAACCTTCACTTCCCATTAGTACTCCCCACAGTATGATTAATATTAATTTCATTTATCTATAGATAAGTTCTGTTGAATCTGTTAATTGTGATTGAATCTGAATGGCTTTATTAAAATATAATTTACACCTATTAAACTTATCTTTGTCTGAACAAAAATATTCCAGGAGAGGTTCACCTGCATTCACAAAATCACCTATTTTTTTATGAAATACTACCCCCGCTGTGGGATCTAATACATCCTTTTTCTGTAAACGGCCACCTCCAAGATGAACCACTCCCGTACCCAGATTCAGGGTATCCATAAAGGAAATGTAGCCGTCTGTTTCAGCACGTACCTCCTGGCGGAAAAGAGGTTTATGAGTTTTAGGGTTATCCAGACTTTTCAGGCTTCCGCCATGCGCTTTGACCATTTGCCTGAATTTATCCATAGCAGACCCATCAGAAAGAGCCTTCCTTAACCGTTCTTCTGGATTATTGATTCCTGCAAGTTTTAGGGCTTCTTCCCCCAAGTGATACACTACGCTCATGACATCATCTTGCCCATTGCCTTTCAGGCACTCTATACTTTCCATAACTTCGCACCAGAGTCCGGCCGTATTCCCCAGAGGCTGATCCATTCCCGTATAGCATGTGGATAGCGAAAGCCCATAGACCTTTCCCACATCCTGCATAAGTTTTCCCAGTTCCTTTGCATCTGAAAGTGTTTCCATAAATGCCCCGTTTCCAACCTTGATATCCAAGACCAGTCCCTGGATTCCCTCAGCTATTTTCTTACTCATAATACTTCCGCAGATGAGTGGTAAAGACGCTACGGTATTCGTAACATCCCGGAGAGCATAAATCTTATGGTCAGCCGGGCATATATCTTTTGTATGAGCCATCATGGATATGCCTTCATTCTCCACAATTCGCTGGAATTTAGGTAAACTTAGTGAAGAGCGGTAAGCGGGTATAGTTTCCAGCTTATCAATGGTTCCCTGTGTATGCCCCAATCCCCTGCCGGAAAGCATGGGAACATAACAATCGCAGGCAGCCAAAAGCGGGCCAAGGATCAGAGAAACCTTGTCACCAACACCACCAGTACTGTGTTTATCAACTACATATCCCGGGAGGTGGGAAAAATCCAGCTGGGCACCTGACTTCAATATGCTGCAGGTATAGTCCACAGTTTCTTCATAGTTCATTCCCTGTTTATAAATTGCCTTTAGCCAGAAGCTCATATCATCATCAGAAATATTTCCGGCAGTATATCCATTTACAATGAATTCTATTTCAGGCTGTGATAAACTTTCCCCATTTTGTTTTTTTTCAGTAATAGAAATAGCGGAAAACATGGGATGACCTAATCAGGATGATTCACAAAGATAAATGGCAGCAAGATCAATATATTCCTGGGGACGTTCCAAAATCATTTTATATTCCTCATTATTAACTCCCCTAACGATTTTTCCTGGCATACCTACTACTAGAGATTTTTGAGGTACTTTCATATTTGGTGGAATCAGGGCACCAGCTCCTACTAATGAACCAGCTCCAATCACAGCATCATCCATAACAATGGCACCCATACCAATCATGCAGTCATCTTCGATTGTACAGCCATGGATGATGGCTCCATGTCCTACTGTTACGCCAGATCCTATATGGGTTGGCGATACAGCAGTTGTTACATGCACCACGGCATTATCCTGGATATTTGAACGACTGCCCACCCGAATAAAATGCATATCACCCCTTATTACCGCACCAAACCAGATACTGACATCATCACCCAATATAACATCACCAATCACAGCTGCAGTTTCTGAGATATATACATTCTTACCCAAACGAGGGGTTTTATCTTGAAATGAACTTATTATGTTAATTGCCCATTTTTCCGTTTAAACAGATCTAAAAAATCGAGTTTCAAAAACCGTTGTTCCTGTGAATGACGATAGCACATAAAGAGTCCAAGAGGGCACAGAACCAAATTGGGAAGCCACATGGAAAGTGCTGGCGATAGGTATCCCCTATCTGCAAATTCCTCACCACTGATAAGAAAAACCCAGTAAATGATAAAAAAGCCCAGACTGAATGTCATACTCACAGTAAACCCACTTTTCCTTGCCATCATTCCCAGGGGAGCACCAATAAGAATAAATACAATACTGGCAAATGGAATAGAAAATTTTTTATGGAGCTCAACCAGGTATTTATTGATGGAATTGGTATAGGACTTAACAAGTGAAAAATCACTTTCAATACCCCTGGTAAGATTTTTCAACCGCCGCTTCACCCTGGTTAAAGATGCACCCTCGATTCTGGCAAGTGAATCTTCCAGTACTATCTGGTAATTGGCGATGGTTTCTTTTGCCATGGGAAGTGACAGGACGCTTAAACTATCCAAGCCTGAATCAATTTTAAGTTTTTCAGCTTCACTAATGAGCCGGTTCCGGATTCGAGCACGGGTGCTTAATATTTTATCCTCATAGGAAGAAATTTTATTTTTCATCATTCCAAAGGTCATTTCACGATCGCCACGAATGCTACTGTTTCTCCTATTTATAACCATATTATCTACGGGAATCATGATCTGGTATTTTTCAAAATAGATCTGTCGGTATTCATTTTTTTTATTCCCTATATATTCATGAATTATACCATCAACCAAATGCATTAAAACACCATCATCTATTGTTGATATGGTTCCCGAGTCTGCAGTAATGGTTTGTTGTTTTCTTCCATCCCGATTACTGAAAATGGTGATATCATTGAAAACTTGTCCATCCCGGCTACCCAATAGAAAATTATATTGTGGGATAGCATCAATAAAATATCCTACATCAAAATCCAGATCTGGCCTTTTCCGGCTGATGTCTGAAGAAAGCATGCGGGCTTTATGATTCATTTCAGGG
>ERZ651768.1705-NODE-1705-length-15923-cov-3.711473_pt1 | contig 15923 bp, 17 predicted proteins | sample MGYA00514754_ERZ651768 | MGnify/ENA metagenome assembly ERZ651768
ACGAAACGCATGGCTGAGGATTTGACAAAGTACTATCAGGAACTCGGAGTTCGAGTCAGGTATCTTCATTCAGATATTGAAACCCTGGAAAGAGTTGAAATTTTAAAGGATCTGCGCAGGGGGGTATTTGACGTATTGATTGGCATCAATTTGCTACGAGAAGGTCTTGATCTTCCAGAAGTGTCACTTGTCGCAATTCTAGATGCTGACAAAGAAGGGTTTTTGCGTTCTAGTGGTTCACTGATTCAAACCTCAGGGCGTGCAGCTAGGAATATCAATGGTAAAGTCATCATGTATGCGGATATTGAGACTCAGTCAATACGAACTGCCCTAGATGAGACTCAGCGCCGTCGTAAGATTCAGCAAGCCTACAATGAGGAGCACGGTATTACACCTACTACCATCATTAAGGAGATCGATGGTGTAATCGGAAGAGTCTACGAAGGTGATTACGTGACCGTTTCGGGAGTTCAGGATGAACAGGAATCGTTTCGTAGTCAGGCTGAACTCGATGGCAAGATTGCTGAATTACAGTCTGAAATGCAAGCTGCTGCGGCCAATTTGGAGTTTGAGCGTGCGGCGCAGATCCGAGATCGCATCAAAAAGCTCCAGGTGCCTGGTGCCGGAATAGTGGTTCATTCTGATACTTTCTGACTGAAGTTGGGCGAGCATGTTGTTTTTGTGAGAAAATAGGCAGGTTAGGTAGCTGTCTTGAGTCCCTGAATGAAGTTGTAATGTGTGGTGGCAAGTGAGGCGGTAGGTGGAGGACCTATGACTACTATAGCTCTTGTGCTGCTAGCGATTATCGCGATTGCAACGACCTTTATGGCCATACTGCAGATTGGAGCCATAATCTATGTGCGACGTTTGGGTCGTCGCGTGGATGATTTGGCTGGTGAATTTAAGCGTGAACTCAAACCGCTAGTTGGACGACTCAATACGATGAAAGATGTAGTTATTAACCAAGCTCGAGAAGAACTTGGCCTAATTGAAGGTCTTAGGACCGCGTTTGAGTCTATGAAGAAGACATTTCAAAAGAGTCAACCACCACCTCCTGCAGCGCGTAACACGGAGGACGAGGATTCAATGTTCATTGGCTGATCGTGAAGATGATACAGGTGGGTAATCATGACAAGATGTCGTAAATTATTGCCAGGCCTCTTCGTTGTCGGCGTAAGTGTTTTGTTCGGGTCCTTCGTATCACAGGCCCAGTCCAGAAGTTCTGACTCCTTAGTAGAGGAGTTAAAGCAACTTATGGACGATCAGGAGTTGGGTGCTATCGCTGCGCAAGACCCGAGCAAGGAAAACCATTTTGTTGCGGCTCTTTATTTTTCTGGTGTTCAAGTGTTGGCTGTTTCGGCCCCGTATTCAGCGCCACTCATTATGAGTGGGATGCTGGACAATGGGGACTATCGAAATGCCTACATAGATTTAAGTAGTGCTTCGGATCCCGAAGCACGTTTTTTCGTGGACGATTTTGGTGCCGATGGACTGCAAGCTGGGTCGGCTACTGAGGGTCCTCGCGATAGTGTCAATCGTGGTGGCCAGCTAGTCGCGCTGGATGTGAGTGACTTGTATGCGCAAGCCGATCAAGACTATGCCGAGATACTTAGGTTGCTTATCGGCAAACTTCGTTGATACCACACAGCACGTAGCATTTACGAGTGGGCGCTTGGCTCAGTGGTAGAGCATCGCCTTCACACGGCGGGGGTCAGTGGTTCGAATCCACTAGCGCCCACCACTCATTCCACTCATCTTAAATTATTTCAACATTCATGATTGGAAGTTGCATTTAAGAGTGGTCACTACTCTATGATGTGCCATAGAGTTTATCTCCAAAATCTCCAAGACCCGGCACAATATATTGTTGTTCATTCAGCGTTGGGTCCACGGCAGAAGTATGCACAGGCACGTTAGGATGGCACTTCTCGAAAGTTCTTATACCGTCTTTGGCGGCGATAATACAAATTAAATGACAATCGGTAGCGCCAACCTTGCGGAGAATATCCATTGCACTGACAGCGCTTCCGCTGGTTGCAAGCATTGGGTCTAAGACAAAGATCTGACTGCTGGTGAGATCGTTCGGTAATTTTGAGTAATAGGTCGAGGCAGCAGCAGTTGTTTCGTCGCGTTCTAATCCAATGTAGCCGACACGGGCGGCCGGAATTAACTCAAGTGCGACTTCGAGCATTCCTAAACCAGCGCGAAGGATTGGTACGAATACCACGTCACTGGCGATGGTAAAACCATCAGCGATTCCCAATGATGTCTCAACTGTGATCGGATTTATTCGGACGTTTCGAGTCGTCTCCGCGATCAGTAGATGGCTGATGCGTTTCGTGGCTTTACGAAATTGCTCAGTCGTCGTGGTGGTTCGTCGAAGCGTGGCGAGGGCATCTTGTACCAATGGGTGATTATTCACATAACATGCCATAATTGCCTATACCCCTATTATTGAGCGCTAGTCGACATCTCTTGCAAGGACTGATCGTCAACCAATCAGATAACCTCGACCTGGAGTTTACATGGTTCAGTTTATAGCATCGTTCACCCTGATATTTCTGATGAGTGGCGCAGGGTACCTTTCTGCAGCACAGCGTGCAGTTTCGCTAATCATTACAGGAGGAGTGATCGTCACTATGGATGATGATCGGCGGATTTTAACTCCTGGCGCGATTGCCATTGCGGGGAATGGCATTGTGGCTATTGGTTCACCAGACAGAGTTCAGAAGGAGTACATTGCGGACGACACGATTGAGGCATCAGGACAGATAGTATTACCGGGGTTGATTAATACACACACCCATGCGCCGATGGTTATGTATCGAGGCCTTGCCGATGACCTTGCATTGATGGATTGGCTTGACCAGTACATTTTGCCTGCAGAGGCCAAGACTGTTACACCTGAGTTTGTTCGTGTTGGGACCAAACTGGCTTTACTTGAAATGATTCGATCAGGCACGACGACTTATGCAGACATGTATTATTTTGAAGACGTAATTGCGGAAGCAACCCACGAAGTAGGCATGAGGGCTGTTTTGGGTCAGACGGTGATCCGGTTTCCTGCACCGGACGCTGCGACGCCTAGCGAAGCGCTGGAGCGAGCTTCACAATTTATTGAACGATGGCAAGAGCATGAATTAATCATACCCGCGGTTGCGCCTCACGCGATGTTTACGCTTGATCGAAAGATGCTGGAGGCGTCGCATGCTTTATCTCGACAACACAAAGTACCGTTATTGATCCATTTGGCGGAAACGAGAGATGAAGTTGAAATAGCACAGCAACAGTACTCTCAAACGCCAACTGAATACTTGGATGAGATTGGATTCTGGAGCGCGAATACGGTAGCTGCCCATGGAATTTGGGTGTCCAAAGAAGATATTGCTGTGTTAGAGAAAAACGAGGTTGGAGTGTCGCACAATCCAGAAAGTAATATGAAATTGGCGAGCGGCACTGCACCAGTATCTAGCTATCTAGCAGCTGGTGTCGCAGTTGGGCTTGGCACGGACGGTGCTGCAAGTAATAACGACTTAGATATGTTTGAGGCGATGCGATTTGCTGCGTTATTACACAAGTTGATTGACAACGATCCACGCGCAGTTGGAGCTGAGGTTGCATTGGAAATGGCGACAATTGGAGGGGCAAAGGTCCTAGGTCTAGAGGATCAAGTCGGTTCTCTTGAAGTTGGTAAACGCGCTGATTTAATTGTAGTTTCTATGGATGCTGCGCGGCAGACACCAATGTACAATCCAATTTCCCATCTAGTCTACACAACTCATGGAGACGACGTTGTTACAACCATCGTTAATGGTCGAGTGCTAATGCGAGACAAAGACGTGCTTACCTTGGATGAGGATGTTGTAATTTCCGAGGCTCGTGCGATGGCTACTAAAGTACTGGAAGCTATAGGTGTTCGCGAGCCGGAATAAATTGAACCAGTTATTGTTCCGATGTAACTTCCACGATCGAGATGTGAGGAAGGTGTCGATACTGCTGTTCGTAATCTAGGCCGTAGCCGACGACAAAATGATCTTCGATTTCAAAGCCGACATGGTCGACGGCAACCTTCGTTTGACGCCGTGACGGTTTGCTGAGAAGGCATACTGACTGCAGAGTTTTAGGTTTTTTCGATCTAAGAAGTGTCTGGACATATTCGAGTGTGAGGCCAGTGTCCACAATGTCTTCGATGATAACCACCGACTGGTCTTTGATATCGGTATCGATGTCTTTCAAGAGTTGCACGGTGCCAGAAGAGAGATTGGCGTCATAGCTCGAAACAGCAATAAAATCTAGAGTGATGGGGCCTCGCATAGCTCGAATCAGGTCGGCTAGAAATACGATGCTTCCCTTGAGGACTGCAATAAGGTGCAAGGGCTCACTAGTAGTTGATTCAACGGCTTGCGCAAGCTCATATACACGCGTTCGAATTTGATCTGCCGTTAGTAGTGGCGCGTCGATTAGTTTGTATGGCATGAACTGCTTCTTAGGATTAGCACCGAAGCGTATCATATAGTTGCTTGGTACAACTTAGATTGTTCTGAGGGAGATTTGCCTTGCTGAGGTCGAGATGAAGCGCTTTGAGATCATCACAGAAGTCGAAGCTCGAGTCTTAGATATTGGTTCAACAGTCGAGTTAATCCGAGGAGGGCGAGTTACACCCTTAGCACGTGACACGCTGAAAACGAGGCGTGTAACAGTTCTGGAATCTGTTGATGCTGCTAGTCCAGAAATCACAGGACCTAGCGTTTCTGATTATGTCCGTACGCTGGCCGTTGGAGCTGATCAGTCTGGTGTCACGCTTAAAACCGAACTGATCCGTTACCTGCGTAGTCAAGGACGGACCGTACATGATTTGGGTGCTTTTGATGCCAGGGATGAAGTAGATTGCCTTGATGTAGCTGCGACAGTTGCTTTGGCAGTAGCTCGTGGTGAAGTAGAGGCCGGAATTGTGATCGATCAAACTGGCATTGGTTCCGCCATTTCAGCGAATAAGATTAAAGGTGTACGTGCAGCTATGGTGCAGAACGAGCATCTCGCGACTTGTGCTCAAGAAAATAATGACGTGAACGTTCTTACCTTGGGTGCCAGTCTGATTAATGTCGAGCAAGCACGTGCGATTGTAGATGCTTGGCTTGCTGTTGTGTTGCGTGGATCGAGCTGCCATCGTCGCCTTGAAAAGCTTTCTAGATTGGAGCGGAGTTAGTTCTGGAGTCTACCGGCCACATGACACCTGGTGCTGTAGCAGCACTGATTGACCATACCCTTCTCAAGCCTGAGACTCCCCAGACCGGTGTTGAACAATTATGTCGTGAGGCCGCGGAGTTCAAATTTGCGACCGTCTGTATTAACCCAACGTGGGTAAAACTAGCATATGAACAATTACGGTCAACACAAGTTGGTGTTTGTGCTGTTGTGGGTTTTCCATTTGGTGCGAATACGACGGACCTAAAGCGACATGAGGCTGAACGGGTCATACTAGATGGTGCGTCTGAAGTCGATATGGTTATTAATGTAGGTGCGCTACGGTCTGGCGATTTAGATCTATTCGAACATGATATCGGTAATGTGGTGCAGGTATGTCGTGAGAACGATGTGATTAGCAAGGTGATCATTGAAGCTGCGCTGCTTACCAACGAACAAAAGGTTGTGGCGTGTCAGACAGCCAAAACAGTTGGTGCGATGTTTGTAAAGACGTCTACCGGTTTCGGACTAGGAGGTGCAACTGTTGAGGATGTAGCACTAATGCGTAAGACTGTTGGCGCTGATATCGGTGTGAAGGCTGCTGGTGGAGTGAAGAATTACGATACATTGCAGGCAATGCTCAGGGCCGGGGCAACACGTATCGGTTCAAGCTCTGGAGTGGATATTGTGCAAGAAGTTGTTTCCAGGATGCATCGCACCTAATATAGGTTACCTTTTCGATCCGACCCTGTGTAATCCCAGTAGACCACTTTCAGTTCAGTGAAGAAAGCTATCGCCTCACGACCCATTTCTCGAAGCCCGACGCCAGTCGCTTTCATTCCTCCAAATGGGACATGTGCTTCACCGCCAACAGTTGGAGAGTTTACGTGTACGATTCCGACTTGCAATTTATCCGTAAAAGTTAATGCCTTGGAAATATCTCGTGTGTAGATCGAAGCAGTAAGTCCATATCGTACGTCGTTGGCAACGGATAGGGCAGTTGTTGTATCTGGTACGCGGAGGACCGATAGAACGGGACCGAAAATCTCTTCCTGTGCGATGCGCATATCTGATGTAACGTGGTCGAAAAGGGATGGTTCGATGAAGAATCCGTGCTTGTGCATTTCGGTGGCAAGTAATTTGCCTCCTGTAATCAGTTGAGCTCCCTCTTCCTGTCCAATATTGATAAAGTCAAGGACCGTTTCAAGCTGTTGTTTATCTACGGAAGGTCCCACGTCGGTTTCTGGCTCAAGACCGTTACCAACCACGAGAGCGTTTACCCGTTCTTCAACACGTTCCACGAAAGCATCAGCGATGGAGTCGACGACAACGGCACGACTAGTGGCGGTGCAACGTTGTCCAGTTGAGCCGTAGGCTCCCTGTACAGCACTGTTGACTGCTAGGTCGAGGTCGGCGTCGTCCAGTACGATGATCGGGTTTTTCCCTCCCATTTCACATTGGCACTTAATTCCTCGTGCAGCCCCTGTTCCATAGAGGCCGGCACCGACGTCGTTTGAGCCAGTAAAGGAGACGCCCTTAATTGAAGGGTGTGCGACAAGTGGTTCGCCGACGTTACGGCCGCTGCCATATACGATGTTGAGTACTCCAGCTGGGGTGTCACATTCATTAAAGATCTCAGCGATGAGTGCTGCAGAAAGCGGAGTTAGGGAGGCAGGTTTAAGCACCACAGTATTTCCACATGCGATTGCAGGGGCAAGCTTCCACATGGGGATAGCAACAGGAAAATTCCATGGCGTGATAAGCGCCAATGGGCCAACAGGTTCTCGTACGGTATAGCAAAAGTTGTTTGGAAATTCAGACGGAATTGTTTCGCCGATAATGCGGCGCGATTCTGCAGCAAAAAATTCGACTACGTTGATTGCGCGTTGAACTTCGCCATGTGATTCAGTGAGCGTTTTTCCCTCTTCGCGTGTTAGTGCCTCTGCAAGCTCATTTCGGCGCTCCTCCATTTTTCGCTGCACCCGGTACAGTAAGTGTCCTCGTTTCGGTGCTGGTGTGGCACGCCAACCTGGAAAAGCTCGCTCAGCTGCTTTAACAGCCTCTTCTACATCGACTGAGGTCGAGAGCGGCGCCTCAGCAATAGTTTCCCTTGTGTCTGCTGGGTTGATGTTTGGTGCTCGGTTAGATGAATCTGGCGACTGCCAGGAACCATCGATGAAATTATCTATTAAACGCATCAGTTTCATTTACATTATAACAGCGCTGGATTAATTTCCTTCGATAAGACATTAGTGCGGGAGTAAGCTTAAGGCTTTATTTGGTTAGGAGAGCATTCTTGACAAGTCACTCCATTCCCTACGGGCATCTTCGGACGCTCTTTTTCGATGTTGGAAATACCCTGGTCTCTTTTGATCTCGAACTAGTAAAGACTGAGTTGGCTAGGCATGAGATTGTCTGTGATGTCCAAGATCTACGGCGTGCAGAAGCAGCTGCCAGACCAACTGTTTCGGCGTCACTAAGCTCTGAGCGAACCACGGAGACATTGAGTACTTTTGAGCTCTACTTACACGTCATGTTGTTAAATCTTCCAGCTCAGCCAGTCCATAATGAATCATCACTCGCTAGAGTAGCGCATGATCTTGTTCAGGCGTTCGACGCGATCGGTCGAGTGAGGCTCTGGTCGAATTTGTTACCTCAAGTGCCTGAGACTCTGGAGGCGTTGAAGAATCGTGGTCTACAGTTGGTTGTAGTAAGTAATTCTGATGGCACGGTTGAAGAACTGATTGCTGCCGTAAACTTGCGTGACTTGTTCGACTCAGTGATTGATTCCCGCATTGTGGGGTACGAGAAACCAGACCCTCGTATCTTTGAACACGCACTCAACGTGTCTGGTGCCTCACCAGAAACCACTCTTCACATAGGTGATCTCTATCATGCCGACGTGGTTGGAGCGAGGGCAGCTGGGATTCATGCGCTTCTACTTGATCCCTATGGTGACTGGATCAATGTTGATTGCGAGCTCGTGCCAGACATGCCCGCGCTTCTTCAACAGTTTCCTAAACCATAAAAAGAATTCCAATTACATTCTCTCAACTTAACGTCCTGCTGACGTCATTAGGAATTACCCATTTCGATTTGTTCAACGTGTGACAAGGATTTATCGAGTATATCGATTGCTTCATCTACGTTAGCTTTAGTGATGTTCAGCGGAGGCGAGAGGCGGACGCTGTTGCCATACAAACCGCCTTTACCGATTAATAGGCCGTTTTCCCGAGTTGCTTCAAGGAGTGCATTCATAGCGGTCGGCGCTGGCTGTTTACTTTCCTTATCATGGACTAATTCAATTGCTCGCATTAGTCCCATTCCGCGAACATCACCGACAATTTCGTGAGAAGCCTTTAAATATTCCAGGCCGTCAGCGAATTTACGTCCTAGAGTAGCTGAATTCTCAAGCAACCCTTCTTCCTCGATTACTTCAATCGTCGCTAATGCTGCGGTTGCAGTGACTGGATTTCCGCCGAAGGTCGAGATTTGTGCTCCTGTAATGGCAGCGGCAATTTCAGCCGTGGTCACCGTGGCACCGACCGGCGTGCCATTAGCCATCGCCTTTGCGCACGTGATAATGTCAGGTTCGATTCCCCAGTGTTCGATACCAAACCAGTGTTTACCAGTGCGGCCAAAGCCCGTTTGCACTTCATCACTTATAATCAGCCCACCATGCTGGCGCACAATCTTGGCAATTTCTTGAAAGTATTCGACCGGTGGAGTGACGAAGCCACCTACACCTTGAATTGGTTCAGCGATAAATGCAGCTATCTTGCCTGATGTTGCAGTTGTAATGAGCTCCTCGATATCTCGAGCGCACAACAACTTGCAGTCTGGGTATGTTTTTTCGAACGCACACCGATAGCAATACGCATTATGCGCGTGGACAATGCTTGGATCAGTTACCGGGTTGAGTCGCCAATTAGCGTGTGCAGTTAGTGACATTGCAGTTAATGAGCGACCGCTATAACCATGACGAAGTGCAACGATTTCGTTCCGACCAGTATGTAAACGGGCCAACAGCACCGCAGTTTCATTTGCTTCGGATCCGCTATTAGTGAAATAAGTCTGCTTGAGTTGGCCGGGAGTAATCGACGCCATTTTTTCGGCCAGAAGTACAGTTGACTCGTGTGGAAACATCGTGGACGTGTGTTGCAATGTTTTGACCTGTGCGGCGATGCGAGCTGTTACTTTTGGATGACAGTGTCCTACGCCAACAGTGACGATGCCGGCAAAGAAGTCGAGATATCGTTTGCCTTCCACATCCCACACGTGCTGACCTTCACCACGGGCAAGTGGCAATGGATCTTTATAGAAGGTCGCAACTGACGGGAATAGAAATTCTTTTTGTTTCGCGATAATGTCAGATCTATTCATGGGTATTTCTCGAAATTAGAACATGAATTGAATGTTATTTACTTCAGAATACAGGATCTTCAGTTTGAGTTTTTGTTTTCTATTGTGATCTAAGATTTACCTCTACATATCCAGTGGATTCTGTCCATTGCACTCGACGGTCCGGTAAGCCTCCTTGTCCGTCGGGAGGGAAAAAGTATACGAGGATCTCATTGTACGAATTCTTTACTGGTTCGGCGAGTTGTTGGGCGATAAATTTCGCATCAGAAAGATTTTCAGCTTCGATCTCCAGTATCAGGGCATAGTGCGCAGAAAATTGTCCGACCAGTCTCCATCCTGAGCCCGTCATGGCTAAGCGGGGTGTATTGTTTTTCTCCTCGACGACCGATGTTGCCCTCGGCACGCTGTTTAATTGTTCATGAACGGTTGAGTTGTCTTTGTTGACAATCAAGATTAATCCTGCAATGGCACCTAGCTGTAACGCGATCGCAATACCGATCGCTCCGAACTTAGCACTCATTAGCTTTACCGTCTTGGTTTCGCGGTTCTGGATACAAGGGTGTGCCTAAGGCGATTTGCAGTAAGTGGTGCCTCATTGGCTTTTTTAAAGAGTCTGTTTGAAACATCTATCGGTTTATTGAGACTTACTGACGAGTAAGATTCGTACAGCCTAAAAAGTGACTGCAATTATTGCCATATGAGCACTAACACCATGGTTTGCAAACGGTGGACAGATGTCAAGTTGTCGAGAAGTTGATCGAGATAAGATTGATTACAGGAATCGTGTATGATGAGTGTTGAAATGTATGTTGTAAGTGTGTTTTGTCGGTGAAATTGAGCCATTAACGATGTAGCAAGTCGTGAGGTTAAGGAGCGCATCGATGATCAAGATGTTACTGGTGATATGCGTAGTGTTGAGTGTGATGGCGATCGGCGCGTTCGTTGTCAGCGCTGAAGACTTGAAACCTGGCGACATGGCGCCCGAGTTTTCATTAGCTGGTTCCGATGGTAATACTCACTCACTCTCTGAACTTAGAGGCACAACGGTTGTCCTTGCGTGGTTTCCAAAGGCCTTCACTGGTGGTTGAACGGCTGAATGTAAATCGTTCCGTGAGAACGGTGACACTATTAAGAAATTTAACGCTGCTTATTTCATGGTCAGTGTCGACGACATAGAGACCAATACCAAGTTTGCCGAATCGTTAGAGGCAGATTTTCCATTATTAAGTAACGAGGAAAAAGATGTTGCGGAAGCTTATGGTGTCGTAACAGCAGTGCGCCCGTTTCCGGCGCGTTGGACTTTCTATATCGATGGTGCTGGCAAGATTATTTATATCGACAAAGAGGTCAATGCTTCCACAGCGGGTAGTGATGTTGCCGTAAGACTGGCGGCGCTTGGCGTGGCCGAGAGATGAAGGCCAACTAAACGTATCATCTAATTTTAGCCGGTCGAGACATATCCCTCGTCTTCGACGGAGTTAGGTTAAAGGCTGAGCAAGATTAGTGGAACCTGGCTCAGTCTTCGCTTTTCTGGTCGTCCGGTTCTTTGACTTCTTCCTTGAATCCTCTGATCGCTTGACCCATGCCTCGACCAAGGCCTGAGAGGCGTTTCGCCCCAAAGATCAGTACGAGAATAAAGAAGATGACCAGCAGTTCTGGAAGACCGATACCAAAGGGCATGTCTACACCTTTCTCTAAAAGACACCCTCACAATATCATGTGCGCATGCCTAATTAGAAGCGTCCAATAATCTAACTTAAATGAATCAGTTTTTCGAGCACTTGGTCCAGCCGTTCTTCGATTTTTGCATCTTCTAGGACCCCGTCAGAGAAAGCTTCTTTCGTGACATAAACAAAGCGGGGAATTATGAGGCAGTGGAAGTCGAGCATCAAGCTGTTGGCAAGTCCCATGAGGGACATATAACTGCCTTTTCCTCCTGCGGCGCAGAGAAAGCCGACCACTTTCTCTGACCAGGCTTTTCCAGTTAATTCGATGAGATTCTTCGTAGCGGCACTGGCGTCGTAGTTATAAACGGGTGTTGCGATCAAGATGCCACGGGCCTCTTGAATCCACGTTTTTAGTTGAATGACAGATTCAGCCGTATAACAGTCGGAAGCATTACAAAGTGGTAACTGGTAATCGGCTAAATTGACAAACCTTGTTTCCTGGCGCATCGCTAGTAGCCGTGCGTTGGCACGCCTAGCAAGAATACGAGAACGACTATTCGGATCTAAGCTGCAACTAAGAACGAGTAACATTTCAGCATCGTATCATGATGTCATTGTAGGTCATGAAGGTTGATGCCCGGGGAGGGGTAGTGTCACCACTCTGGACAGTTCTTTCTCAGTTCATACCAAGTTGAAAACTACTTCAGTTGTAAAGCGTTCGATCTAAACGAGTCAAGCCTAATGAAGATAGATTTACACACCAGGTGGGTTATATCGTCCGTCCGCTGCGGTCCAGCCGCCATCAGCAAATAGCACGGTTCCTGTAACATAACTTGAAGCATCCGATGACAAAAATATTATAGGCCCAACCATTTCCTCTGGGGTTGCCCAGCGTCCAAGTACAGTCTTGGAAGCATACGCTTCATACCAATCTGGGACGGACTTAATTGGCGCTGTCAGGGGTGTTTCAACAATGCCTGGGGCCAGTGCATTAACTCGAACCCCTGAAGGTCCGAATTCTGCAGCGGCTGTCCGTACAAGTTGTACGATACCGGCTTTGGTTGCGGCATAGACGGACTGACCTGGTTCGACCACTTGTGAACGGATTGAGGAAAACAGGACGATGCTACCTGCACCTGCCTGAGTCATGTGTCGTCCAGCCGTCCGAAGCACATTAAAACTACCTTTTAGATTAAGGGAAACCACTTTGTCGAATTCGTCAGAGCTGTAGGTCAGTAGCGATTTCCTCACGTTTACACTTGGAGTGCATATTACGGCGTCAAGTTGGTTGTGGCGTTGCACAATGCTATCAAGAGCTTCGTTAACTAAATCTTCCTTTGTGATGTCTAGCATTGTGCCGTAGGATGCACATCCAGATTCTTTGATTTGTTGAACAACCGCTTGGACTCCAGCGTCGTTAATGTCGAAGCAGTGGACGGTTGCGCCCTGGTTAGCGAATTCAAGTGAAGCGGCTTTGCCAATACCTGAAGCTGCGCCAATAATCGCAACTATCTTATTTTTTAGATTAAAGTAATCTTTGGTTGACATCCCAGTGTCATCCTTTCAGAGGCGGGCCGCTGGTGCGTTAGAACTCCCTTGTGAGCCTATTAGGTATCGTCTCGCTGCCCAGATTGTCATGCACACTGTGACGCTAGCAATGACGCCCAGCGTGGCTGAGGTGAGCACTCCAGCACTTGGTTCGATCGAGATTATCTCGACCGTCACCACCAGAGCAAGCCCTGCTGCAATTGCAGACAATACTTCGAGAGTTCCAATCTTACGAATGTAGAGGCCAATGACGATTGGAACAAACAAACTTACGGTTAGTAATGTGTAGAACACACTCATCACAGTAATGATCGATTTAGCAAAAATTGCGATGAGCAACGCTAGGGTGCCACCACCTATGGCTGCTCGACGGGCGACTTTCAAGACAGATGAGTCGTTGGCCTCTCTATTAATGAACCGCCGATACAGGTCCTGACTGAGTGACGTTGATAGCATAAATAAAATAGCGTCAGCAGAACTGACCTCAGCTGAAAATAGCGCGACAAGGCCAATTGCACCTATTAATGGAGGCAAAGATTCCATTAGTAGGAGTGGCAGGGCCATCCCAGGGTTAATTAGGTCTGGATATGCCGATCGCGCGATAGCACCTAAGAGTGTTGGGACAAAAGCGAATAGAAGCAAGACGAGGCCGTTCCAACCGACAGCACGGCGTACTGTGTGCTCATCCACGGCGCCGTAAACTTTTTGCAGTAAGCCTGGCGAGACAATAAAAGCTGGTACGAGCATTGGTAAGTAGATCCACCCGCCTCTAGAACCACCTAAGAAGTTCCAGTATTCAGGTATTGCTTCGGTGTTTGTGAACACGGTCTCGAGGCCGCCGGCTTGAAAGAGTGCAAAGGGTACGGCCAACATAAAACCAATAAGCAGCATGCACAGTTGAATTACATTGACCCAAACAGAGGTCAATAATCCACCAGCTGTAAAATACGTCATGATGACGAAGCCACCGATAATGCAGCCGACGTACTGTGGAAGGCCCGTAATGACATTTAATACAAAGGCAATTGCCAAGAGCTGTGCTGCCAAAATAATAAGTGTTCCGAGCCAGATCAATAGTGCTATCACTGCACGGACATTACGGTCATATCGATGTTCGAGGAAATCGCCTACAGTTTTGAAATTGTGGCGAGTGGCAAGTCGATACATTCGTGGGCCGACCCAAAAAGCGAGTGCTAGGGAACCTATACCAGCTGAACCGACCCACCACCACGCACTCAAGCCGATTCGGTAGCCTAATTCAGTAGCGCCAACCGTTGAGCCGGCTCCGATGTTTGCTGCGAGCATGGTCGAGAAAAGTAGGCCAGGTTTAAGACGTCGACCTGCCACAAAAAAGTCGTTTGTATCACGTACTCGGCGGCCAACCCAGAGGCCGACCCCAATGAGGATTAAACCGTAGATGAGTAGCAATGAAAGATGAAGTGTCACGGGTGGGACAAATCGAAATCTCGCGCAGCAGGATAGCCAGGTATGCTTGTTGCCTGGCGTACGGCCCGTACGACCGCTTCGGCCATTACTTCGGCTGCGAGCGCGCCGATGGTTAATATGTCAGGTGCACCGGAAAGTTTGCCAGTCGCAAGGGAAAAAATGGTATCACCGTCAACAGGGGTATGAGCTGGCACGATAGTACGCGCAAGTCCATCATGGGCCATCTGTGCGATCTTTTTAGCCTGCGACTTCGTTAAAACTGCATTGGTGGCCACTACGCCAATCGTCGTATTTTCACCTTGGCGGAGCCGACTGATTTCGCCCGAGCGAATCAAGCGCCGTGCGTCAGCCAAGCTCTGTCCGTCTTCCGTACGTACTCCTGCGACTATTTCTCCAGTCGTTGGATCTAAAATGTCTCCTACCGCATTGACAGCAACGAGTGCGGCGACGGTCAATCCATTAGGCATTGTCACAGCCGCGCTGCCGAGCCCACCCTTCATCGCACGTGATCCACCTCGCAGTTTACCTACGGTGGCGCCAGCTCCCGCACCGACGTTCCCTTCATTTACGGGTGCGGCGCTAGCTATGGTGGCCGCTTGAAGACCACAGTCAGCCGTCGGTCGTACGTCCGGCGCGTTACCAACGCCCAGGTCGAATAAGATTGCGGCTGGCACGATCGGTATACGGGCAAACCGTGTTTCGAATCCGATATTATGTGATTCGAGGTACTGCATCACTCCCGTGGCTGCATCCAGCCCAAAGGCACTTCCACCGGCGAGTACTACCGCATGAACTTGTTGCACCGTATTAATTGGATCTAAGAGGTCGGTTTCACGTGTGCCAGGCGCACTACCACGCACGTCTACACCTGCCACCGCACCCTCCTCAACCATGATGACCGTGCATCCAGTGGGACGTTCTGAAAGTGTGTGATGCCCAACCTTTATTCCCTCAACCGCTGTCAACCCATGGCTATTGACCGCTGCATCACTCTCCTGATGGGGTAAAGCCCACAGCAGTGTCAAGGGAATCAACGCAATTCCGACCGCAATAGCAGATGCTCGATATATGATTCCACTCATTGTCTGTTCCTACAGGAAAACTCTTCTGATAATACTTGAAATTGGTCTGGCTTCGGTAACGTTGGATGTTAGAATCGCATCACGTTTTGTAGGTAAAACGCTACAATGACGCCAGCTACTAAGGTAAATGACTCATCACGCTGAAACTGAAAAAGTATTACAGGTGGTCGACGGGATTACTGACGAGATCGTCGAATTTGCCGCAGATCTGGTACGAATTCCGACTGTTAACCCACCAGGAGCCCTGTACGAAGTTTGCGCGCACACTATAGGCGAACGCCTTAAATCTTTCGGGTTTTCGGTCAATTACGTTGCAGCGGAAGGGCTTCCTGAACACACTCCCACACACCCACGCGTCAATGTCATCGGTTCTCGTGTAGGCAGTGTTTCTCGACCATTACTGCATTTGAATGGACATTTTGATGTTGTTCCACCAGGTTACGGCTGGACCCTTGACCCCTTTGGGGGAATTGTGCGGGATGGTCGCCTGTATGGCCGTGGTAGCGCGGATATGAAGGCTGGCCTCGCAGCCGCTATCTACGCGGCAGAGGCTGTCCGTCGTGCAGGAGTTGAGTTACGAGGGACGATTGAAGTTAGTGGCACGGTGGATGAGGAGAGCGGTGGTATGGCGGGC
>ERZ651768.1706-NODE-1706-length-15919-cov-4.362517_pt1 | contig 15919 bp, 13 predicted proteins | sample MGYA00514754_ERZ651768 | MGnify/ENA metagenome assembly ERZ651768
GTGATTTTTCTTGGGGTTTTTCTGCAGGCATTATAAGTACACTACAAAAGGATTGTACAAGTGATTGTAGTCAACCATTGAGCCACTTCCGTATGTCAGCCTCCTGAAAAAGGAGTTTCCCTAATTTCTTAGAGCACTTGAGTTCTCCTCGTGCAACAGCTCGATAAATTGTTGAACGACTGCATTTTATAAGTGCTGTAACCTGCTTCATATCAAGAAACCTATTTGAAAGTTTTCCATCTAATTTCTTCTCGATTCGGTCTAATTTTTTAATTATTAATGAAAGTGACATGGTTAAATCTCCATTAAATAGTTTTTAACATTAATTAAAGTAAATATCCATTCCCTTCAGTCAAAATCTTGAAGAGGGAGAATAATTATATATGGATGTATTTAACCTAAATCAGACTGATTTATAGCGATTGTCAATATGTTCCTGAACAATCTTTATACTGTCGGGATGGTACAAGGTTGGAATACCTTTTCGATGACTACGAACTATGAGCGGGAGTTTCCCAATATTACGCAAATAATCTATTACGTAAAATTTTGCCCCTGTTTTATTGATTAATTCCTTACGGGTGTAAGAATTTTTATTTTTCATAAAAAAATAATCCTTTATTAATAGGAGAGCCTGGAGTAGGAAAGACAGCTATCGCCGAAGGCTTAGCTCAAAGAATTGTAAGAAAAACTGTTCCAAGGCTTTTACATAATAAACGTATCCTTTCTTTAGATTTAGCAGCTATAGTATCAGGCACTAAATATAGAGGCCAATTTGAGGAAAGACTGAAAAGTATTATGAATGAGCTTGAATCCCGTCAAAATTTAATTATTTTTATTGATGAGCTACATACTTTAGTTGGTGCTGGGGGAGCCTCAGGTTCTTTAGATGCTTCAAATATGTTTAAACCTTCATTAGCTCGTGGGGATATTCACTGTATTGGAGCAACGACGCTTAATGCGTATAGGAAATATGTTGAAAAAGATGGAGCTCTTGATAGACGTTTTCAAAAAATTATAATTAATGCTCCTTCTATAAATGAGTCTATTGAAATTTTAATGGGGTTAAAAGAAAAATATGAAGAGCACCATAGTGTGAAATATTCAAACAATGCAATCGAAGCATGCGTGCATTTATCAGAGAGATACATATCTGATAGATTTCTACCAGATAAGGCAATCGATATACTAGATGAAACTGGAGCACGAGCTCATATGTTTAATGATAAAGTGCCGAAGAATATAATATCTATTGAAAAAAAAATAGACTCTTTACGTTCAAAAAAAGAAATTAAAGTTATCAAACAGCTTTATGAAGAGGCGGCTGTTTTAAGAGATGAAGAACGTAAACTTCTAGAAAATCTTAGTAACGCACAAAAATCTTGGAATGAAAAATCCAAAGTTAAAGAGTTAAATATTTCAGCTGAACATGTTGCTGATGTCGTTTCTCTTATAACAGGGATTCCAGTTAACAAAGTTGCAGAATCTGAAAGTCAAAAGCTTCTCAATCTACCTAAAAGTTTGAGCCAATTTATTATTGGACAAGAAACAGCAATACAAAGTATATCAAAGGCAATACGTAGAGCTAGAACAGGATTAAAAAATCCCTCTAGGCCAATTGGTGTATTCTTATTCTTGGGACCTACTGGAGTTGGAAAAACTGAATTAGCAAAAGTTCTAGCTAAATATTTGTTTAATCATTCTAATGCATTAGTAAAGGTAGATATGTCAGAGTTTATAGAAAGGTTTTCACTATCACGCTTAATTGGCGCACCTCCCGGTTATGTAGGTTATGATGAAGGTGGAGAACTGACAGAAAAAATCCGCAGAAACCCATATTCCGTTGTTTTATTAGATGAAATAGAGAAGGCGCATCCAGATTTACATAACATTATGTTGCAAATTTTTGATGATGGTATCCTTACCGATGGTTTAGGAAGAAAAATTGATTTCAGTAATACAATTATAATAATGACTTCAAACCTAGGCACAAAAGACCTTAATGGGAATGATCTTGGTTTTGGAGAAAATTCAGTGCAAGATAATTATAAAAATGTAAGATCAAAGATCATGAAATCTGTAGAGAAGACATTTTCTCCAGAGTTGATAAACCGGATTGATGATACGGTAGTATTTCATTCATTAAGTGAAGAAGATGTATTCCAGATTATAGATTTACAATTGAGTGATCTTTCTGAAAACCTCTCAAAAATGGGATTGAAAATAAAACTCTCGATCTCTGCAAAGCGATTATTAGCAAAAAGAGGTTACGACCCTCAATATGGAGCTAGACCTCTTCGAAGAGAGATACAAGTCTCCTTAGAAGATTACCTTTCGGAGGTATTTTTAAAACGTACATTTCCAGTGGGGACGATTATAAAAGTGGATTCAAATAAATCTAATTTTAAATTTTTATTTATAAAAAAAAATAAATCACCAACAAAAAAGAAACCCTCAAAATAGTTTTAATGAATATTCTTTTCCTGCCAAATAGCGTTATCAATTAGTAATATCTGCCAAATAGTACTATTAATTAATTTGGAATATTGCTTGTAAAGTAATGGATATATTAAAATTTGTTAGGAGATTTAATGGCAAAAATTATTGGAATTGATTTAGGTACTACAAATTCTTGTGTTTCTGTTTTAGAGGGTGGTGAGCCAACAGTTATCACTAATCCTGAAGGAGGGCGTACTACTCCTTCAGTTGTTGCTTTTTCAAAAGATGGCGATCGTTTAGTTGGTCAAACAGCAAAGCGTCAAGCAGTTACAAACCCTGAAAATACTATTTTTTCTATAAAAAGATTCATGGGGCGAATGTTTAAAGAGGTTGATAATGAAATCTCTGAGGTTCCATATAAAGTAGTAAAAAATTCAAATGGTGCTGTAATTGTCAAAGCAAATGATAAGGATTATACCCCTCCAGAGATTAGTGCCATGGTTTTGCAAAAGCTTAAGCAGGACGCTGAGGAATATTTAGGTACTAAAGTAACTGACGCTGTGATCACAGTTCCTGCATATTTTAATGACTCACAAAGGCAGGCAACAAAAGATGCAGGGAAAATAGCAGGGTTAAATGTTCGTAGAATTATTAATGAACCAACTGCGGCATCATTAGCTTATGGTTTAGATAAGAAAAAAGATGAAAAAATCGCAGTATTTGATTTGGGCGGCGGTACGTTTGATGTATCAATTCTTGAGTTAGGTGATGGTGTTTTTGAGGTTAAAGCCTCAAACGGAGATGGCCATTTAGGCGGAGATGATTTTGATCAAAAAATTATTAATTGGATCGCTGAAGAATTTAATAAAAGTGATGGTATAGATTTACGTAAGGATTCTATGGCCCTACAAAGATTAAAAGAAGCTGCTGAATCAGCAAAAAAAGAACTCTCATCTTCAAAACAAACAGATATCAATTTACCTTTTATTACAGCAGATGCATCAGGGCCTAAGCACTTAAACCTAATCCTTTCTAGGGCAAAGTTTGATGAGTTAGTCGCTGATCTAGTTGAGAGGACTGTTGAACCATGTAAAAAAGCCTTGTCAGATTCTGGTTTAAGTTCGTCTGATATTGATGAAGTAATACTGGTTGGTGGTTCAACAAGAATTCCGAGAGTACAAGAAATGGTAAAAGAAATATTTGGTAAAGAGCCAAATAAAAGTGTAAACCCGGATGAGGTTGTTGCTTTGGGGGCTGCTATCCAAGGGGGTGTACTGGCTGGAGATGTTGATGATGTGTTATTGCTGGATGTTACACCTCTTTCACTTGGTATAGAGACACTGGGCTCAGTATCAACAAGATTAATAGATAGAAATACAACTGTTCCTACTAAGAAATCTCAGATTTTTAGCACAGCTTCAGATAATCAACCTAGTGTTGAGATACATGTATTACAGGGAGAAAGAGAAATGGCATCTGATAATAAATCATTGGGAAAATTTCATCTAGATGTTCAGCCAGCACCTAGAGGCGTTCCACAGATTGAAGTGACATTTGATATTGATGCTAATGGAATTGTAAATGTTAGCGCACAGGATAAGGCTACAGGAAAAGAACAAAGTATTCGAATTGAATCATCTAGTGGTCTTACTGATGCTGAAATCGAAAAGATGATTAATGATTCAAAAAAGAATGAACAAAAAGATAAAGAAAAAAGAGAGCAGGTTGACATTGCCAATCAGTCAGAGCATCTAATATATGAAACAGAGAAAAATATTAAGGAGCATGATGAAAAATTAAATGATGAGGACAAGACGCAGATTAATGAAAAATTAGATGCATTACGAAAGGCAAAGGAGACTGGAAATATAGCTGATATGAAAAAAGCTTCAGAAGAACTAAGTACTGCTTGGTCTCAGGTAGCGACAAAGATGCATGATGGAGCTAACCAGTCTGATCAGCAACAAGAGGCTCCTCCAGGAAGTGATAAAAAAAATAAAAATAAAAATAAAGATGAAATAGAGGATGCTGACTTTGAGGTTGTAGACTAAATAATTATTAACATAATTAGTTTAAATAAAAAAGCGTTCATTATAGGACGCTTTTTTTGTTTTTGGAACTCCTCTTTGTTGAGGTAGTTTATAATAACGAAAATTATTTATGTTTGTCAGAATTAAAAAATTCAAATTTTTTTTTACAACTATAGTTATATTTATAATTGTCTTGGGTTCAAGTGCTGTTTTCTGGCAATCTTATATTATTAATGAAATAAATGATAGATTATCAAATAATAAGTTTAAAATCATTTCTGATAAAATATTTGGGAATTTATTTACTAGTATAAAAATCGAAGATGTAAATGTTGTCCATCCCTCTTATGGAGATATGTCAATAAATAGAGGGCTATTAAATATAAATTTTATTTCATCGCTCATTGGTAGGCTGACTTTCGATGATATTAGAGTTGAGAATATAAAAATACAATCACTTAATAAAACACTAAAAAAAACTGAGCCTCTAAAAAAATATACTAACCCTAATATACCTTTTGATATAGATCATTTTTTTATTAGTGGTCAGATACCTATTGAATTCCAAAATGATATATTGATCCTTGTTGGTGAGCTAGAAGGAAGTATAACTGGAGAGGAAGAATTAAAGGTAGCATTGTCAAGTTTGAAACTAAATAATCATGGTGAAAATTCTATTACTTTCAGTATGGATAATGTTGATCTCACTGCTAATCAAGATGGAGTATTTATAGAACAATTTTCAGGCACAATAGGTAATGCTCCAATAAATGGTATTATTTCATATTTAGATAGCCAATCAAAATTTATTGGATCTATAAATATAAACGAATTCTATATATCAGAAGATTTATTCAGTCGAACTCCTTTAAAAGGAAAATTTAGCAAACTCTCCGGAAAAGTAGATTTTGAATCAGTCAAGGGCAATATTAACGGAAACTTATCTATATCAAATAAATTAGGTTTAGGGATGAGTGGAGATATAAATATAATTAATAAGGATTCTAACGTATTACTAAGGTCTTTAAATCTATATAGTGAAGATTCTAGGCTTAGGGTAAATGGTGTATGGGAGAATAGCCGGCGCATCAGCGGATATTTTTATCTTGATAGTTTAGATCTAAGTCGTTGGCTAATTGATCAAGAACCTACGCTCCTATCAGGTATGGCTATCCTTGAAGGTACGCTCGATGAAAAAAAAGCACTCGAAAATATTGAACTGACATTAGAGGTCGCGGAATATGGTGTATTCTCAGATGATGAAAGTTCATTCCATGGAACCGTTAGCTATAGTGATAGTGTTATTTCAACAGTAGATCCGGTAATGTTAATTATTGGCGAAAGCATATTATCAATAGATGGAAAAACAAATTTGAAATCAAGGGAATTGGATATTTTAGCTGATTTAGAAAATGCTGATATAAATATAATTAACCTATTTTGGATGGATGAGTTTAAAAGTGGCACAGCCACAGGAAAATTAAAAATTAGAGGAACAATTGAGCAACCTGACGCAGTAGCAGATTTGAATTGTAAAAATATCGTTTACAGAGATTTTTCTTTAAACTCACTTAGTTTTCATTCGGAGATGGAATCGGACTCTAGTTTTCCATCTGGTTTTGTAAATCTCAAGATTGAAGAAGGACAATGGAAAGGTGAGTTATTCGATAGCGGAACGCTTGATATTTCTTTTTCAAAGGATAGAATGATAGTTGAAAACTGTCATTTTAAATCTGGTGATGATTATATATTAGTCTCAGGATCATGGCTATCAAAAAATAAATATAAAGTAGACAAGATTCAGGCCGCCTATAGAAATAACTATTTAGTTAACGCAAAACCAATATTTATTATTTATCAAGACACTACTGTTTCAATAGAGCCATTTGAGATCCATATTAATGATGGTATCTTAGATGGTATTTTAACCTTTGGGTCATATTCTGAAGGCCGTCTAAAAATGTCAAACTTTGATGCAAATGTGATTACCCAGTTTATCGATAATAAATACTTGGACATATCAGGAATTGTATTTGGGGAAATTGGTTTCAGCGCATCAAATGAAAACCCAATATTTGATATTGATATAGCACTGAAAAAAGGATTTTATTTGGGTGAGCCATATGATCAAATGAATCTAGCAATATTGTTTAAATCAGGGGTAATGCATATTGATGATATTTCCATGACCAGAGATCCGTCAATGGGTTTTCAATTGTCTGGAACTCTACCACTGGAAAATTCTCATAAAAACAAATCGACTGTTTCAGTTTATACTACTTATAAGGATTTGTCAATGCCTATGCTTCATAAACTCATCCCGAATTTTTATAAAATAGGAGGTAGGGCAACTGGAATGCTAAAATTATTTGGTAGCCTAGATGAAACTAAGTTTGAGTTTAACACAATGATAAAAGGTGCTGTTTTTGATCGAATTTTTCTTGGGGATATTGATAGTAAAGGTTCCTATGATAACAATTATTTAATTATAGACTATGCAGATTCCAAAAATAAAGAAGAAGTAATCACCTCTTATGGGTCATTACCTCTGGATTTAAATTTAGGTTCTAAGCGTTTTGGTCAGTTTTTTATGAATGACAGTCTTAACTATCACACAAAAGCGACTCTTAATTCGATGCATTTTTTAAGTCCTTATATAGTAGAATTAGATTCTGTAAGAGGTAATATTGATATCCTGTTATCATTATCTGGTCCTGCTTCAGCTATAGTTCGGGATGGAACTATAGAAGTAAGCAATTCTTCAGTGCATACTATGTTAATAAATAACCCCTTAATTAGTGTTGATGGAAAAGCAGTTATGAATGATAATAAAATGAGTATTAAATACTTGAATGGCGCTTCTATAAAGAAGGTCACAGATAAGCAATTACAAAACATTGACAATGTTAGTGTTACTGGTTTTATAGATTTTACAAGATTTTTTCAACCAGATTATAGCTTATTAGTAAACTCGATAAATAAAAAAAATATATATATTGAAACATTACCTATTGATTTAACTGGTATTGTTGATTCCTTAAATATTGCAATCACTGGAAGAGACACGGTTAATATATCTGGAACTATAGAGGCAGTAGATGTTACTCTATTTCATGAGTTTATTTCAGAAGATATCGGTTCCACATTAACAGCAGATGATGGAGTAGTTATGTCCTATAGTTTAAATATTCCTATTAAGGATGAGGGTAAGTTTCAAAACTCACAGGTAGATGCACTTATGGTTGGTAAAATTAGTTTGTCAAAAATTGGTAATCAGTTCTGGAATATTGGTGGTGAGGTATATATAGAAGATGGATCAATATTTTCATATAAAGATAATTTTACAGGTTTGAATGGCTATGTGACATTTGACAATAATGGAATTAATCCTAATATGGATTTAACTGCATCCACCAATATAGCTGATGAGGGAATAAGATTAAGAATTATAGGCGATTTAGATGATGCAGATTTAATATTAGAATCCGGCAGTGGATACTCAGAAAGTGACATTCTGGAGCTTTTAACGTGGGGTAAACGGTTTGAAGACCAAGAAATGTCATCAACAGGATTTGGTATTCAAGCAAATTCATTGCTAGGATCTTTGTTAGAAACTCAAATAGAGAAAAATTTAGAAGAAATGTCATCCTTAAGAATGCTTAAGCCAGATAATATAGATATATCAGGGACCGCAAGTTTTATAAGTGGCCGAAATATGTCTGCAAGCGAACGTAACGAGCTCGAAGATTTTAAAATTTCTGCAAAAAAGAAATTTGGTAACAAAACATATGCAAACTTATCATATAAAAAGTCCTTTTCACTAACGAATCCGGATCAATTACAGATTGGCGTAGAATATAAATTAAATCGTAACTTATCATTGGTTGGAAACATGGATGATAAAGGGAATCTGCATCTTAAGTATCGTTATCGATACGCATACTAAATCAAAAACACTATAAGTGTTAAGATCTTTTTTTCTAGCTATCATTGGCTGTCATTTCATCTTTTATTCATTATTTAGCCAGGATTTGCCAATAAAAATCAATTCTGTTACAATTTCTGGTAATGAGTCCATTTCAAAAAAAGAATTGATGCCATTACTAAGGCAGAGGCCATCGAATTTTTCATTTAAAGGTACAAGTTTTAATGGTCGTCTATTAAAAATGGATTCGTTTACTCTAAAAAATTATTTCATATCAAAAGGTTTTTTGCTTGTGGATGTAAAAGAATCATATGAAATAAAGGATAATATTGCAGATATACATTTTAAGATCAGTGAGGGTAAACAGTTTTTTGTATCTAAGGTAAATATTTCTGGCAATCAAAATCTTGCAGATGATGAAATACAGAACATTCTTAATCTTCATGAAGGAGAACCATTTAATAGTGTATTAATAAATGAAAGAATAACAGAATTGCAAAAGGAACTTGAATATTTTTCAAAATTATTTCCTGCAATTGAAATAGAGCCAGTGATTATTGATTCAGTGAAAGTATTTATTACGATTAGTGAAGGATTAGATATTTATATAAATAAAACTTTCATAGAAGGCATTGATATGGCGGATAGTGCTTTAGTATTTAGAGAACTTTTATACAAAGCTGGAGACTATTATTCTCCAGAGACTGTTGAAAAATCTAAACGTAGGCTGCGAGAAACTGGTATTTTTTCTATGGTTAATCTTATTCCAATAAAGGTTACAAATTCTGATTCTTTAGTTAATATTGTTATATCCTTGAATAAATATAAACAGCGAGAATGGCTATCTGTTGGAGGATATGAACCAATAGAATTTTATGAAGGACTTGATCCCTTACCAGCTATAGGTGGTTTTATTGAATGGCGGAACAGGTCTATTTTCAAATCAAGTACAAACTTCTCAACAAAGTTTCTTATAGGTTTTCCTTGGGAAACCAATTTTACCTTACCACGGTTAAGGTATGATATAGGTTTTGACACTAATTGGATTTTAGGTATTCGTTGGCCAACAAAAATAAGCAGCTTTTATGAAACCTTAATCAATTATGACCAAGAGACTATTGACCAAGTCGAGCGTTATGGGTTGGAGATGTCTCAGAGTACAATGTTTGATGAGAGATCCTACATACAAAACGTTACAGTTTGGGAATACTTTAGCGATAATAAAATTGAGAATAATAGTACGACTATAAATGACAGTTTAGATATAATACAGAATACATCATCCATAAAAGATTTACAACAGCGTTCACTATCTATTCGATTTCATTTTGACATAAAGGATGACCCTTTATTTCCAAAAAAAGGGTATTTATTTGATATTTATTTTAAATCTACTGGATATATTTTAGGTGGAGAGAGAGATTATCGTAAGCTAGACCTGTCGTTCCATTCATACTCTTCTATAAACAAGAAATCTGTTATTGCTGCACGTTTTAAGGTAGGAAGACTGTGGTCTTGGGACCAATCAGACATCGATTATAGTTATGAAAAATTTTATTTAGGAGGCAGCTCAAATATGCGAGGCTGGGAAATTTTGAAATATAGGACAAAGGATAGCCTTGGTGTTATTCCTGTAGGCGGAACATTTAGATTTCTGACTAATATAGAGCTTCGTACACAGCTGTCTCAGAGTCTAGGTATAAATATTTTTTATGATGGTGGAATTTTAGAAGATGATTATAAGAACTTTACTAAAGGACAAATGGGCTGGGATACAGGAATTGGCCTGACATTATCCACTCCTTTAGGTCCGGTAAGATTAGACTATGCGGTGCCTTCAATAAATGATAATATTGATTTTAGTAAGGGTATAATTAATATAGGCGTGCAATATCTATTTTGATAATCGAGTATTTTGGAACCACTATTAATTTAATTTGTTATTATATAGTATATCCTTTTGAGATTTAATTTCAGAACATAAATTTGCGCTCACTAAATAAAACAAAAATGAAGAAAACAATCATTATTATGGTTGGTTTATTTTTGATTGGGTGTTCCAAAAGTCCTCCAGAGTTGATGGAACTAGCACAGTCAAGCCTAGACCAAAATGAAGAAGACAAAGCCATTAGAAATTTGGATTTATTAATCAATAAATACCCAAAGGATAGCCTTGCCTCTCTTGCACAGTATAGGCTAGTAAATATATACAAAAATTGGAAGAACGATCCGCAAATGGTATTTATGGCTCTTAATAAAACAGTCGAAAATTATCCAGGGTCTGTGCAAGCTAAACAGGCTGGTAAAGAGCTAGATGCTTTTCCAGAGTGGATAATTAATAAATCAGAAACGTTGAGAAAAAGAAAACTTACTAATGAGTCTATTAGCAATCTTTTATATATGGTTCAGCAGTATCCAGATCACGAGCTAGCAGCGAAAGCACAATATATAATTGGAGACATTTATATGAATGATCTCAGAGATTTTGAAAAAGCCTTGGACGAATATAAAATTGTGCTTAATAAGCATAAAGGTTCTAAAGAGGAGGCTCTTGCTCAGTTTATGATCGGATATATTTATGCAAATGTTTTAAAAGATTTCGACAAAGCACGCAGTGAATATCAAGTCTTTTTAGATCGTTTTCCAAAACATGAACTCTCACCATCAGTTAAATTTGAGATCGATTATTTAGGAAAAGATATTAATGAGATTCCTGCATTAAAACATATTACCTCATAAAGATTAATTTATAGAATGAATGATTTTAGCCTTTCAGCGATAAATGATCGTATTGCAGAAGCATCAGGCTTTGTACAGCCATTGTGCGAAAATCTTAATAAAGTCATTATAGGCCAAGAGAAATTAATTAATAAGATAATTATATGTATGTTGGCTGATGGCCATATGCTTTTAGAAGGTGTACCAGGGTTAGCAAAAACACTTACTGTTAAAACTCTAGCCAGTTCTATTGATACTAATTTCCAAAGGATTCAGTTTACACCAGATATGTTGCCTGCGGATCTTATAGGTACTCTAATATACAATCAAAAATCTGGCGATTTTGACACAAGAAAAGGTCCCATATTTTCTAATATTATACTGGCTGATGAAATTAACAGATCACCTGCCAAGGTCCAGAGTGCTCTTTTAGAGTCTATGCAGGAAAAGCAAGTGACGATTGGTAAAAATACTTATAGTCTAGATTTACCATTCTTAGTATTGGCAACTCAAAATCCTATTGAGCAGGAAGGAACCTATCCACTTCCTGAGGCGCAAGTGGATCGTTTTATGTTCAAACTTTTAATAGATTATCCTGGTGTGAATTCAGAAAAACTGCTGATGCGTCAAAATACTCAAGCAGGAGAAAATATTAATATTAAGTCTGTTGTAAGTCCTGATAGAATCATCAATGCACAAAATGTAATTAAAGAGATATATGTAGATGAAAAAGTTGAAGATTATATACTAAAACTAATTTTTGCTACAAGGGATCCAATCGAATATGGTCTAAAAGATATGGATGGAATTATTGATTTTGGAGCTTCGCCAAGAGCTACTATTAATATAGTTAGAGCAGCAAAAGCCAGAGCCTTTACTGAAGGGCGAGGTTATATTACACCAGAAGATGTTAGATATATTGGAGCTGATGTCTTAAGGCATAGGCTTATTTTAACTTATGAGGCTGAGGCAGAAGAGCTAACAACTGAAGCTGTGATTAACAGATTATTTGAAAAAATAGAAGTTCCATAAAAAATAATGATACCTCGCGAAATACTGAAAAAAGTTAAACGGATAGAAATTCAAACTCGTGGCTTAGTAAACAACTTTTTTGGTGGTGAATATCACTCAGTATTTAAAGGACGAGGAATGACCTTCTCCGAAGTCAGAGAGTACCAGCCTGGAGACGATATAAGACTAATTGATTGGAATGTTACTGCAAGGTCCGGTAATCCGTTTATCAAAGTATTTGAAGAAGAAAGAGAACTCACTGTATTCTTGATTGTTGATATCTCCGCATCAGGCATATTTGGTTCTGGGTCCCATTTAAAGAAAAATATTGGTGCCGAGATAGCTAGTGTACTTGGGTTTTCAGCTATAAAAAATAATGATAAGGTAGGCCTTATTCTATTCTCTAATGAAGTAGTTAAATATGTTCCACCTAAAAAAGGAAAATCACATGTATTAAGAGTAATTCGAGAGTTATTATATACAAAACCAACTGGAAATGGAACATCAATAAAAAATGCTCTAGAATTTTTTATGAAAGTTTCAAAGAGAAGATGTGTTGTTTTTTTATTATCTGATTTTCTAGATAAAGAATATTGGGATTCAATACGGATTGTGAATCGAAAGCATGATTTAATTGGTATAAAGATATATGATCCCTTTGAAGTTAACTTGCCAGATATTGGAATGATAAAAGTAGAAGACCCTGAAACTGGTTCAATGTTTTGGATAGATACATCTTATGTACCAGACCTTCAAAAAATGAATAATGAAAACATTAGATCATTTGTTGCTTTGGAAAAAGAATCAGCAAAAATTGGACTAGATTTTATATCGATATCAACAGCTGAGGACTATGTTGATCCATTGATGAAATTTTTTAAAAGAAGGGGTAAGAAATATTAATTTTACGAAAAATATTAATTTTAATTGCATTTTCTTATTGTGCAGTCTTTTGTCAATCAATCTATATTACTTCAGAAGTTGATACGTCTTTAGCTAGTATTGGAGATGTAATTACTTGGACAATAAAAAGTAATTTATTACAACAAAATAAGAACTTAGAATTCCCCGAACTTAATCTTAAAGGAGATTCTATATCTATATATTCGCAACGATTAATCTTTAGCGATGGTCAGACTATAGGAAGAATTTTTGAGATTGCATTTTGGGACACTGGGAAATATTATACCCCTGAATATTTTGTTAATGTATTAGATCTACAAGGAAATGTCGAATATGATATTGAAATAGAAGAAGTTCCAATAGATGTTGTTTCTGTACTTACGATATTAGATGATCTAAAACCTAGACCTATTAAAGAACCTGTCGCTGTTAACGGTATCATACCATATAGAAAAATTATACTTATAGTCTTATGCTTAGCTATTATTTCAGCGATTATTTGGGTATGGGAAAAAAGAATAAAATATATAAATGCAAAAAATAGTTATATAATCAGAAAAACACCGGTGGAGATTGCTAATAATCGATTTTCTCAACTTAATAAGAAAGGGTTTGCAAAAGAATTTTATACAGAAATATCTCACATAACAAAAGAATACATTGAATACTCAACATATATTAGAACACTTGAAATGACAACAGAAGAGATAATACAGAGCCGGGATTTATTTCAAATTGATGATGACAGCTTCTCTAAATGGATAACTCTTTTATGTAAAGCTGACCTTGTTAAATATGCTAAGCAAGCTATAGAACCTTCTGAAATGGATATAGATAAAAATAAAGCAATTGATTTTATAAATAATTTTTCTACCCAAAGTATTTAACTTGTAAAAATAAGCCTACGTTTGAAGAGTAAATTAGTGGTCTTATATTTGTATGTAATTAGATTTGGATAAACAGAGGTTTTTGTGGCAACAACAGCAGATATACGAAATAATGCAGTAATTCTATTTAAATCAAAAAGAATGAAAGTGATTGAGTTTCAGCATGTTAAACCTGGTAAAGGTGGTGCGTTTGTAAGAACTAAATTAAAAGACATTCAGACTGGTAAAATCATTGATCACACCTTTAACTCTGGTGCAAGGTTAGAATTTATTAGAGTGGAAGCAAAGCAGATGCAGTTTCTTTATCTTGATGGAGAGAACTATGTTTTTATGGACAATGAGACCTATGAACAATTAATGGTTCATGAAAATATAATTTCTGAAAATAAGAGATACCTAATTGCTGGAATGAATGTAGACATTATTTTTGATAACGAAGAAATACTAGATATTAGAATTCCGGCACATGTAATTCTTGAAGTTATCAAAACTGAACCAGGATTTAAGGGTAACACAGCCACTGGTGCTAGTAAGCCTGCTACTGTTGAAACTGGGTTTGAACTTAGTGTGCCTCTTTTTATTGATGAGAAAGAACATATTAAGATTGATACCAGAAGTGGCGAATATGTTGAAAGAGCAAAAAAATAATTAAAGATTGGATTTATTTATGTGGCAAGACAAGCTTAAAGAAATAATATATATTTTAGAAAATTCAGATATTAATGAGATTGAGGTAACTTTTTGGGGAAAAAAAATCCGTGTGTTGAAAAATTCACCCAATATTACCACGGATACGTCAGATGAAATCTCATACACAAAAAATATTAAATCTTCATCATCTGACAATGTAGAAAATCAAAATTCTAATAAAAAAATAGGAGCCACGATTTTATCACCAATGCCTGGTGTATATTATAGTGCCAAGTCTTCAGATAAACCACCATATGTGAGTGAGGGTGATACTGTAAAGATTGGTCAAGTATTATGTATAATTGAATCAATGAAAATTATGAATGAGATTGAATCTGAACATAATGGAGTGATTAAAAAGATACTTGTGAATAATTCTGATCCAGTAGAGTTCAACCAGGCCTTATACGTTATCGAACCATCTAAATAAAATAATGTTTAAAAAAATTCTTATTGCTAATCGTGGTGAAATAGCTCTACGTGTAATGAGGGCATGCCATGAGCTTGAGATCAAAACAGTAGCGATATATTCTACTGCTGATGAACTATCACTGCATGTTAAGTTCGCAGATGAGGCAGTATGTATCGGGCCTCCTGCTAGCAATGAAAGTTATTTAAATATACCAAGGATTATAGCTGCTGGAGAAATCACGAATGCTGATGCCATACATCCCGGATATGGATTCTTGTCAGAGTCAGCTGAATTTTCAAGAATTTGTGCTGAAAATGGATTTCAATTTATTGGCCCTAATTCGAATATGATTAGATCAATGGGTGATAAGGCGACTGCTAAAGAAACTATGGAATCTGCTGGTGTCCCAATAGTTCCTGGTGGAGAAGGTGTATTGTCAGATGCTGAAGAAGCAAAAAAAATAGCAAATGAAATGGGATATCCTATCATGCTGAAAGCAACTGCAGGTGGAGGAGGCAGAGGCATGCGCTTGGTAAAAAAGGAAAATGAGCTAATTAATCTCTATGAAATTGCTTACCAGGAAGCTCTAAATGGTTTTGGCAATGGAGACCTATATATAGAGAAATTTATTGAACATCCTAGACACATAGAGATTCAAATTTTAGGTGATGCTATAGGGAATGTTATCCAGTTTGGAGAAAGAGACTGTTCTATTCAACGTAGACATCAGAAGCTCATCGAGGAATCTCCATCACCTGCTGTTGATGATAAAATAAGAGAAGAAATGGGTAATGATAATTTCAACTATGAAATTATATGTAATAAGATTTGTGGAAGAGCTCATTTTTCTATGAAACAAATATTAATAGTTGAAGAGGAATGGGAATATATTAAATGGAAAAAA
>ERZ651768.1708-NODE-1708-length-15908-cov-12.080222_pt1 | contig 15908 bp, 13 predicted proteins | sample MGYA00514754_ERZ651768 | MGnify/ENA metagenome assembly ERZ651768
ATCCGGAGAAAACAGCCAAGGAGGATCGTTGAAGCTTTTACTGCTTAAAATTTACAAGGGAAAAAGCAAATTTAACTGCATTTGGCTGTCCTGGGTAATTTTTGCTGTATTGTTATTTCCGATAAAAATCAGTGCTTCAGATTCAGAAAACGTGGTAATTAGTCCCATATCAGTCCTGGGAGAAATCCCAGTTCCAGAACAGCAAATGCTGTTTAACCGTTTTCGTGAGCAGATCAATCAGCACTATTCTCTGGTTTCATACCAAGTGCTGGAAATGATTGCTGAGCAGGATGATAGTCTTGATATTGAGAACTGTAAAAGCAGCAATTGCGCACGAAAAGTAAAGAATTTTATCAATAGAATAAGATGGCAGTTCAAGACTGATGATTTGTTTTTATTTGGACTTGTCAAAAGTGAAACAGAAACTCAACTGAGTTTAAAACTTTCATCTTTGTCAGCTCCGGAAGTTACGCAAATAATTGTTACAAGAACCTGTCATGATTGCGGGATTGGAGCATTGATGGATGAAGTTGACAGGCTTGTTCAGAGGATGCTGCAGAAAATTGTTGAACAAAAATTTATTTATCCGGAGGAAAAAATTGTTTCTCCGGGCGATATTCCCCCTAAGGCAACCGATGAAAAACCGGAGGAAAAAATTGTTTCTCCGGGAGATATTCCCCCTAAGGCAACCGATGAAAAATCTGAACTTACTCCTGAGCCTCCTCCTCCAGATCCATATACTCTGGCCAGGGACGCATATAATCAGCAAATAGGTAAATTATTAGTTAATGTCACCTATTCTCTGCAGGTATTTCGTAGCGGTATGTACGTGAAGCTTGAAGTCAGTATCGATCAAGAAGGGAATGTTGTGAATCAAAAAATCATAAAATCAAGCGGTTCTCAGGATTTCGATCAAACTGCTATTTTGAATGTACAGGAGATACAATTTGATCCTCTTCCTGAAGTAATGAAGAAATTCGGCAATTACGTTGTTATTTTGCAAATTCAAAATTCCCGATAGGATTAAAGTTTAATTTTGAGAGAGGAATAGTAGAAAATATTTTATGTTTTCAGATTTTCCACAAACACTTCGCCGCTATGGCATTGACGCGGATGTGAGAATAATAATGGATATGTACCGCACCATGGAAAAGGGCATAGTCACAAATCTGGGTTCATTGTTTGATGTCTGTCAGCATCTGATCTGCAAATCACGGCGAGAAATTGCTCCGTACACTCTGGCCTTCTGGGAGTATTTTCTGGGAATTGATACCACCAACTACAATACTATCGATGATGCTGTTCGCAATTCTGCAGCTTTTGAACACTGGCTCAGTGAAAAGCTTGAAACAGGAAAAATTGCAGGTGAAGTTGATTATAAAAAACTGATTGACCAGTTTTTAAATGAAACACTTAATTCTGATTTACAGGCCAATATCCAAAAAGAACTTGATGCAAGACAGCACCTTGATCAGGACAATCCGGACCTGATGGATAAAGACAGACAGGGACCTCCGGGAATTCCCAGGTCTTCAGATACAATGGTGGATTATTCAAAGATTTCTCTTGATGAATTGATGGAACGCATGAAACGAGTTATGGATAACCAAAAAACTTTCCACAGCGGAGGAGGTCACTGGATCGGTTCTCATGGTTATTCACCGTATGGACACAGCGGTTCCGGTATAAACGGTATTCGAGTAGGCGGATCATCACATGCAGGATCGGCACGCAAGGTGCTGGGCGATCCTTCGTTTTATCCGATTGATCTGGATGCTCCAATTACTGATGATAACATGGATGCGGCAATCCAGGCCTTGAAAAATATTGAGGATATTCACCCTGACAGGAAACTGGATGTAAAACGTACCGTTGAGGATACAGGGCGCAACGCGGGGATCGTTCTGCCCCATTTTTTACGCGAACAGCAGGACCGGACGCAGGTGCTGCTTTTGCTGGATAATGGAGGGAATTCAATGTGGGTTCATGCCAGAAAGGTTCAAATACTTTTTGCCAAAATCAAACGCCGCTTCCCCCAGGATCTGAAAACTTTCTATTTCCACAATGCGATTTACGATCAGGTATATGAAGATGAGGCAAGGCGCAAACCGGTAACGCTGAGAAAAGTGATGGAAAACAGTCCCGACTACAGAGTTTTCATTGTCGGGGATTCATATATGGGGCCGCACGAACTGCTGTCGCCATATGGTTCAATTGAGTTTAGAGAAGAATCTTCCACACCAGGCCTTGAAAATCTGAAAACTCTTCATGAGCATTTCCCATACCTGGTCTGGATCAATCCCACCCCCAAACAGTTTTGGAACCGGACAGTTGCCGCATATATTCAGCAGGTAATGCACATGGAACCTCTTACCATCAACGGAATTCTTGAGACGGCAAAATACATGAATCAAATCAAGCATTTTTAGTTTTCAGCTAAAAAATTTTTCATGCTGGATTTGATCCTGGATCAAGATAATGGATAAGAATGTAAACCCGTTTTGATTTGGCATTGAGGACAAGTTTTAAGATAATACTCCTGAATTTTGGATTTTGCATTACTTCGTTAGAATTAAAAAATCTAAATAAATTTAAGGCAGAGTTAACCATGCTGGTGAAGACATCCTTTATGATGAGAAACTCAATTAACACAATAAGCAGATGATGGAGAAAATATCTTTTAAAAATTTTAGATTATTTTTTATGGTGTTTGCTCTGAGCATCTGCGCATCCGTCACCTTTGCCGGTCCAGGAGACGGCTGGGGATTGTTTGTTGATATCGGTCAACTGAAAGCGGTTAATGAAAATACTGGAACAGAATACCAGCAATCCAAAGTTTTCGGTGATCAGATTGATTATCAATTTGCCTTGGGGGAATCATTTTCTTTCTTACTTTTCGCTACAGAAAACATAAGCGAAGGCGCCTTGCCGGATAACAAAAAATATGAATATTACAAGGCAGGAATCATAGGTGCTGAACTAAGATTTTGGCTGGGGCCGTTATTTGTTGGAGTACATGGAGGACAATATTTTCTGACATGGATTGAATCTTTGAGTTCTTACACCGGAATCAATTGGTCTGGTGGCACTGGATTTGGATTGGGGCTCGAAGGCGAATCTGGATGGTCTCTTGGATGGTACAGTGAAAATAGTGAGAAGATTGATTTTGAAGATTTTCCTGATCAACGAGTGGAAGGAAACAGAATAATTATTGGATATCGCTGGCGCTGAAAAAATTAAGAATAACTCAATCAGGGACAGGGATTGGGTATGCGGCTGTGGATCTCTTCAATTCCCTGGAGCACCTCCTCGGAAAGTTTAATCTCGACGCTGGCAAGGTTTGTCTCAAGCTGATTGACTGAAGTGGCACCAAGCAGCACACTTGCCATAAAGGGCCTTGTTCTAGCAAAAGCCAGTGCCATTTGTGATGGCTCCAATGCATTTTCTCCGGCAAGTCGTACATACTCTTTTGTAGCCTTTACAGCGTTTTTGGTCTGGTAACGCTGAAAACGTGAATATAAAGTAAGCCTTGCAAGTGCCGGTTTTTTACCATCCAGGTATTTTCCAGTCAGTATGCCGAAAGCCAGCGGTGAATATGCCAGCAATCCTACAGATTCCCGGTATGAAATTTCTGCAAGTCCGGACTCAAATGTCCTATTGAGCAAATTGTAAGGATTCTGGATGCTTGCAACTTTTTCCCAGCCATTTTTTTCAGCAAAACTGAGGTATCGCATTACTCCCCAGGGTGTTTCATTTGAAACACCATAAGCTCTGATTTTGCCGTCTTTCCTGAGATTTTCCAGGGCTTCCAGTGTCTCTGGAATTTTCGCATTTTCAGTTTCAGCATTTTCAGGAGGTTTAAATTCCTGCTGACCAAAGATATTGACAATCCTGTCCGGCCAGTGGATTTGATAAATATCAATCGTCTCAGTATTTAAGCGGCGTAGGCTGCCTTCCAGCGCAGATTCAATATTTTTCCTGCTGAGATGATTAATGCCATCACGGATGTAACTTCCCATTGCGCGGGATTCCACAGTTGGTCCAACCACCTTTGTGGCCAGCACTATATTTTGGCGGCATTTTCGGTTTTGAATCCAGTTGCCGATTATTTGTTCCGTTCTTGTGAAAGTTTTTTTCTGTGGAGGCACGGGATACATTTCCGCGGTGTCAATCAGATTTACTCCATGATCAATGGCGCAGTCCATTTGTGCAAAAGCTTCCGCCTCAGTGTTCTGCTCTCCATATGTCATGGTGCCCAGTCCCAGGCAGCTGACATCTATTCCGGAACTTCCTAAAGAATATTTTTCCACATTATTATACTAATCTGAGATGGGACCGGAACCACTCAAACGTTTTTTTGCGCGTTTGGCCAGGGGCGAATTTGGATGATTTTTGATCAGTTCATTCCACAACACCTTTTGCTTTTCAGTTTCTGCAAGCTCCTCCATTGCCTTGCCCAAATAGTACAGGGCGCTCGGAACATGGGAACTTTTAGAATATTCCCGTAGAATAATTCCATAATAATATGCAGCCTGTGTGGCATGGCCACGTGCTAAAAATCCGTTGCCCAGCGCCATCAGGATTTGGGCTTTAAGCGGAGTTTGATCTTTCTGTTTCAGAATATCCTGGAGGTATACCAATGCCTGGTCCGGGTTTCCTGCCTGCAGTGAAATCAACCCCAAAATTATATTCTCCTGTTTGCGAAGTGTATCAAAATGTTTGGTTTCTGGTTTAGGAATTTGTTTTACTTTTGATTCAACCATCGTTATATCTTTCTCCAGTTTCGCTATCTGCTCTTCAAGAGCACGAGAATTATTCCGTAGTTCAACAAATCCGTTTTGCAGTGATTCAAGCAAATCCTGTGGAGGGATTGACTGCTCCAGTTCGTTGTTAAGCAGAAGCTGATCTGCAGTCAATGTTTGCATGCGTTTCAAAAGCGCTTCCTGCTGCAAAAGCTTTTGCTTCAACTCGGCAATTGCTTCGGTGTCTTTTTGCGCAGGAGTTTTTTTTGTTCCTGTAGATGTACAGCCAATAATGAAAAAAAAGGAGAATATCAAAAAGAGATTAAAACGACTGAAAATCTTCCTGGAAATCAATGTAAATCCTGCTGGCTGCTAATTTGTGTTATTACGAAAAAATGGCAGTGAGACGGAAAATATTTTTAAATGATTTCCTGTCAGGTGCAAACTAATATTGCAGTGACTATTTGCTCCAGACAGGATTTGTCTCGGAAATATTCGGGGGGCTTTTGGTAACACGAATGGTACGTCCTCCAAAAGATGAGATGTAGTAGAGCTTGGGAACTTTTTTCATTTTTGCCGAAAAAATGATCTGCTTACCATTTGGTGACCAGTCGGGTTTTTCAGAATCATGTCGCCCGAATGTCAGTTGAACATGACGGCGGGTGAGCAAATTATATTTATAAAGCTGAAAAATACCTTTTTTCTGTCTTTCATAAACCAGTTGTGTACTGTCCGGAGACCATTTAGGGGAACTGTTGTAATTGCCTTTGAAAGTTACACGTTCTGTTTTTTCAGTTGCCAAATTATGAATATATATTTGAGGCCTGCGTGGAGGGGCAGTGTCTGAAACAAATGCTATCTTCTTTCCGTCCGGAGAAATATGGGGGGAGGTTTCCAGGCTTTTCCAGCTGATCAGACTCTCAAGTTTTGCATCTGAGAGATTGTAACTGTAAATATCGGCATTCCCCTGTTTCATCAATGTCAGCAGGATAGATTTTCCATCAGGATGCCAGCTTGCTCCTAAAGGCTGGAAGCCGACAGGGAATGCAAGAATTTTTGATCGCAGCCTTATTGAAGGCTGAATGGCAAGTTGGGCTTTAGAACGCGTAAAAGTTGTGTAAAGAATATTCTTGTTATCAAATGACCAGCTGGAAAAATTATTGGATCCAAGATTGTAGGAGAATCTTTGAATTACTGTTCCGTCATAACTGCTGAGCATAATGTTTTTCCGCCGATTTGTTTTTTGGGCGGTGTAGGCAATTTTACTGGTTGCGACTCCATTAAACTGCAATGTATTTTCCACAAACCAGTCTGACAATGCCAGCCCAAGCTCTCTTATTTCCTGGTCATTTCCGAGCTCAAACGATTTCATAGCAACTGCCTCTTTTTTCCCCTGTGACCAGATTGTTGAATTAAGCTGAACAGGATTTTTTTTCAGTTCAAGGTCGAGGTGAAAAACAATGTAATCAGACTCTTCAAATTCCTGTTTAGTCCCCGGAATTATTTGGAAATAAAGTACTTTATCTAAATTTGCCTTAAAAACTTTTTGTACTTCGTCTGCTTCCTGGCCTGCTCCAATTGCGACTCCCACCTTCACTGGAATGAATTTTGGGTTGGTGATTTCAATATAATCAATTGCCAACGTGGTTCTTTCGGCTGAAAGCAAAACAATTCCTGAGAGTATAAATAAACAAAATCTCAGGTGTAATTTCAGCAGATGGAATTTGTTTTTATAATTCACCGGCATCTTATTTTTTGGGAATTGTCGGGGAGAACCGCACGCCAAATATGTAGGAATTTTCTGGATAGGACTTTGGCAAGGCTGGCAGGAATTGCAAGTTTTTCATCAGATTGTGTACAGAATTGTGTAGTGCCGATGATCCGGATTCTTCCAGTTTCCAATTAAGTATTTTACCATTTTTATTGATTTCAAACATAATTGCTACTGTAACTTGACTTTCCTTCAAATGTATTGGAACTTCCCATCCTTCAGATAGAAATTTACTCAACCCATTGAGATAATTCTTCAGTTCATTTGAGTCAAAACTGGCGACATTATTCTGTTCATTGGTACTGACAGAGACCCTATTTCCCTGAACCTTGCTTTGCATACTTACTGGAGGTAAAAGTGACAATAATGAAACCACTGGTGCTGAAAGTTGTTTATTTGAACTTGGTTTATTAACACGTTCTGGGAATTTCCCTACCTGAGTAAGGATTTTATTTAGAGTATATTGCGGTTTTGGAACTGCTTTTTTTAAAGGAGTAACTGGGCGTTTTTTTGGTTTTCTGATTATAACAAGATCAGGAAAAATCATTTTATCTGCAGAGATAATATCTAGATCCTTATCTGCATTTTCAAAGCTTGAAACAGATGCAGGCATTTTTTCAGCTGAAAATACAGGTAATTCTTTCCAAATCCATTCACTTTTACTTTTTATTCCTGGATAAGCGTAAAGCAAGGCAGAAATCAATAAAGCATGAAATGTCAGTGAAAACAGTATTCCGCCGGAAAAACGCCACCTTAAATTCATAACTAGATGCTGCTATTTTTCACCGCTGCGAAACCATGACAGGCGGGAAGAGAGGTTGTGAAAAAAATAATTCTTTTCCATGAAAATTAATTTTGCCTGCCTGCTTGATTCACGAATCAACACTTCGTCACCAATTTCAAGAGGCACTTTTTCTTTTCCGTCAGCTGAAAGATATATTTCCTTTTCATGGGTTTGCTCCGAAACTGCCAGCCTTATTTTAGAGTCGGCCGTTATTACCAGGTGCCGAGACCTGAAATCATACTCATTCAGGCCTGTGATGATCATACAGCGCAATTCCGGCATCACAATCGGAGAACCGGCTGCCAGCAAATATGCAGTGCTTCCAGTGGCAGTACCTACAATCACGCCATCCCCGCGAACACGCCTGATATGCTGATCATTAATGCTTAACTCTACTGCAATCAGCCTTGTAGCGCCCCGAATTACAATTTCATTTACTGCATAATCAGTTCCATGAGGGTGTAGACATTCAAGCACAGAACGTTCACTGATTATATAATTTCCGTCAAGTACGCTTTGCAGCATATCAGCCAGTTCTTCCCGGTCTCCCGCCGTCAGAAATCCTACATTGCCGAAATTGACTGCAAGAACGGGGCATTGCGGAAACAGGCTCAAAGCCGCCAGCACGGTTCCATCACCGCCAAATGAAATAACCAGGTCCAGGCCGTCCCTGCTTTTTACACCTTCTTCAAGCGTAGACATCTCTATGCCGTGCGGTACAAACCAATCCTGCAGAAAATCGTACAGGGGCTGCTCTGACTGTGTAGAAAAAATCCCCACTCTGCGCAGACTAATTTTATTTTCGCTCACAATTCTTTACGTAAATAATTATCAGGTTTTTACAGCATCTTCGAGTAATTCCGGTTTTCATGTCAAGTGAAAAACCCTTAATGATTGTCGCTTATTTAGTGAAAGAAGTATATTATTAACCAATTTAATTATAATCAGTATTTTATTGGCCTCAAACTTGTTTTTAAGCCGTGATTGTGATACTGTTTACAATCATATTTAATAACATTAAATTTATAAATCTGTGAACACTTTTTTAAGAAATATAGGGATTTGGCTGGTGATCGGCCTGGTTATGCTTATGCTTTTCAATGTTGTCGGTCCCAGGGAATCAGACGAAAGGAAAATAACTTTCTCAGAATTTATTTCACAAATTGAATCCGGATCAGTACTCGAGGTTTCTATACGAGGCAGTCAGGTACACGGAGTAAGCAACACAAACGGCTCATTCCAAACTCAGGTTCCCAACTATCCGGCCCTGTTTGAAATACTTGATCGCCATCAGGTTCGTGTTCGGGTGGAACCTACAGATCAAACCAATCTGTTTCTGGCCATTCTCAACAGCTGGCTTCCGATGATCCTTATCATTGGAATCTGGCTTTTCTTTATGCGACAGGTGCAGGGAGGCGGGAGCCGTGCGATGGGTTTTGGCAAAATTCGTTCACGGATAACCAACACAGAAGACAATCCTATAAAATTTGGAGACGTACAGGGGATTGATGAATCTCGAGAAGAACTTGAGGAAATTGTGGATTTTCTCAAGGATCCCGGAAAATTTGAGCGTCTCGGCGGTGAAATTCCAAGGGGTGTTTTGCTGATGGGAGAGCCTGGTACAGGAAAAACTTTGCTTGCCAAGGCAATTGCCGGGGAAGCGGCGGTACCTTTTTTCAGTATCAGCGGGTCTGATTTTGTAGAAATGTTTGTAGGTGTTGGAGCCAGCCGAGTTCGGGATATGTTCGTGCAGGGAAAAAAACACGCCCCGTGCATCATCTTCATTGACGAAATTGATGCGGTGGGACGCAGCCGCGGCGCAGGACTTGGAGGGGGTAACGATGAGCGGGAGCAGACGCTTAACCAGCTGCTTGTGGAAATGGACGGATTTGAGGTCAATGAAGGTATTATTGTGATTGCGGCTACAAACCGTCCGGATGTGCTTGACCCGGCCCTGCTGCGTCCGGGACGTTTTGACAGGCATGTGGTCGTTCCGGCGCCTGATATCAAGGGGCGGGAAAACATTCTTAAAACTCACAGCAAGAATATTGAGCTGGATAAGGAAGTAAGTCTTAACACAATTGCTCGTGGGACTCCCGGTTTTACAGGTGCAGACCTGGCAAATCTTGTCAACGAGGCCGCACTTTGGGCAGCAAGGCAGGATAAGGAAACAGTTGGCAACGAGGATTTTGAACATGCCAGGGATAAAGTAATGATGGGCGCGGAACGCAGAAGCCTGCTGATAAGCGATGAAGAAAAGGAAACCACTGCCTATCATGAAGTCGGGCATGCTCTTGTGGCAGCCAGCATCGAGGAAGTTGACCCCATTCACAAGGTGAGTATAATTCCACGGGGTCGTGCACTGGGGGTCACCATGCTGCTGCCGGAAGAAGACAGGCACAGCCATAACAAACGAGCATTGCTGGGACAAATTGCCATGACAATGGGAGGACGTGCGGCAGAGCAGCTGGTTTTCAATCGTTACACCACAGGTGCAAGTGATGACCTGAAAAGAGCTACTGAACTTGCCCGCAAAATGGTGTGCCAGTGGGGAATGAGTGAAAAACTTGGACCGCTGACATACGTGGAAGATGCAGGACATGTTTTTCTTGGACGAGACCTGCAGCAGCACAAGGAGTTCAGCAACGAATCCATGCGCATGATAGATAAGGAAGTTCTGGAGATTCTAAGTTCCTCTTATGAACGCGCAAAAAAAATATTAAAAAAATACCGCAAAGCACTGGAGTCTCTTGCAAAAACATTGATTGAGCAGGAAACTATCGATGGAGATTGTGTGCTTCAGGTTATGCAGGAATATGAGCCGAAAGCAAAAAAGAGTACTGTTAAGACTGACAAACAAAAAACAAAATAAGCATCCGAAACAATGCTGCTCTGTAAGACAAAATATAATCTGACAACAATACATTGCATAGCCTGTAATTAAATAACCTCTAACCTCTTACCCTTCCCGAGATATCAGTGGAAACATTCTTGCCTTACTTTACCGGTAAATTTTCCCTTCGCTGGCAAGACCTTTTAGACATAATACTTCTTTCACTGGTAATCTACCGCATTCTGATTCTAATCAGGGGAACACGTACCATCCCCATGCTTATTGGTTTTGTCGCTCTGCTGGGCCTTTATCTTGTCTCACTGATGATGAATCTGGAAGCTACTCAGCTGCTGCTGGATAATTTAGGGCAATCTCTTGTTCTGGTGCTTGTAGTTCTCTTTCAGGCTGATATACGGAACGCGCTTGCGCAAATCGGAGTTTTTACACTTTTCCGGGAAGGATTGGACAAAAAAAGGGATGTGGTGGACAGCATACTCCAGGCTTGTCTGGTGATGTCACAGAAAAGCATCGGTGCTCTGATAGTACTGGAACAGGAAGTCGGTCTAAAGAATTACAGCGACCGTGGAACACAGATAAATGCTGCTGTCAGTGAATCGCTTTTGCTGAGTATCTTTCTTCCTTCATCACCTTTGCACGACGGTGCCGTTGTTATCAGCAACAAAGGTGATTTGCTGGCTGCTCAATGCATACTGCCGGTTTCCATGAACAGCAGGCTGAGCTCTTCACTGGGAACGAGGCATCGTGCCGCAATAGGTCTGACTGAAGAAACTGATGCAGCAGTACTGATTGTTTCGGAAGAACGCAAAGAAATCAGCCTCAGTTACCGCGGGCAGTTGATCCGAGGAAAAAATGAAGATATTCGCAAAGCCCTGCTGGAGGTACTTGCAGGTAAAATCCCTGCTTCAATCCATAAAAAGGAGATTAAGGATACTTCCAGGAAAAAAGAGACTGAGAAAGCTGAAACAACTTCTCAAACAGGTACGGCTGCAGTGGCCTCAAAAAATCCTTCTCTGAAAACAAACTGAGCTGGACAAATGCGAACTGATGTTTCTTATAAAGTACTGGCAGTGGTCCTGGCCGTATTCGTCTGGTTTCTGGCAAGAAAATCCGGAGAACCTATTCAGATGAGTTTTTATGCACCGGTGGTTTTCAAGAACGTCTCTACAGCATTCCAGGTTACGTCTGATCCGCCGCAGGTGAACATAGTTGCACACACAAACAGCAGGGAGTCGTTTAACCCTCAGGAGATTCAGGCAGTTCTGGATTTGGAAAATGCTAAGGAAGGAACATTGTCCTATGTGCTTACAGAAAATCATATTTTATCTCCGGTTAAGGTTCAAATAACACGCATTCATCCATCGCAGATTACTGTCAGCATCGAGGAGCTGATCGAAAAAACTTATCCCATAAAACCCCGTTATCAAGGGACACCGAAAACAGGTTACCTGCTTGGTGCTATAAAAATAGTTCCTGACACGCTTACCATGCGGGGTCCGCGTTCGGTGCTGGAAAAACTTGATCATATTTCAGCACATGAGATTGAACTGGAAGGACTCAAAGAAAGCGCCACCATGAGGGTTGATCTGGATCTGCCGGGAGGGAATGTGCAGGTAATCCACCAGGATGTTGATTACTACACTGCGGAAGTAACCATTAACAGCTTACCCGTCAGGAGGAGATTTGACAATGTTCCGGTTCAATTGAGTAATGTTGAATACGTGAGCGTTATAAATCCCAAGACATTCAATGTGTTTGTGGAAGGACCAGAAGGCATAATTAAGGAACTTGATAAAGATGATTTTATTGGTGAAATTGATCTTTCAACATTTGAACCCGGAGAGTATCCTAAAGTGACGCCAAAAGTTGTTACTCCTGAAGGAATCACAGTTCTGCAGCAGTGGCCTATTGTTTCAGTCTGGGTTAAAAATGAAAAAAACTAAAAAATGATTGCATTGCATATCAACATCGATCATGTGGCAACAGTGCGTCAGGCGCGACAGATAAGCGAGCCTGATCCTGTAACTGCAGCAGGACTTGTGGAGCTGGCTGGAGCGGACGGTATAACGATTCATCTGCGTGAAGACCGCAGGCACATCATAGATCGGGACGTGCGGATTCTGAGGCAAACTGTTCAAACCAGACTGAACCTTGAAATGGCTGCTACAGAAGAAATGTTTGGCATTGCACTCGAGATTCGTCCGGACATTGTTACCTTAGTTCCGGAAAAACGTGAAGAGATCACAACGGAAGGCGGACTCGATGTAATTGGAGCCTCAAATATAATGCGCGATGGAATTAAACAGATTCGTGACGCCGGAATCCGTGTCAGCCTGTTCATTGATCCTGAAGAAGAGCAGATCAAGGCAAGCAGAGAAATAGGCGCCGAGGATGTTGAACTGCATACCGGCTGTTATGCAAATGTGAAAAACATTGCCGAACTTGACAGTGAATACCAGCGCCTGGTATCAGGAGCAGAAACCGCTCATCAGCAAAAACTGCAGGTGAATGCTGGACACGGACTGAACTATATCAATACCCAGCGGATTTGCGGTCTTCCGCATTTACGCGAATTAAACATCGGTCACAGCATTGTCAGCCGGGCAATTTTTGTTGGAATTTCTCAAGCAGTAAGGGAAATGAAAGAAATAATCATTCGTAATTCTTAATTGATATGACAAAAGAAATTATCATAAACCACACCTCGCATGAGACCCGGGTTGCTGTGATGGAAGGAGGAATCCTGTCTGAACTGCACCATGAGCGTGAAAAAGTAATGCGTGTAGTGGACAATATTTACAAAGGGAAAGTACTGAATGTCCTGCCGGGAATGGAGTCAGCATTTGTTGACATTGGCGAAGAAAGGGCAGCATTTTTACATATTGACGACATACTTCCTGAAAATGAAATACTTGGAGATTCTCCAAGGGAAAATGGTGAAAAAAAAGAAATCGGTCAGTTGATTCAGGAAGGACAGGATGTTCTGGTACAGGTTTCAAAAGGCCCGATCGGAACAAAGGGCGCCCGAATCACAAACCATGTTTCAATACCGGGAAGGAACCTGGTTTATCTGCCGACAACGCAGACTTTAGGGGTTTCCCGTCAAATCAGCATGGAAAGAGAACGTGAGCGGCTCAAGGAAATTGTGGATCGTCTGCGCCCTGAAAATTCAGGATTCATCATTCGTACTGTGGCAGAAGGGCACACTGAAGAAGATTTGCATTCTGATATTAATTACCTCGTATCAATATGGAACGATATCCTGGAAAAGTTCCGCTCACTTCCAGCGCCGTCGCTTTTGCATTCAGATCTGAATGTTGTTTTCCGAACCATCCGTGATATTTTCTCTTCTGATGTCAGGAAACTGGTTGTGGATGATAAGACCCAGTTTCAAAATATTCGCCAGTTTGTACGGTCCTATCTGCCGCGTTACAGTTCTGTGCTGGAGAACTACACAAAACCGGAACCTTTATTTGACCATTACGGAATTGAAAATGAAATAGATCGTGCTCTTGGAAATAAAGTCTGGCTTCGGTCAGGAGGGCACCTCGTGATTGATCAGACGGAAGCACTTACTTCGGTTGATGTGAATACAGGCCGTTTTGTGGGTAAGGAAAGTCATGAAAATACGATTTTCCGAACCAACATAGAAGCTGCTGAGGAGATCGTCTACCAGCTGCAATTGCGTAATATCGGCGGAATAATCATTATCGATTTCATCGACATGGAAAGTCAGCAGCATCGGCAGATGGTTTATCAGACTCTTAAGGACCACCTGCGCACTGATAAGGCACGAAGCAAGATTTTACAGATCAGCGAGATGGGACTGGTGGAAATGACACGTAAGCGTGATCGTGAAAATCTTAACCGCTACCTTTGTGATCCCTGTCCATATTGTGATGGAACCGGTCAGATCAAGTCAGCTTCGACGGTCAGCTATGAAGCCTTTAGGGAAATCAGAAGAAGCTGCCGCCAAAACACTAAAGGTTCCATAACCTTATTTTTGCACTCTGATGTCCACAGATATATCCAGCAGGAAGAGCAGGAAGCAGTTGAATCACTAGAAGAGGAAATGGGACGCACCATTACTTTCAAAGTTTCAGACGATTTGCATCACGAACAATTTGAGCTTTACGAATATTGAATTGATTAAAGAGCTTGCTGCACGTAATTTCAGCAGGCATATTTCTGAGAACGCTTACCCGGGACGTGGGATAGTGCTTGGCCGCAACCATGAAAATTCATGGATTTTGGTTTACTGGATAATGGGCCGCAGCTCAAACAGCAGAAACAGAATTTTTACTCACGAAAACGGCATCTTGCGAACAGAAGCAGCTGATTTGTCAATTGTGGAAGATCCATCGCTGATTATTTATAATGCCATGAGGGATCTGGATGACTGCATTGTAATTTCCAACGGAAACCATACAGATACAATTTGTAAAGGGCTGGAAAAAGGGGAAAGTTTTTACACAGCTTTGCATTCAGAAAAGCATGAGCCGGATGACCCGAATTATACCCCCAGAATTTCTGGAATTATCATGCGTGAAGAAGGGTCTATGGCTTTATCCATTATCAGCAAAAGTGATTTTTCTGATGAGCAATCTGAACATCGTTTCTACCGTTACACCGACATTGCTCCGGGATACGGTTATTGTCTGACTACTTACATGAGTGACGGGAATCCGCTGCCGTCTTATCAGGGTTATCCGCTCATGCTTCCGCTGCAGGGCAATGCAGAAAAAATTGCGAATTCTTATTGGCAGGAGCTGAATCAGGATAATCGGATTTCACTGGCTGTTCGTGAGCTGACTCACACTGGTGAGGATCGACTGAAAATCATCAACCGTAATCAGGTAAAATCTGAAAAAGATCAACCATTATAAATTATTGTTTTTAAATGTCTGAAATCCACCCAGCAATTAAATTAGCAATTCCTGGATGAATAAGAAGGTTATTTAGGTGCGGGGACATTCTCTCGAGAACGTGAATTAGTGAACTACTACTAGGTTCAGCAAGTTCGGAAACAGAACTAGACTAGAAATTTCAAATCATGGATGAAAGAAACAATACTCCAAAAAAACTTTAACTTAATCAATTAAATATATATGTCTGAGTCGGATAGAAGAAAATTTTTGAGGGTCTTATTTGAAGCCAGCTTTGAAGTTAGGGCTGCCGAGTGGTCTGACAAGGAAGCTACCGGACTTGATATTTCACTTAATGGATGCCGCTTCAACTGCAAACAATCCTTGTCCGATGGAGAAAAAATCACCATCGTTTTTAAACCTGGTTTAGAACTGGAAGGAAGTGTACGCTGGTGCTGGCCGATAGAATGGTATTTTCAGGCAGCTTTACATTTTGAAGGAATTTCGCAAGATGAGCAGGACAGGCTGAAGGCCTACATTGAAGAAATAACAGGAGAGGATTACCAAATGCAAACAGATGAGGAAACAACACAGGGAACTAGTGCTGAATCTGTAGAAATTTTGGAGGAAGATTTGGATGATGTTGATATTGATGATGATTTAAGCGCAATGATTATTGACGTGGAAGATCAGGAAGAGGTGCCTGAAAATGGTACTGAAGAAGATGAACTGGAGGAACTTCCGTCCCTTGAAGAAGAAGATTTACTCAACCTTGATATTGAAGAGTCCATTGACAGTGTATCTGATTTTTCCGATGTCGTGGAAGATCAGGAAGAGGTGCCTGAAAATGGTACTGAAGAAGATGAACTGGAGGAACTTCCGTCCCTTGAAGAAG
>ERZ651768.1709-NODE-1709-length-15905-cov-8.988249_pt1 | contig 15905 bp, 8 predicted proteins | sample MGYA00514754_ERZ651768 | MGnify/ENA metagenome assembly ERZ651768
CTGCACCCAATTGCGACCAAATTGAAAAAAATTGGTTAGCGAATGGTTAGCGGATTGTTGAAACTTCTCTCAACAAAAGATAATATCTCTTGAAACTCACCTCAATCGGGATGACAATTCCCTCGCTATGAAATCACTACTGGTTTTGATCGTTGGAGGGTTGTTGGTGGTGGGGTGTGCAACGATGCTGCCTCCTAGCTACTCACTTGTTGATGCTGTGCAAAAAGGAGATATTCAAGCTGTCAAAAAGCACTTAGACGCTGGTGTTAGTGTGAATGCGAGGGTAGAGACCTATCACGCCCTTTTGGGCTCAACTGGAACAACCACCCCTTTACATCAGGCAGCTTATTTCAATCGCAAGGAAATTGCCGAACTACTTATCTCTAAGGGTGCGGATGTGAATGCTTTTTCGCAGATCACCTGGACACCTCTAGATGTGGCGATTAAACGCCAACATCCTGAAATCACCGACCTCCTCCTCAAACACGGTGGTAAGAAAGGGAAAGAATTAAAATCAACCGGTGATGCATTAAAAGAATCTTTTTTAAACATCCTAAAGTAAACCGTCGAAACTAAACCAAACCACTCTAGAACTGAAAGCCGCTGGCAAATGAAACACCTCCTAATTACAACAATCGCAGCCGTGCTTTTGGTGGGCTGTGCGATGACAGGGCCTATACCGCCAATACAACATCCATCCGCTTCTAATCACGAAACCATTGGTGATTCTTTAAGGGATCAAATAAACAAGGAAATTGATTCTATGGTTAAGGAGTGGGATGAAGCAGCAGCAAATAAAGATGCAAAAACTTTATCTAATCTCTATGCCCAAAATGCAGATATTATTCACTATGATAATATTCATTATGTAGGCAGAGAATCAATTAAACAGCATTTTGAAAAACAGTTTATTAATGATTCTAACCTAAATAAAATATTCAGCGATCATCAGCGAATTGTTCTTACTCCCGAAATCGTAATTGAATCAGCAAAATCCCACATCACTGGCTCTAAGGTAACCCCTTCCCCTCCAACACGTGGCAGATACACAGCAACCTACATTAAGAAGAAAGGTAGATGGTTAATTGTATATGAAAGAGCTTGGTGGACTTGGCCTTTTAAATACGATTAATAGCCGCCCCCCAGCACGGAGCCAAGACAGCTGAAGAATTGAAAGCTGAAGGGAAATGAAACACCTCCTAATCACAACAATCGCAGCCGTGGTGCTGTGGCCTTGCGTGAGCCATGGCGAAAAACAGGAGGCTTCCGACAAACAATTCCGGGAACAGATTGCGCCTCTGTTGGAAAAGCGTTGCGCAGGCTGTCACGGAGCCAAGAAACCAAAAGGCAACCTGAGGGTGGATCAGCTGGATCTGGATTTCATTCACGGGAGGGACACTGAGACTTGGCACGACATTCTGGACGCCTTGAATCGGGGAGAAATGCCGCCTGAGGACGAGCCTCAGCTCAGCGACGCGCAACGGCAGACGCTGGTGAATTGGATTACGATCCGAATGACTCATGCCGCCCATGTGAAGCGGGCCACCGGCGGACAGGGCGTCCTTCGTCGGTTGACCCGATATGAATACAACAACACGATGGCGGACCTGCTGGGAATCCCCTTGGACTACTCCAAAGACCTCCCCCCCGAACCGAACAGCGAGGATGGCTTCATGAACAATGCCATGGCCATGGGCATGTCCGGCATGCAATTGGAGTATTATCTGCGAGCCGCCCAATTGGGCTTGAGCAAGGCTCTGGTGGAAGGTCCGGAACCCAAACGTTTTGAACACACGGGAACGGTCAATGTGGGGCGCAGAAAAGGACGCGCCCCCAAAACGCCGCACACGAGCAACATCCAACCCGGCAATTGCTTCATGACCCGAGTAATGGACTACCCCGTTTCCGGACCGGTCCGCGTCCGGGTGAAGGCCCACGCCGTCATCCCCGAAGGCAAAGGCCCGCCGCGCATGCGGGTGATGATTGGGGTCCGGGCGGACACCTATGTTCCCGGCGGACAGGTCGGCCCGGAGGTGGATGTCACCGCCAGCGCAGATGAGCCAGGAACCTATGAATTCACGGGATGGCTGGAGCATTTCCCGATGTTGAAATCTCCCTCCAATTTCCCCGGACTGCTGGTCAATGTTCACAATGTGTATGATGACGGCTCCAACGCCATCGAACTGCTGGACAAGAAGATTGGCGAACAGGAAAAGAAACTCAACCAACCCGACCTCAATCAACCTTGGCTGGTGGTGGAGTCGGTGGAATTCGTCGCTTCCGACCACCAGGTTTGGCCGCCTCAACGCCATCGGAACATCTTGTTTCAGGGAGCCGACATTCCCGACGATGAAACCGCTTACGCACGACAAGTCCTCAAGCGCTTCATGCGACGCGCGTATCGTCGTCCACCCACCCCCGATGAGGTTGAGTACGTCCTGCGGTTTCACAACAAGATCCGCCCGGACTACCCGAACTTCATCGAGGCCATACGCCAAAGCCTGGCCATGACGCTGATCTCCCCTCAGTTTCTGTATCTGGTTGAGCCCAAACGAGCGGGCAAGGCGGCCCGACGCCTGACCGATCACGAAGTGGCCGCGCGCCTCTCCTATTTCCTTTGGAGCACAATGCCCGACGAGAAACTGAGTCAACTGGCGGACAGTGGCTCCCTGAGAAAAGGCAAGACTCTTTCAGCCCAGGTTCGACGGATGCTTGCTGACCCGAAGGCGCAACGTTTCGTCGACCAATTCACGGATCAGTGGCTGGACCTCTCTTCACTGGACCGGGTCGCGGTCAACCCCCAGTTCTACCCGGAATTCAAGGACCGTGTAAAAAGCGCCATGCACCAGGAAACGCTGCATTTCTTTTCGGAAATCCTGCGCAACAAACTCTCGGCGCTAAACTTCCTGGATTCCGATTTCACGATGCTCAACGAGCGTTTGGCAAAGCACTACGGCATCGAGGGGGTCACCGGAACGGAAATGAGGCGGGTGGTGCTGAAACCGGCCTACAAACGGGGGGGGCTCATCACTCAGGGCAGCATGCTGATTGGCAATTCAACGGGTGAGGATTCCCACCCCATCAACCGCGCGGTATGGATCCTGAAACGTCTGCTGGACGAACCGCCGTCCCCGCCGCCCGCCAACGTGCCGGCCTTGGATTCCGAAACGCCGGGCTTCGACAAGCTCACCCTGAAGGGGCAATTGGCGGTCCATAGAGAGAAGGCCGCCTGTGTCAGTTGCCATCGCAAGATCGATCCCTGGGGCATTCCCCTGGAACACTACGACGCGGCCGGCCTGTATCGGACGGAGGCGCTCCGATTGACCGCAAACCAGAAGGGACAGACACGCAACAAGGTCGGCAAAGCCCCTTTGGACGCGGGCGATGTCATGCCGGATGGAACGGCCATCCAGGGAGCCGATGAATTGAAGGATTACCTCTTGCGGGAGAAAAAGGATGCCTTCGCGCGGGCGCTCGTCGTGAAGTTGACAACCTATGCATTGGGGCGTTACCTTGAATTTACCGACGATAAAATCGTCGATGACTTGACCGCCCGATTCCAAGAACAGGGATATCGGCTGGACAAACTGATCCAATCTATCGTTGCATCCGAACTGTTCCTTACTCGCTGACGAAACCAAACTTATTATGACGCGCAAATCATGGCATCTAGATCGAAGGTCATTTTTGAAAGGAAGCGGCGTGGCTCTGGCTCTTCCCTTTCTGGAGTGCATGCAGTTGGGAGCCAAAGAGTCCCGGCAGGAAGACATGCTCAAACGCCTGTGCTCGGTGTATTTCCCCTACGGAGCCAGCGTGCCGGCGGACAATCATGCGGACCGGGACTGGGGCTGGTTTCCCGTGCGGGAGGGAGACAGCTTCCGATATACCCAGGTAATGAAGTCCCTGGAGCCATTGCGTCGATCCGTCAGCGTCATTGGCGGTCTCTCTCATCCCAGCGGACTTCATATCGGCGGGCATGACACCGGAGATATCTTTCTGACGGGCGCCAGTTTCAAAGGAGCCAATTACAGAAACTCGGTCTCGTTTGATCAGGTCGCGGCGGAAAAGTTTGGCTCCAAAACCCGCTTTTCCTCTCTGGTTCTTTCCAGCGACGGCGGCATTGGAATGCCCACCCGCTCCAAGACGCTTTCCTTCACCCAATCCGGTCAACCCATCCCCGCTCTCGACAAACCGCGGCAGATCTTTGAGCGCCTCTTTGGGGACGAACAGGGCAGCAAGGAGCAAACGCGTCGCCGACTGGCAACCGAAGCCAGCATGCTGGACCTGGTCATGGGGCAATCCAAATCACTGCGCGGCAAATTGGGAAAACAGGATCAACTGAAATACGACGAATATCTTAGCTCGGTCCGCGACGTTGAAAAACGGGTCCGCAGGAGCGAGGCCTGGTTGGAGATCCCCAAGGCCAATGTGAACGAGGAAGAACTGGAGCTCTCGGCCAGCACGGACGCCCCTCTGGAATACATTCGAGTCATGTATGACCTGATGTATCTGGCCTTTCAAACGGACTCCACCCGCGTGGCCACCTACATGCTCAGCGCCATGAATGGCAAGGTGTCCAACCAGTTTCCCAGGGCGCTGGGTCTCTCCAGCCAGCACGACCTGGCTCACAAGGCGGGCAAGCCCGGAGGGTTTCCGCGACAAGGCAAATGGAATCAATGCCTGATTGAAAACCTGGCTCATTTCCTCCATCGACTGGACGACACTCCTGAAGGAGATGGAACCATGCTGGATAATTCAATGATCCTACTCGGAACCTCCAACAGCCGCACGCACAACAATCGGAACTATCCCCTCGTGCTCGCCGGGGGAGCCAATCTGGGAATGAAGCATGGACAGTTTCTCACCTACAACAAGGGGAACGAGGACCAACCGATGTCCAATCTGCTCTTCACCCTGTTGAACCGAATGGGCGTCTCAGACACCGGATTCTCCGACAGCTCCGGCGATCTTTCGGAACTCTACGCCTAGCAAGGAAATGATTCTGTTGCTGACCTCCTCCGCAAACACGGCGGCAAGACGGGTGAAGAATTGAAAGCTGAAGGGAAATGAAAACAAAACCTAGCTGGGGGTTTACTCTTATTGAGCTGTTGGTGGTGATCGCCATCATTGCAATTCTGGCTTCGCTGTTATTGCCAGCCCTGAGTCGTGCCAAGCTAAAGGTTAAGGGGATCAAGTGTGTCTCCAATCTCAAGCAACTTGGCCTCGCTCACAAATTATACACCAATGATACTGGAAGCATGTTGCCGTTCGAATCACCCACCCGCAACTACGTGTGGCTAGATCAGTTGAGCAAAAACTACTCCAAGGTCGACGAGATACGAATTTGCCCCGTGGCTCCTGTCGATCAGTCGAAACTCGGATCAGAGGGAACAGCGACAAGAGCATGGTCAAACAAGGGAATAAACGGACGCACAGGCAAGCCATGGGCCGGGAGCTATGGTTTGAATGGATGGACTTATGCCGGTGATTGGCCTCAAAGCTGGGTGACGCAGCATGGGATGGCCAGAGATCTAGCTTTCCTGACGGACAGTGATGTCCGATCCTCCTCACGCACGCCTCTATTCTGTGATGCCATGTGGCGCAACCAATGGCCCATGATTAAGCAGAGACCGGCTTCAAGTCTGTCCAAAGGCAGCACAGAAAATGTGGGTTTTTCCAGGATAACCCTCACCAGGCATGGAGGCGTCTCGCCAGGGGAGGAGTTCCGCCCAAAAAGCAAAATAAAAATATTGCCAGGTGCCATCAATGTCGTGTTTTCAGACGGCCATGCTGAACTCATCCAATTGAATGATCTTTGGTCGTTAAAGTGGCATCAAAAGTATGGAGATAAATAATAATTATCGCCCAATAAAACACCTCCTACTCACAACAATCGCAGCCGTGGTGCTGGTGGGGTGTACATGCTGGCCAATTGAACGCAAAAAACAGGGGCTTGGGTTGTTGAACCCGTATTGAATATCCCGGCCTCGCAGGCGTCTTTTTCCGGGTTGCAAAATCGGAGAATCCCCTTTAGTAACAGCCCCAAGGAGTTTTCGAGTCGATCATGAAAAACGAACTGAACCTCAAGCCGGAAATCCTGCGCGCGAGGCGTCTTCTCGGGCGCCGGGATTTTCTTCAGGTGGGAATGATGAGCGGCCTTGGCCTCGCGCTGCCGGAACTGCTCCGCACGGAGGCCCGGGCAGCCCTGAAAAACTACGAAAGCAAGGAAGGGCAGGCCAAGTCAGTGATCCACATTTTCCTGCCGGGCGGCATGGCGCACCAGGAGTCGTTCGACCCCAAGCCGTACGCCCCGCTCGAGTATCGCGGGCCAAGCGGGAACATCGCCACCAAGCTTGCGGGGGTGCGCTTCGGCGAGACGTTCAAAGAGACCGCCAAGATCGCGGACAAGATCACCATCTGCCGCTCGATGACCCACGGCGAGGCAGCCCACGAGCGCGGCACGCACAACATGTTCACCGGCTACCGCCCCAGCCCGGCGCTCAAGTACCCGAGCATCGGCAGTGTGGTGTCGCACGAGTTCGGCTCGCGCAAAAATCTGCCGCCGTACGTCTGCATTCCCAACGTGCCCAACGAGCACGCCGGGAGCGGTTATCTCAGCAGCGCCTTCGGGCCGTTCGGGCTGGGCAGCGACCCGGCCAGCGGCAATTTCTCCGTGCGCGACCTCGCGTTGCCCAAGGGCATTTCGCCGGAACGCTTCGAGCGCCGCAAAGGCATCCTCAAGGTCGTCGATGACCACTTCCGCAAACTGGAAAGCTCCGACGCGCTCGACGCGATGGATGAGTTTTATCAGGGAGCCTACAAGCTCGTGAGCTCGCAGGAGGCGCGCGAGGCGTTTGCGCTGGATAAGGAACCGGCCACGGTGCGCGACCAGTACGGACGCAACCAAGCGGGCCAGCGGATGCTGCTGGCACGGCGGCTGGTGGAGGCCGGCGTGCGGTTTGTCTCGTTGACGTACGGCGGGTGGGATCACCACAATGACATCAAAAACGGCTTCGGCCGGCAGGCTCCCGCACTGGACAAGGCGTACGCCACGCTGATCCGCGATCTCGACAACCGCGGCCTGTTGAAGAGCACGCTGGTGATGGTGTCGTCCGAGTTTGGCCGCACGCCCAAGGTCAACAAAAACAACGGACGCGACCATTGGCCGCGCGTGTTCAGCGTGCTGCTCGCCGGCGGCGGCATCAAGGAGGGCCAGGTGTACGGCGCCTCCAACGCCTTCGCCTCGGAGCCGGAGGAAGACCCGCTGACTGTCGAGGACCTCACGACCACGGTGTACAACCAGCTTGGCATCGTCGGCGACAAGGAGTTGATGGCGCCCGGCGACCGCCCGATCGAGATCGTCAATGGCGGCAATGTGGTCAAGGCATTGCTGGGTTGACCCCTTGGTTCGCCATGTTTTTCCACAGCAAAAATCTGTTCGCCGCCATTGCGCTTGGCTTGGGCTTGGCTGCGCTTGGCCAAGCGGCGTCCCCGGGGCTGAGCCTCGTCCTGCCGCGCGGCGGCCAGCGCGGCTCGACGGTTGAGGTGCGCTTCATCGGCGACCGGCTCGGAGACGTGCGCGAGGTGCTTTTTTACTCGCCCGGGTTTGCGGTGCAAAAGATCGAGCCGGTTCCAAAAAAACCGAAGGAAGCCCTCGCCATGATTGCGATCGCCGCCGACTGCGTGCTGGGCGAACACAAGCTGCGCCTCGTGACCGCCACCGGCATCAGCCCGCTGCAGACGTTTTGGGTCAGCCAATTCCCCAACGCCAGCGAGAAGGAACCGAACAACGACTTCGCCACGCCGCAGGCCGTCCCCATCAACTCGACCGTCGAGGGCACGGTGCAAAATGAGGACGTGGATTACTACCGCGTCACCGCCAAGCAGGGCCAGGTGCTCAGCGCCGAGATTGAGGCGATCCGGCTCAGCAACACGCTGTTCGACCCGTACATCGCCATCCTCGACGCCAAGCGCTTCGAGCTCGACGCCGCAGACGACACGCCGCTGCTGCTACAGGATTGTTTTGCCTCGATCGTCGCGCCGGCCGACGGTGATTACTGGATCGAGGTGCGCGACAGCTCGTACGGCGGCGGTGGCAATAGCCGGTACCGGTTGCACGTTGGCCAGTTCCCGAGGCCAAGCGCAATCTTCCCCGCCGGCGGCCAGGCGGGCACCAAAACCGCGATTCACTTCATCGGCGCGAAGGGCGAACTGCCCGGCCAAACCGTCACGGCCCCGGCCAAGCCGGATGCGAACTTCGGCGTCTTGGCCAAGGCCGGAGGCTTCTCCGCGACGTCGCCCAACCCCTTCCGTGTCTCCGGCTTCCCGAATGTCCTCGAGACTGAGCCGAACGAAAACCGAAACAACGTCCCCGTCCCCGGGCCGTCGTTGCCGCTTGCGTTCAACGGCATCATCGACAAGGACGGCGACGTCGATTGGTTTGTGTTCAACGGAAAAAAAGGGCAGCGCATCAACGTGCGCGTGCACGCCCGCTCGATCCGCTCGCCGCTGGACAGCGTACTTAACGTGTACGGCCCCGACGGCAAAAACATCCAGGGCAACGACGACAGCGGCGGCAGTGCCGACAGCCGTGTCACCGTGACGCTACCGGCCGACGGCAAACATTTTATCCGCGTCACCGACCACCTCGGCAAGGGCGGCGCGGACTACGTTTACCGGATCGAGGCCAACCCGGTCGCGCCGGAATTGGCGACATTCATCCCGCGCTTCCGCGCACAGGACACGCAGTCGCGCCAGATGATGCCGGTGCCCCGGGGCAACCGCATCGCCACCGTGCTGCAGGTCACGCGCGGCAACTTCGGCGGCCCGCTGAAATTCGCGGCCGAAAATCTCCCGCCCGGCATCGTGATGCACGCCGTCGAGATGCCGCCGAACATCGACCGCTTCCCAGTCGTGTTCGAGGCCGAGCAGGAAGCGGAACTGGCCTCGGCACTCGTCGACGTGACGGTCGCCCACTCCGACGACAAAAAAAATATCCGAGGCAGCTTCGGCCACACCGTCGAGATGGTTCGCGGCGCGGGCAACCGGATTTTTTACCGGACAAACGTTGAACGGCTCGCCATCGCCGTCGCCGAGCCGGCGCCGTTCCGCATCGAGATCGACACGCCGCCCACCGCGATTCTGCAGCGCGGCAGCATGAACCTGAAAGTCCGCGCCATCCGTGACGAAGGCTTCGACAACGCGATCACGCTGCGCCTTCCATGGAAACCGTCCGGCATCGGCTCCTCCGGCACGATCTCGCTGCCGAAGGGCAAAAGCGAAATCGACTACCCGCTCACCGCGAACGGCGGCGCGGCGATTGGCACTTGGAAGATTGTTGTCCTCGGCGAAGCCAACACCAAGACCGGTTCTGTCATCGTCTCCTCTGCGCTGACCGAGCTGCGCGTCGAGAAGCCGTTCGTGAACATCAAGATCGAGATGGCCGCCATCGAGCGCGGCCAGGCCGGCGACCTGTTTTGCAAGGTGGAACAACTGCGCCCGTTCGAGGGCGAAGCCGTGGTGCAACTCATTGGCCTCCCGGCTCACACCAGCACCGAGTCGCGCAAAATCACGAAGGACACGAAGGAACTCATCTTCCCGATCCAGTCCACCAAGGACGCCCGGGCGCGCACCAGCAAAACGCTGTTCACCGCCATCAACATTCCGTGGAACGGCCACCTACTCCGGCAGTCCGCCGGCAGCGGCGGCCAACTGCGCATCGACAACCCGCCCAAGCCGCGAAAGAACGCACCGCCCAAGCCCAAGGCCAAGCCGGTCGCCGCAAAAAAAGAGGTGCCCAAGCCCAAGCCGAAAAAACCACTGAGCCGCCTAGAGAAGTTGCGCCTCATCGCCAAGGAACGCGCCGCGGAACGCCGCGCCCAAACATCACCGTAACGCCATGAAACCGATTCGACTCATCTTCGCCTCCGCCGGGCTTGCTGCCGCGCTGTCGCCGCCCGCCCAAGCGGTGGAGTTCGCCACCGACATTCGGCCGCTGCTCGAGGTAAACTGCGTCAAGTGTCACGGTGCGGATAAACAAAAAGGCGACCTGCGGCTGGATGAGCTTGGCCTCGCGGAAAAAGGCGGTGAGACCGGCCCCGCCCTGGCCAAGGGCGACCCGGCTGGGAGCCTGTTGCTCAAGCGCATCTCGCTCGCGGCTGATCACGACGACATCATGCCGCCCAAGGGCGGCCCGCTGAAGCCGGCACAGATTGAAACCCTCCGCCAATGGATCGCCGACGGGGCCGCTTGGCCAGGCGGCGTGACGCTTCGAGCCAAGTCGGCCGCCGATCTTGAGCGCGAAAAATTGTTCGCCGCCAAGCCGTTGAAATCAATCGAGGTGTTCCCGGCCAAGGTCACGCTCGAGACGGCCACCGACTCGCACACGCTGGTGGCCATGGCGACTTACGGCGACGACTCGACGCGGGATATCACCGGCGACGTGGTGTTCCGCCTGGCCAAGCCCGGCATCGCGGAGTTGCGAGGCAACCAACTGCTGCCAAGCGCGGACGGGGAAAACCAAGTGCACGTGTCGTTCGGTGGCCGCGAGGTGGTCGTGCCGGTCAAGGTGATCGATGCCGCCAAGCCGCGCCGCGTCAGCTTCCGACTGGATGTGATGCCAATTTTTCTGCGGGCCGGCTGCAACACCGGCTCGTGCCACGGCTCGGCCCGGGGGCAGGACGGCTTCATGCTGTCGCTCTTCGGCTACGATCCCGACGGCGATCACCACCGCATCACCCGCCAGCTCAGCACGCGCCGGCTGAACCTCGCCCTGCCCTCCGAGAGTTTGATCGTCGAGAAATCGGTCGAGGCCGTGCCGCACACCGGCGGCAAACAGTTCGACGTCGGCTCGCCGCATTACAACATCCTCGTGCAATGGATCGAGGACGGCGCACTCAACGACCCGAAGGACGTCGCCAAGCCGCTCAACATCGAGATTCTGCCGCCCAAGCTGCTGCTCGAGGGCGACAGCGCGACGCAGCAAATGACCGTCGTCGCCCGTTACTCCGACAGCACCGACCGCGACGTCACCTCGCTGGTCGTGTTCCAAAGCAACAACGACAACAGCGCGACGGTTTCGCCGGACGGCACGGTGACAGCGAAGAATCGGGGGGAGGCTTTCGTCACGGCGCGTTTCGCGACGTTCACCGTCGGCAGCCAGGTCGTTGTCATCCCCCAGGGGCTGAAGTACGTGCGACCGAATCTGGCGGCCAATAATTACATCGACGAGTTGGTGCACGACAAACTGCACAAGCTGCGCATGACTCCGTCCGGCCAATGCTCCGACGAAGCCTTCGTGCGGCGCAGTTTTTTGGACATCGCCGGCCTGTTGCCGGAGCCGGACGAGCTGGCCGCCTTCCTCGGTGATGAAGATCCGGAGAAGCGGAACAATCTCGTCAAGACGTTGCTCGACCGGAAGGAGTTCACCGAGATGTGGGTGATGAAGTGGGCCGAACTGCTGCAGATTCGCACTCAGCAAAACAATCAGGTCAGCTACAAGGCCACGCTGCTGTATCACAACTGGCTGAAGGATCGCATCGCCAACAACGTGCCGTTCAACCAGATTGTGCAGGAGTTGCTCTCCTCCACCGGCGGCACCTTCAAGTCGCCGGCGACGAATTATTACCAGATCGAGCGGGACACGCTGAAGGTTTCGGAAAACGTGGCGCAGGTGTTCATGGGCATGCGCATCCAGTGCGCCCAGTGCCACAACCATCCGTTCGATCGCTGGACGATGGACGACTACTATTCGTTCGCCGCGTTCTTCTCGCAGATCGGCCGCAAGAATGCGGAGGATCCCCGCGAGGTGATCGTTTACAACCGGCGCAGCGGCGAGGTGAAGCACCCGGTTGGCGGCCGCACCATGACGCCCAAGTTCCTCGGTGGCGCCATACCGGAGATCGCCCGTTCGCAGGATCGCCGCTCCGTCATGGCCAAGTGGCTGGCGTCCGTGGAAAATCCATTCTTCGCCCCAAACCTCGCCAACATGATCTGGGCGCACTTCTTCGGCATCGGCATCATCGAACCGGTGGATGACGTCCGCATCAGCAACCCCGCGTCCAACCCTGAGTTGCTCACGGCCTTGGCCAAGCGCTTCACGGAGTACAACTACGATTTCAAGCGCCTGGTTTACGACATCTGCACCTCGCGCACGTACCAGCTCGCCACCCGCACCAACGAGTCCAACGCAGCCGACTCGCGCAACTTCTCCCACGGCCGCATTCGCCGGCTCCGGGCGGAGGTGTTGCTCGATGTCATCACGCAGGTTACGCAAACCAAGAATAAATTCAAGGGGCTGCCGCTCGGCGCGCGCGCGGTACAGATCGCCGACGGCAATGTCGGGAATTATTTTCTCACCACTTTCGGCCGCGCCACGCGCGAGACGGTCTGCACCTGCGAAGTCAAGATGGAGCCCAATCTCTCGCAGGCGCTGCACCTCATGAACGGCGACATCGTCCAGACCCGAATCAAGAACGGCGGCCTCACAAAGGAGCTGCTCAAGGAGCAGTCGCCCACCGAGGTGCTCAAGCAGCTCTACCTTCGCACCCTCTGCCGCCCGCCCTCCGCCGATGAGCAGACAGCCATCCTCGGTCAACTCGAAAAGGAGTCGGACAAACAGGCTGCGATGAACGATGTTTTTTGGGCGCTGCTCAACTCGAAGGAATTCATCTTCACCCACTGATCGTGCGTTTCAAACACACCATCCCGCTCGCGATTGCCGCTTGGCTTGGTGGCACACCGCTTGGCCAAGCGCAGGAGAAAATCACGTATCAGGATCACATCAGCCCGCTATTCGAGAGTGCATGCAACTCCTGCCACAACGCCGACAAGGCCAAGGGCGACCTCGACCTGTCGAGCTACCCGAACATGCTCAAGGGAGGCAGCAGCGGCGGTTTCATCGAGGCCGGCAACCCGGATGGCAGTCTCCTCTACAAGCTCGTCGCCCATCAGGAGGAACCGTTCATGCCGCACAAAAAGGACAAGCTTGCCGACGCCCAGGTCGCCCTCGTGGCCAAGTGGATCACCGGCGGCTTGCTCGAGACAAAATCCAGCACGGCAAAAAAAAAGAAAAAAAACACCTTCGACCTTGGCTTTGTGGCCGTGACCGATGGCAAGCCGGAAGGCCCGTTGCCCATGCCGGAGCATTTGCTGCTCGAACCGGTCGTCAGCGCTAGGCGCGCCGGGGGCACCTCGGCGCTCGCCGCCAACCCGTGGGCGCCGATCGTCGCGGTCGCCGGCCAAAAACAGGCACTGCTGTATCACACCGAGACGCTCAAGTTGCTCGGCGTGCTGCCGTTCAACGGCGGCTTCATCGAGTCGCTCACCTTCAGCCGAAACGGTCAACTGCTCATCGCCGGGGGCGGGCGCGGCGGCAAGGCCGGCGGCATGGTCGCGTGGGATGTCAAGACCGGCCGGCAACTCATGGCGCTCGGCAAGGAGTACGACACCGTGCTCGCCGCTGACATGATGGCCGACCTCTCGACCGTTGTCCTCGGCGGCCCGGGCAAGCGCATCAAGATGTTCGAGCTACCCACCGGCGAGCCGCTGTACAACATCAAGAAACATTCCGACTGGGTGATGGCCGTTTCCTTCTCGCCAGACACCGTGCTGCTGGCCACCGGCGATCGCAACGGCGGCCTGCACGTTTGGGAGTCGTTCACCGGCAACCTCTTTTACACGCTCAACGGCCACCGGGGCGACATCACGCGGCTGAGTTGGCGGCTTGATTCCAAGATACTCGCCTCCGCCAGTGAGGACGGCACCGTGCGCCTCTGGGAAATGATCAACGGCAAACAGGTCAAAAGCTGGACCGCGCACAGTGGCGGCACGCTCTCGGTGCAATTCAACCACAACGGCGACCTCGTCACCGTCGGCCGCGACAAACAGGTCAAGATTTGGGATCAGAACGGCAAACAAAAACGGGCGATCAAGGGCTTCAAAAGCATCCCTCTCGAGGCCGTGTTCACCCACGACAACAAGCGCGTCATCGTCGGCGATTGGAACGGCAGCGTGACCGTTTGGGACGCCGCCAACAGCAAGCCGCTCGGCGAACTCTCCGCCAATCCGCCAACCTTGGCCAAGCGACTCGACGCGGCCCGGCGCTTGGCCAAGGCCACCGAGGACGATTGGCAAAAAGCCGTCAAGACCCACGAGCAAGCCAAGGCCAAGCTCACCGCCGCCGGGGCCAATCTCAAGAAACACCACGCCGCCGCCAAGGACAGTTCCGCCGCAAAACAGCGGGCCGAAAAACAACTGGCCACGGCACAAACCGCGCTTGCCCAGGCGCAAACCCAACTGACCAACACCAAGGCCAAAGTCGACGAGTTGAACGAAACCCAAACCAAGATGCTAGGCGAACAGGACGACAACGCCGCCGCCTTGGCTAAGGCCACGACCCAACTGCCGGGGTTGAACGAACAGATCGGGTTTCTCACGCGACAACTCGCCTCGCTCCGCGAAGTTCAAAAACAAACCGACGAAAAAGCCAAACAAGACGAAGCCGCCGCCGCCTTGAAAGCCGCCGCCGAAAAAGCCACTGAAGCCACACAGGCAATGAATGCGGCACTCAAGGCCGCCAAGGCGCAACACGACGAAGCCCTTGCCCGGACAAAAACCCTCCCGGAAACAATTGCCGCCGGGCAAAAGAAAATCGAAAAAACTGCCGCTGAAATCACCCTCGCCCAAGCGACACAAAAAACCGCGCAGCAACAATTCAACGAACGCAACAGCCAAATCGGAGCGGCACAAAAAAACGTCAAGACCACAACGGACGCTGCTGATGCGGCCGACAAACCAATAGCCGCCGCCAAGTCAGCCGTTGACACGCTGAAGAAAAATGAAACCGAGCGCCGACAAAAACTCGAACAAGCCAGATCCGCGCACGATGCAGCAACGCGCCAAGTCGCCAAGTGGGAAGCCGCGCAAATCAACGTCCGCCGTCTCGGCGAAAAACTCGCGCTCCGCCAACTGCAATCGGAACTGGACGACTACACCGCCGCCACCGCCAAGGCCAAGGCGGAATTGAGCCAAGCTCAAGCCGACCTCGACAAGGCGCAGCGACAACTCGCCGGCCTGCCGGCACAGACAAAAGCCGCCTCCGAAAAACTGCAAAGCCAACTGGATGCGCTTGGCCGGGAAAACGAAAAACTCGACGCGCTTGGCCAATTGCTCGCCGACAGAAAAGCGTTTCAATCAAAAATAAAATCCACAGCCAGGGAGGCGGGCGAACTCGCAGCCACCGAGCCGGATAACCCGAACCTGGCCCAGGCGGCCACTCAACTTAAAGAAACCATCACCCTCCTCGGCAAAGACATTGAAGCCGTCCAAGCCCGCCTGGCCGCCCAGCAAAAATCAACAGCCGCCGCCAAGACCGCCGTGGCTGCGGTTCAAAAAGATTTGGATCAACTCAAACTACTCCCGGAAAAACTCGAAGCGGACATCCAAACAAAGTCAGCGAACGTCAAATCAGCCACCGGCAGGCACCAAAAAATTTCGGAAGAGGAAAAATCCTTCGCGCAAAAAGTCGCCACCCAACAGGCCACAGTAGACAAAACCTCCAACCAGTACTTCGCCCTCCTGCCAAAGTAATGGTGCCCGCGGCAAGACGGCTGAAGAATTGAAAGCTGAAGGCAAATGAAACACCTTCTACTCACAACAATCGCAGCCGTGTTATCCGCCTCGAGTTTGGTTTTGGGAAAGCGGCCCAACATTGTTTTTATCATGTCTGATGACCATGCGCTCGAGGCAATCGGGGCATATGGGTCATGGTTAAAAAAATATTGTCCCACGCCCACGATTGATCAACTGGCTGCAGAGGGCATGCGCTTTACCAATGTCTGCTGCAACAACTCCATCTGTTCACCCAGTCGTGCAAGTATTCTGACTGGCCAATACAGCCACAAGAA
>ERZ651768.1710-NODE-1710-length-15897-cov-39.530594_pt1 | contig 15897 bp, 9 predicted proteins | sample MGYA00514754_ERZ651768 | MGnify/ENA metagenome assembly ERZ651768
CACCTCCGGAAATATAATTGTTTCCTTGCCTGCTGCTTACGCTAAGCACACAAAGAGAAATACTTCTAAATTATTTAAGTTTATATTTATAAGTAAAATATATTTTTTATTACATTTTTAATAACAAAGATGAATCTCACATTAAGATCAAAAAAAGAATTTCACCTTCACATTCCGCTCGTGCGGATTTTAAATTTGGACGGAGACAATAATCTAAGATTCACTTCAATAAAGTGAGCACAATCTCCGGATTCTGGTGTGCCTGTGCAATTGACGAACGTCCGGAATTCTTTGCAATTATGTTCCCGGTTTGTTCTGCAAATGCCCGCGCTTCCGCACTATTTTCGAGATTTTGTTCAGTAACAATTATCTTGTTATACTCGTTTTGCAAATTCTGCATGCTGCTTTTAAATTGGTTGTCACAAAACATTTCTACTCTTGCTCTGACATCAGATACTTCTTTCAGGCTTTTCTCCAGCACGCATATTGAGTCTTTTACTCTTTGTCCATTCTTAATATCTATTTCCTGCAATGAATTAAAACCTGACACATTTTTAGTATCCGCTCCCAGAAATGAAGTGTGAATACTACCCAGACTCAGCTGTTCAACATGCGGCGCAGGGTGTCCTATTTGAAATTGGAAACCACTTTGGGCCACTGAGACTGTTCCTGCCATTTTATCTATTGGAGCTTCATTTCCTGTGTACCTGACAGTCAGTCCGCTAATATCATCTGCTTCATCAGGAGCACTTAAGTATTGTCCATGTCCTAAACACGGCATTCCGTTGATCATACCCTTTACATCCAATCCTGAAGAGGCAAGAGTAATCTCCTGACTCTCTAACGAAAGAAGACCCGGAGTGAGGCTCGAGGCCCCAAAACCATACGCACTTCCGTACTGAAGGTGCTTAAAATGCAATATTTCATCTGCATTTCTAACAATTTCCAACGGTATATCACAATCAGAAATCCAGCTGGCAAGACGATTAAATGTATCTGAAACACTTTCACCTCTCTGAGTGGTAAAACGGTATGATATCCCTCCCTCTTCAAAGATAAGCTGTTCTTCATTATCAACCATATCCTGCGTAAACGGACGTAATCCTTGCAATTCTGATCTTGTCGCTGCTTCTGTAACAACAACTTCATAACCGTTCAGCGGCGATGTTTTTGAATCGGTGTTCATCCCCACAAATTCCAGATGTTCACCACTCGCAACTCCACGAACTCCGTGACTGCCGTCGAGTAATGATTGGTGCCCATAACTCGTTTCATCTGCCACTTTGTTAATACGGTTGATCAAATGCACAAGTTCATCCTGGTCAGCCTTCCTGATAGCAGCATTGTATTCTGTTTCATTTGTTACGATTACCAGCAATTCCTGCATCTGGATCAATAAGTCTTCTACGCGTTCCAAAGCGCCCGCTGCTGTTTGAACAATTGAAATTTCTTCTTCAAGATGAGAGATTTCGTTTTGCAAACCAGCTGACTGCAGTCTGAACTCTTCATTTTTCACGAAATGAGCTGCAACATCATCTTTCACAAGAGTCGGACGTACTGTTACTTTTTGTTTTTCTTTTTTCTTTTGCTCCTGCTGATGATACATAGAATTTCTAAATGTCCCTTGTTCGCTCAATGACCTCATCGTAGGCCCAATGTTTGTTTGAATATTGATAGGCATAATTCCTCCTTTGTTTAAAATTCTCCGGGAGAGAAACTCCGTGCCCAAAGACACATCACTTCTCTTCCCAGGGACGAAACTGATAGTCAAGACAAGCTTAACTCAAAAATGATTCGCAAACCTGCAGTCATTCAAACAGCAAATTTGTAAATCATTTTTTCATCTGATAAGCGGCAAGGCTCAAGAAACAAGGCAAGGGCTAGGCAACAGGGCCTCGTACCTTAAACCTTGAATCTTGAACCTTAAACCTTTTTACTGTGTCACATTACTAATCAGCTGCAATACTGATTTAGGAATCTGGTTGGCTTGTGCAGCCATTGCAGTTCCGGATGCAATCAATATTTGATTTTTCGTGAAGTCACTCATTTCCGCAGCCATATCAGAATCACGGATGACAGACTCTGCATTTGAAAGATTCTCGCTGGAGACTCGCAAATTCCGTAAATTAGATTCCAATGAATTTCTTTGGAACGAACCGAGATTTCCGCGTAACACGCCAATTTCCATAATCGCTTTGTCAATCAGTTGAATCGAGTCTTGTGCACCAGTACTATTTGTCAGATCTATATCTGCCAGACTGCTGAATCCACTCTCATTTTCCACCCCGCGTGCAATTTGTTCACTGCGAAGATCATCCAATGAAAAAGATACCGTTTGTTTGTGATTGGCACCAACTTGATAGGTTAAAGAATTTTGTATAATGTGAACATATCCTTCAACATCTTTCCCTACCAGTTCTTCATTAGTCTGTTTGACAAGTTTTTGTCCAATTACTCTCCCCTGATCATCTCTAATATCTACTAGACGATGCCCTAGTTCTTTGTCATATTGAACAATTATTCCTTCAGTGGGAGAATCTTGCGTGCCTTGTAGAAATTGTCCTTCACCTATGGCAAGGTCTCCTCCGATATGGCCCGAAACATCCTGCCCTCCGCTGGATAGCTTAACAGTTCCTGGCTTTTCACCAAACAGCCCCGAAATATTCGTTGAGACTGTAAAACTGGGTCTGCTGCCAAAGTGTTTATGCTTTACCGTCAGCATACCAAGGTCATTGATGGTAATTTCTACAGCAAGGCCGCTTTCATCAGCTTTTATCTGTAATGCCCGGGCAATTATTTCTCCCAACCTTGCCTCAGTACTTTCTCTGCTAAATGTCTGCGGAGACATACGGTAATTATTCAGCAACTGCTGAATATTTTCTTTTAGATTTTTCTCTTCATTGGTGTTCATTTTCATGACCCTGTCATCTTCCCTGAGCACGAACGAAGCTCCTACTACTATTTCTTCCAACGAAATTCTTCGTTCCGCAATTACTTCCGGGCGAGTTGCTACTTGTTCAATGTTAACTGAGTAGCCTTGTTTTGTAGGAGCCTCCCGAGTAAGTGGTGAAGCACCATAAAAACTTAATCCGTCTCCAATTGTCACACCGTAGGCTTCATTACTGCCGTCAAACAGGACTTTTGTGCCGAACTGAGATGAAGTGGCAATCCTATCCATAGTCGACAGTAGATTTTCTATTTCCATCTGGTCTGCCTGCAGCATTTTTTCATCTGCTGCTCCATTATTTGCAGCATGCAATGCTAACTGATGCATATTGATCAATATCGAACTAAACTCACTCAGCACTCCCTCTGCGGTTTGCACCATTGAGACTGATGTCTCCGAGTTTTTCACCGCTTGGTTTAGTCCTGAAATTTGTGTACGCATATGCTCAGAAATCAACAGATCAGCCGGGCCGTCTGCTGCAGAGTTAATTTTTAAACCCGAAGAAAGACGCTCCAGATTTTTGCTTGTTTCATTTGTAGTACTGCTCAAATGTCTCAAAGAACTCATTGCGGCTGAATTATGGTTGACGCGCATGGCATCCTCCTTTATTTAAGGTCAATTACACTTGACCTTGGTTTATAGTTAGTTTTACTATTTGTATTAAAAATATTATTTATATTACAATTTATTAAATAATGCGACCTTGATTAATTCACAGATTCAGAAGCAGAACTGCCTGCCCGCCCATCGCACATTTGTGCGAACGCCTTCAAGCATTTTTCTGTAATACATCTCAGGTCGACACAACCCTGCACTCTTCCACCTTTGCGGAAACAGAGTATGACAACAAACGTTGCTGCATACGAAAAAACAACGTACTTAAAGATTTGAGTTGCAAAACCTCACAACTCAGCAGGTACTGAACCAGCGAGAACCAGATTCTTCAACGAGAAACAACTGGGCCTGCTGGCAGAACAAGTATCTGCCACAATTATTTTGTACATTTTGACGCAGTTCAACGCTCCGTCTTATCAAGAGAGTACGCAACTCCCTTCATAAAACGTAATTCTGAAAAACGTCATTTTATGCTTTTGCCAAGCCTCACTGCTTGTGATCAAAGCGCTATAACACTAAAAAGTGACAACTCCATCCGGCAGTTGCCGAGAGCTCTCATTATGTGAAAGTGAATCCGTCACAATTTGCACAAAAATAAACACAAAAATATTTTCAAAGATCTTGAATACTCCAGTAACAGCCGAAATCATCACGATTTCACATAGCTGCATTCTGCGATGAGGGAGTTATTCTTTTATTGGGATCTCTCACATAAACTTTAGAGTGAGGAGATTCGTGTATTCTCCTATTTTGGCTACATTCGTTCCAAGGAAGGATTTCCATTGTCTTTCTTATCGACACCTGAATCGGGAACTTTAATGCTTTTTAGGGATTATTTTTCATAGAACAAAAGGAACTGTTTTCATAGATTAAAAGAAAACAAAACTTATAGATTTCTGAATCTAGTTTTCTGCTTAGAATCGGTAGTTGAAGCCAAACAGGGGATAGGTGCGGCTGGCCTGGAGGGTGTAATTCTGAGCGTTCTCTCCTGTCTTGCGTTCCACAAATTTTGCGTCCCTTAGTCTGCGGTGTTCTAGAATGGTATCCCACCAGGAGTGGATTGCAATTGGTTGTGTGAGGTCAAAATCTCCGTCTGCAGGATGATAAACCATACCTAAATATATGCCTGCAGCAAAGGCAATCTCCGGTGATGCAGTAAATCCTGTTCCTGTGTGAGCTACACCAAAAATTGCACTTGCCGTAATTATACTTCCCCAGCGAGAGTAACCTTTGCTGAAACCCATTGAAAAAAGATCAAACAAAGATTGCTGAATCACACCGCGAAACAGCATTTCCTCACCCACACCAACCAACTGATACTGGAAAAACGATGTGTTTATAATTTCATTTTTGCTTAAATCATTGTCCACATGATAAGTCACTAAGTCTGAATCAAGAGAAACTGCAGAAGCCCATACAGTCGGAAGCCAGAAGGTCCATTCATCTGCATATTCCCAAACTCGAAAAGGAGAGAGCATCAAACCAAAAGTCTTAGAGTTCTTTTCACAGCCTGTCTCATAGAGATCATGGAATGTCACATAAGTGAGGTTGCCGTACATGCTTAAATAAGCATTTGCAAAATAAGTTTCCCTAGAATAGAAAAAGTCATGCTGTTTTTTGTCATCTGCTAATTCTGTCTTCTTGTATATTTTGTTGAACTGTTCTTCGTAATCGCTGCTGCTTGAATATTTCAAATAATTGTTAAGTGCTATCCAACGTGAACCTCCTAATACAAGCATTTTGTCATAGTAGCCAAGAACTCCATACCCCAGTCCTGGTATGAGATATTCTGCTACTGTGGCTCCTAAACATCCGTAACTGGAAACTCCCCAAGCTGAAACTGGAATTAAAAAAGCAACAAGTAATGGGAATAATCGAAGTAGTAACTTTCTGAATGAATTCACAGACAAATTCTCGTTTATAAAAATTAATACTGGCTGTCTCTTACAAAAAACTGGAAAAAACATTTAAATGTTTCTAAGCAAATCCACAATAGCCAGAACCAAATAAAACTCCAGTTTTTTGATAGAATTTTTTTAATAACTTGACAACAATAACAAACAACTGTAAATCTCATGATCATTAATATTGGATCGTACCATTGCAATAATTGTAACTGGCTTGAGAGCGATCCTCTTTAATTTAATCAAAGGAGAACAATATGAACCGAAGAAAATTTATTAAAGGAGCAGCCGTTGCCGGAGGAGCAACCGCCGTTGCTGCCTCCAATTTTCCTGCACCAGCAATTGCTCAAAGCCGCATTGATATCGCCATGGTGGCTACTTGGGGACGCGATTTCCCTGGACTGGGTACTGGAGCCCAGCGTTTTGCTAAAAGGCTATCAGACATGACTGACGGCCGAATGAATGTTAAATATTATGCTGCCAATGAAAGGGTCAAAGCTTTTGATTCATTTGATGAAGTTGCATCGGGGAATGCACAAATGTATCACGCAGCAGATTACTATTGGAAAGGGAAGCACCCTGGATGGGCCTATTTCACCGCGGTCCCGTTTGGATTTGTTTTTAGTGAAATAAATTCATGGATCAACTTTGGCGGCGGACAGGAACTATGGGACGAACTTGCAGCAAGTTTTGGTCTTAAATGTCTGCCCTGTGGAAATACAGGAGTTCAGATGGGTGGGTGGTTCCGCAAGGAAATCAACTCTCCTGATGACCTGAAGGGACTCAAAATGAGGATCCCCGGACTGGGAGGAGACGTGATGGCAAAGCTTGGTGCTTCACCGGTCTCACTTCCAGGCGGGCAAATATACGAGAACCTGATGTCGGGAGCAATAGATGCTACTGAATGGGTCGGCCCCTGGAATGACAGCTTTTATAAATTCTATGAAGCAGCCAAGTATTACTACTATCCCGGTATGCACGAACCGGCATCCATGCTGTCTCTCGGCATGAACAAATCCTGGTGGGATGGTCTTTCTAATTCTGATCAACTCATCATAACAGCCGCAGCTCATACTGAAAATGACGTGATGATGGCTGAGTACAACGCGAAAAACGGTTCCTCTTTGGACAAGCTGATTCGTGAGCAAGGTGTTCAGTTGAGGGTTTTCAATGATGATGTTTATGACGCCTTCGGAGAAGCCGCTGAAGAAGTGTTTAGTGAAGCCCGTGCGCACAGTAATCTGGCCAATCGCATTCATGCTAGCTTTGTCAAAACACGTCAAGACGTTGGACGCTGGATGAACATTTCCGATCAGGAATACCTGCGCCAGCGCAACCGAGTGCTTGGTGTTTCGTGATTAGGTCGCAGCTCAAGCCTAAAGACGGTGTCTCAGTCTGGACACCGTCTTCATCACTCTCCACTTCCTTTACTGTTCTCCCTCTGATCTTTAATAATTCTGTTCAAAATGAATTATTTTTTGGACTTATCCTAGTCAGAACATATGATTTAAAATGAGTATTTCAGTGGATAGCAAAACATTGTCTGACTCTATTCCAAGCTTTTATTGGATTCCTAGGATTCTGAGAATTTTTTCCTGGTCAACGGTCGGCCTGACCCTACTTTTTCTGGTTAACAACTATCTGATTTTCTGGAGAGGATGGCCTGGCCCATGGATTTTTTTTGCTCATCAAGAATGGTTTGGCATCTCAGCTCTCAGTTCTCCTTTAAGCTATGAAGCTCAGATATTGGGGTGGATTCAAACCATTGTCCTAATTTCACTTATACTTGTGATCATTCTTTTTGTTCTCAAAACTCCCAAAAGAAGACTAAGTGAGGATTCCATAATCTTAACCAGATTTGCAGCCTATCTGACAAGAGCCTGTTTCTGGGCTGTTTTTATCGTCGGTTGTGTCGACATAGTAATTTCCTTTCTGCGTGTAGAAGGCCTATTGAATCCCCTGTTCGGGGATGTGATGGCGATTGAGTTTGGACGTTCTGTTTTTAGAGGGACCTATGTTCATTACCCACTGGTGATTCTAAGTTTTGTAATTGCATTTTTTGTAAGGGGTCTGGGATTCACATGGCTTTCCCTATTGGTGGTGATTGCAGAATTCCAGATTGTAATCACACGCTTCGTTTATTCATATGAACAGGCTTTCATGGGAGACCTGGTGCGTATGTGGTATGCAGCGCTCTTCCTTTTTGCAAGTTCTTATGCACTGATTACCGAGGGACATGTACGGGTGGATGTTTTGTATTCACGATTCAAGGCAAAAACCCAGGCACTTTCAAATGCTGCTGGCTGTGTGCTATTAGGAATCCCCTTGTGCTGGGCGATCCTTATGACAGGCATGTGGGGTAAAGGCAACAGCCTAAACAGCCCCCTGCTCAGTTTCGAGGTATACCAACAGGGTTTTGGGATGTATACGAAATACCTGATGGTCGGTTTTCTCGCCGTTTTTGCAGTCTGCATGCTAGTCCAGTTCATGGGATATTTTCTCATCAACACAGCGGAATTAATAGGAGAAGAAATGAAACCAGACCAACAGTTTCAAGAGAAAACCTGATTAAATTATTGCACTAAATCCTTTATGGAAGTCTTTTTTCTTCTTATTCTCGTGCTCCTGATGGTGATCGCACTCACCTCTGGATTTCCAGTCGCCTTCTCCTTACCAGGATCTGCGATTCTCAGTATAGGATTAGCCGCTCTCTCTGGTTATCTTTTTGAGGGTAACCCCTCAGCCTATTTTGCCGAGGATGGACCTCTAGAGTGGCTGAGTGCAGGAGTAACCAATTTTCGCAGCCTTTACTGGGATGTGGAAAGAGACACATTAATAGCCATTCCACTTTTCATTTTCATGGGCATTATGCTTCAGCGTTCAAAAATTGCTGAAGACCTGCTCGTTACAATGGCTCAGCTGTTTGGCCCCATTCCTGGTGGTCTGGGCATTACAGTTGTTTTCGTGGGGGCCCTGCTCGCTGCCACGACAGGAATCGTCGGTGCTACAGTTATTGCCATGGGACTTATCTCCCTGCCAACAATGCTGGAACATAACTATTCTAAACCTTTAGCTACTGGAACCATCTGTGCTTCTGGAACACTGGGACAGATCATCCCTCCTTCTATCGTTTTGATCATCCTGGCTGATCAGCTTTCTAACGCAGCAGACATTGCTAACACCTCACGAATTACTGATTACAAACTGGCAACGGGCGAGTTCACAATGCCATCTGAATTCTCTGTGTCTTCAGCCAGTGCGGGAGAAATGTTTGTCGGTGCTTTTCTCCCAGGGATTGTTCTAGTTGGGCTTTACATGCTTTACATACTAATCTCTGCATTACTCAACCCAGGAACCGCACCGCCTGTTCCTTACGAAGGAAAAATAGACAGCAAGTTTTTTCTGAAAGTACTCATGGCCCTTGTTCCTCCACTGGCATTAATTTTTACTGTTTTAGGGTCCATAATCATGGGTATTGCTACCGTCAATCAAGCAGGAGCCATTGGAGCCATCGGGGCTATGATTATGGGTGGTTATAGACTCACGGAAGGTCAAAAAAACTCCTTCTATCCTGCCATCTTGGCAGTGATTTCCACTGCAATGATTATTATCATCCTCAACTTTTACCAGTTAAACATCAAAAACATCCGTGATTCAGAAGAGGCGACAGCAATGATCATTGCCACCATCGCAGTGATTGGGCTCTTGATTGCGATATTTTGGAGTGCCTGGAGGACTTTCCATATAGAAGACACTCTTAGAGGTGTCATGTTAGAAACTTCAAAAACCACTTCAATGGTGTTCATAATACTTCTAGGTGCAACCATGCTGACATCTGCCTTCAGAGGATTTGGAGGAGAGGAGTTGGTGAAGGAATTCCTGACCAGTATTCCAGGTGGATTCTGGGCACAGTTCATAGTAGTGATGGCCGTCATCTTTTTATTGGGATTCTTCCTGGATTTCATTGAAATCGCTGTAGTTGTTGTTCCTTTAGTGGCACCAATTCTGTTGGCCGACCCATCGGCCAACATCACCGCCGTTTGGCTTGGGGTAATGATCGGTATAAACCTGCAAACATCTTTCCTCACCCCACCCTTCGGTTTTGCTTTGTTTTACTTGAGAGGGGTGGCCCCACCTGATGTTAAAACGCTTCACATTTATCGTGGTGTAGTTGCCTTCATTATTTTGCAACTGGTTGGCCTGGCCATTGCTGGCTACTTTCCCCCTTTGGTTAATTATCTGCCAAATCGAGCTTACCTGACTTCAGATAATGCTCCACCACCTATCAATCCCAAACTTCAGAGGTGTATAGAGGAGCTGACTTTCCCGTATTATGCAGAAGAAGAACGAGCCATACGTGGAGGTGTTGATTCCATCAGTAAGGTTAATGTTGAATACCTTCCTGAGAAATACAAGAAAGCTCTCAATGCTTCGCAGCAACAGGTTCTGGCCACTTTTGATCTTGTTGAAGCTGTCCATCAAAGTGACATACAATTAAAAGAATTTATCTCCGGCTATGAAGACCTGCATCACCAGGTCAGAAGAACAGAGTCTGAAATTAGAAAAATTGATAATGATATCTATAAATTAAAACAACGTAAAATGCTTCTGGAGAGAAATGAGGAAAATTTTGATCCTCTGATCATGAACCAAATCAAAGAGAGCATAAAAACATTTAAAGGGATAAAAGATGAATTGGAAAAGAGCATCCCCTCACAATGGGAATCCGAAAGGGGGAAATTCGAAAAACTTAGTAAAGATTCACGCTCCGCCCGCCAAAAATACCGTCGAAATTCTGATAGTGCATATGAGCCTTTGATTCAAATCAGCACCATTCTGAAACAGACTCCGAAACTTTTTGAGATGGAGAGTCAATTAAAATCCCTTCAATCAGTAATTGAAGAGGAACAACCTGAAACTGCCATGAAACGAATCAAAGAAATTGAATCAAGTCTTGGAAACATCGCCGGGTCAAGTCCAATTAAATCAAAATTTTCCAAAGCACGCCGTGCATTGAAAGGAAAGAATCCAAACTCTGAAAAAGCCTTGAAACAGTGGCAGAATGGTATGACTATATATTTTCAGGAAATGGAATGGCGACAACGCGCTTTAAAGGAACTTCATGAACCCCTCGCTAACTATGAATTGCTGTTAAGGGATTCAATCGGACTGAGACTTCAGAAAAAACTCAATCTCGATCAGGCCAAAGCTGTTTCTGTCTGCAAATCATCACACGAAGATATCTCTTTGTTTTTTTAAACCACAATATTAATAACCCACATTAGGTTTTCCTCATGGCCAGTCTTACAGAATCCCTCCAGAACATAACTATGTCAGGAGGTGGAGCATATTCACTTGCCACCAGAGGAGCTGAAGATGTAATAAATGCTGCTACACCGATCGTGCTGGAAGCACTTGATTCAATAAATATTCCTGAAAATCAAGATCTTTTCACTTTCTCAGACATGGGCACTGCAGATGGGGGAACCTCGCTCAAGATGGTTGAAAAATTCATCCACTCCCTCCAGAAAATAGCACCTGAAATCAATATAAATATCGTCTATGCTGATCAACCAAAAAACGATTTTAATGGACTGGTGCAAACTATACTGGGTTTAGGCCATTTTAGAAGTTATCTGGAGACCACTGAAAACGTTTTTCCTCTTTTCTCTGCGAATTCCTTTTACAAACAAATCCTTCCGGACAATACTTTGGATTTTGGTTTCTCCGCAACAGCCATGCACTGGCTAAGTGCTAAACCTTGTGACATTAGTCATCATGTACACATGGTTGGCGCTCAGGGAGAGGAATATCAACGTTTTTCCGAGCACGGAAAAAAGGACTGGGAATCCATTTTACTGCACCGCGCCCGTGAATTAAGGTCCGGAGGACAACTGGTCCTGGTCAATTTCTGCCGTGACGAAAACGGCAAATACCTGGGTAACACGACGGGTGTGAACATGTTCACCAACTTTGCCGATATCTGGCAGGATTTTTTGGATCAAGGACGAATCCGACCCGAAGAGTACCGGAATATGACTCTGCCACAATATTACAACACGGTTGAAGAATTTAGTGCTCCTTTGAAAAATGTTGAAAATCCGGTCTATCAAGCAGGCTTGAGACTTAAGCAGATAGAGACACACATCACTGCATGCCCTTTCGCAGAGGCCTTTAAAGAGCACCAAGATGCCCAACGATTTGCGGAAGAATACATTCCGACAATCAGAAGTTGGAATGAAAGTATTTTTTTTGGTGCGCTTGATCAAGAACGAGCTTTAGAAGATAGGGAACAAATCATCCAAGACTACTATCAAACATACCAGAATCAGGTTATGGCGTCACCTGAAATGCACCGTATGGATTACGTTCACGCTTTCACTGTCATTGAAAAAATCTAATACCGATCTCTAAAAAATATATTCCACTTCAAGATCCTTAATAATTCCAAAGATAATTCTGTCATTATAATTTTTTTAGGACTATTTTCATCGAGGACTTTCTTTGCATATTCTTTTAATTAATCACTTCACAAAAATTTTGGTATCCTAAATCGTTCATGAATGAACTCTACAAAAAAACAGCTATTGAGGTTGTCAACTTACTCAAAAGAAAAACAATCAGCCCCCTTGAAGTCGTTGAGCATGCGATCTCCCGTATCGAAGCTATTGACCAGCATGTTAATGCCCTTCCAATCCGATGCTTTGAACGAGCCATAGAACAAGCAAAAAGTTTTAATAATATTCCAACCAATCCAGACAAGTATCTGTATGGACTTCCCATAGCAGTCAAAGACTACAACGATGTGAGTGGTGTGAGAACAACTTATGGTTCGCCCATCTTTTCAGATCATGTCCCCAGTGAGTCAGATGCGACAATTGCCCTTCTTGAACAGAATGGTGCAATCCCTATTGCTAAATCGAATGTCCCTGAATGGGCGGGTGGACACACTTTTAATCCGGTTTTTGGTATAACACGAAACCCCTGGAACACTAATGTGAGTGCTGGAGGTTCTTCAGGAGGTTCAGCAGTTGCACTTGCTACAGGAATGGCATGGCTTGCCACCGGGAATGATCTTGGTGGAAGTCTTAGAACACCCGCTGCTTTCAACGGGGTCGTTGGACTGCGGCCAGGTCCAGGTTTAATACCGAGAGGAAAGAGACTTCAACCGTTTGACACACTTTGGGTCGAAGGGCCAATGGCCAGAAACATATCAGACCTGGCTTTAATGTTGGATGCAGGTGTAGGACACGTAAAAGAAGATCCTCTCTCCTTTTCAAACGCAGGGTTGCTTTATACCAGTGCACTAAGAAATAAGGGAGATGCAAAAAGGGTCGCGTTCAGCAAAGATCTTAATGTAGTTAACGTCTCCAGAGAAATAGCAGAAATCACTGAAAATTCCTCTAAAAAACTCAACCAAATGGGTATAGAAATAACGGATGAGGTTCCAGATTTTTCCGGTACTCTTGATGCTTTCCAGACATTGCGTGCTGTTCTTTTAGGCACCATGATGGGACCTTTGCTTTACGAGCATCGAGACAGAATTGCTCCAGAAATCGTTAGGAACGTTGAAATGGGTTTTGAAGTTACACCTCAATCTCTCTTTGAGGCTGAGCGCATAAGATGGCAACTCTATCAAAGGATGATTGATTTCTTTGAAACTCACGACTACTTGATTTGTCCTGCGGCTTCAATCTCTCCTTTTCCAGTTGAGCAAAGATACGTTACTGAAATTGATGGCCAACCATGCAAGACATACATAGATTGGTTTTCAATTACATTTGCTCTCACAATGACTTCATGTCCTGTACTTAGTCTCCCCTGTGGATTTACTGAAAAAGGGCTCCCGGTGGGATTACAAATAGTTGGACGACCGCGTGGAGAGGCTGAACTATTACGTGATGCGTCAAGAATGGAAGAAATATTCGGCATCGCACAATTGCTTCCAATCAATCCCCAACCTTGATGAAAATTATTTGTAATATTTTTTTTATGACATCCCCTTTTTATGTAAAAAATAAGGATCAGATTAAAATATGACCCAATTTATATAGTAATTAAAACTACTGATAATACAGTAACACCGTTTTCCGTTCACCATTTTGGTAAATATCTTTAAAATATATTGGAAATAGCAGGAAATTACAAACAGAGGAAGTGCTAATAAATAAATTCAAAAACAGCTGAAGTATAAATAAACAGGGAATAATTGATGATTAATTCTGCATTTGGAGTAAAACCTTCTTTCAATTCAGGAGAGCGTAAACCTTGTTAAGGCTTTCTTTCGCATCACCAAATAACATCCAGGCATTGTCTCTGAAATAAAGAGGATTCCCAACTCCAGAATAGCCTGTAGCCATACTTCGTTTAAGAACTATCACGGATTTAGCATCCCAGACTTCAAGAACAGGCATCCCGTAAATCGGACTGCTTTCATCATCCAACGCTCCAGGATTGACGATGTCATTTGCTCCAATAACCAATACCACATCCGTTGCATTAAACTCTGAATTAATCTCATCCATTTCAAAAACGATATCATAAGGCAAGTTGGCTTCGGCCAGCAGAACGTTCATGTGTCCGGGCAAACGTCCAGCAACCGGATGTATGGCAAATTTTATACTGATATTTCTTTTGCGCAGGTTTTCGGTGATTTCGTGTACAATGTGCTGTGCCTGTGCCACTGCCATTCCGTAGCCCGGAACAACGATAACCTGTTTGGCTCCACGCAGTATATCTGCGGTTTCTTCATAAGAAATTGATTGTGCTTCTTTTCCGTCATCCTCTTTAGAGACCGCAGCAACCGTACCTTCTGCTACACCAAAGCCCCCTGCAATTACACTGATGAAAGAGCGGTTCATGCCTCTGCACATAATGTAACTTAGAATTGCTCCGCTGCTTCCAACAAGTGCTCCTGTAATTATCAGTAAATCATTGGAAAGCATGAATCCGGCAGAGGCAGCAGCCCATCCGGAATAGCTGTTGAGCATGGAGACAACTACCGGCATATCTGCTCCGCCAATCGCCATGATCATATGAATTCCCAGCAATCCGGCAATAGCGATAATTATTAAGAGATACATGATTTGCTCTTCCGGTGCTCCGTTCACAAACCATGCTCCCAACAAAACACTGACCAGCACCAATAATATATTGAGTTGATGACGCAATGGTAATGTCAAAGGTTTTCCGCCTAAACTTCCTCTCAATTTCAAAAAGGCAATCACTGACCCCGTAAATGTGTAGGCACCAATAAAAACACCAAGAACAATTTCAATTTTGTGAATTAACAGCTCTGTACCAGTTAGGCTGCCTGACTCTAAATGACTGACAATGCCGACCAGCACGGCTGCAGCTCCGACAAAACTGTGCAAAATAGCCACAAGTTCTGGCATTGCCGTCATGGCTACACGTCGAGCAGCAACTAATCCAATTCCACCGCCAATAAGCATAACTAATATTAAATTGGCAATATTGCCAACCTGCCCTCCAAGAACAGTGGCAACAACAGCAATGATCATCCCTGCAACACCAAACAAGTTGCCGCGCCGGGCAGTTTCTTGATTAGAAAGTCCTCTCAAACTGAGGATAAAAAGTACAGCTGACACAATGTAAGCAACAGTAATAATTCCTTCAGGCATTATTCAGTTTAATAGTTTGTGGTTAGACAACGGCTGCTATATATTTGCAACCAACAATATATTTGATTATTTTCGAAACATTTCCAGCATTCGGTGAGTTACTAGAAAACCGCCGACAATGTTTATAGAGGCAATCAGGACCGCAATGGCAGGCAAGATGATCTGTTCTCCGGAAAGATGTATCATCCCCCCAATCACAATTATTCCACTGATCGCATTGGTGACACTCATCAGCGGTGTATGCAATGAAGGCGAGACATTCCAAATCACCATGTATCCGACAAAACAAGCGAGAACAAATACTGTTACATGGGAAATGAATTCTGAAGAACCTCCAAATCCAATCAGAGCTACCAAAACAAAAGCCGAGAGCCAGCCAATCATTTTTAGCAATGACCACTTTTTCTTTTCTACTTCTGGAAATTCAGATATCTTTTCAGAAACTGTTTCCAGCTTTACAGGTGCAACAGTTTTTTTCTGAACTTTATTTTGTGCCTCCGGATCCCAAAGAACTTTTCCATCATGAACCACTGTAATTGCACCAGTAATCTCGTCTTCCAGATCAAGGTTTAGTTCCCCATCTACATTCAGGTGCTGAATTAATTTAGCAGTATTGTTGCTGAAGAGCTGACTTGCTTGAGTAGGCAAACGACTGGGCAGGTCTGTAAAACCAATGATGGTCACTTTTTTGTAAACACGAAATTCTCCTGGTATTGTCATTTCACAATTTCCACCTCCTTCGGCAGCCAAATCTACTATAACTGATCCAGGAATCATGCTCTCTACCATT
>ERZ651768.1712-NODE-1712-length-15891-cov-4.032945_pt1 | contig 15891 bp, 11 predicted proteins | sample MGYA00514754_ERZ651768 | MGnify/ENA metagenome assembly ERZ651768
CAAAAAGACCTGTTCCTAGTCGGATCATTGTTGCCCCTTCTTGAACGCCAAATTCAAAATCGTTTGTCATGCCCATAGAAAGTTCTTTAATGCCGTTTATTCCGATTTCCTTATTGATTTTATCTTTTAGTTTTCTTAATTCTGCAAAAGAATTTCTAACTTGTTTTTCGTTCCTTGTGTTTGGTCCTATTGTCATTAATCCAACAATGTTTAGTTCTGGTAAATTAAAACAAGAAACGAGGTCTTTTGTTAGTTTGGGTGGGAAACCCTTCTTTTGGGGTTCCTTGCTGGTGTTTATTTCTAATAAACATTCTACTTTTTTTTTGTTTTTTTTAGGTGCTGCGTTCAGTTTTTTTGCAAGCTTAGTTGTGTCTATACTGTCAACGGTGTCAAAAATATTTAAACATTTCTTTACCTTGTTGGTTTGAAGGTGTCCTATAAACCGCTTTTTTATATTTTCAAAACCATGGAAGTGAATAAATTTTTCCTCTGCTTCTTGTATTCTGTTTTCACCAATGGTTGTTATTCCCAGTTTATAACAATCTTGAATAATAGAAATTTGTCTGGTTTTGGTCGCAGCAACTATTTCAACGTGCTGTTTTAAACCGTGTTTTTTTTTAGCGGTTTCTATTTTTTCTATTGTTCTTTTTAGGTTTTCTTCAAGGGTCAATTTTGGATTTCTTGGTTTTAGTTTATTGTGTTTTCTTCTGGCGGGCTCTCCACCTTATCTTCTTTTTCATCTTCTTTCATTACTCTTGTAACAGACGAAATTAAACTGTCATTATCTAATTTGACCAACCTAACTCCTTGCGTAACACGACCTATTGTTCTAATCGCTTCAATGGGTTGGCGCATTAATACACCCGCGTCTGTTATAACAATCAGATCGTCGGAGTCAACAACTTCCATTATTTTAACCATTTTTCCGGTTTTTTCAGTACACCTCATAGTTAAAACACCTTTACCGCCTCTCGTTTGTGTGCGATATTGTATTATATCCGTTCTTTTCCCGTATCCTTTTTCTGTGGCCACAAGGATGGTTCCCTCTCTCTTGACAACCAACATACCAACAACGAAGTCATCTTTTGAGCTGAGCCTAATACCCCTAACGCCCATTGTTTTTCTGCCGCTAGCTCGAACGTTGTTTTCAGAAAAACGGATCGATTTTCCTTCTCTTGTTCCAACCAGTATATCATGTTCTCCGTTTGTAATTCTGGCCTCTATAAGTTTGTCCTTGTCTCTTATTTCAATAGCATAAATACCGCCTTTTCTAGGTTTTCCATAAGCTGATAAAACTGTTTTTTTAATAACCCCATTTTTAGTTGCCATAACAATAAAATGGTTGTCGTCAAACTCACTAACACTAACAAAGGCTTCCACCTTTTCTGTTGGGTCACAACCGATAAGGTTGACTATTGCTCTTCCTCTTGTTGCTCTTCCTCCTTGGGGAATATCATATACTTTTAACCAATAGCACTTTCCTTTGTCTGTAAAAAACAACATATAATTATGGGTGTTTGCAATAAACAAATGTTCTATAAAATCTTCGTCTTTGCTTCCGGCTCCTTGGACGCCTCGGCCACCCCTACGTTGCGTTCGATATGTGTTTAAAGCAGTCCTTTTAATATATCCTTGATGTGTAATCGTTATAACAACCTCTTCCTCAGCTATCATGTCTTCCATTGAAAAAGTTGAGTCTATAGGAAGAATCTCTGTCCTTCTTTCATCGCCATATGTTTCTACAATTTCTAACAACTCGGTTTTAATTATATCCATTCTTTGGTTTTTGTTTTCAAGGATTCCTTTTAGGTGCGAGATTGTTTTAATTAACTCTTTATATTCTTCAACAACCTTGTCCACCTCAAGACCTGTGAGCTTTTGAAGGCGCATTTCTAAGATTGCCTGGGCTTGTTTTTCAGATAAATTGAAACCATTCATCAATCCTTCTTTTGCAGCCTCGGGATTCTTGCTAGCTCTAATTAACTTAATTACCTTATCAATATTATCAAGCGCTATTTTTATACCCTCTAAGATGTGTGCCCGGGCCTCTGCCTGTTTTAGCTCATACTTTGTTCTTTTTACAACAACAGTGTGTCTGAAGTTGATAAAATGATTAAGAACCTCTTTTAATGACATTATTTTTGGAACCCCGTTGTTCAGTGCCAACAATATGATACCAAAAGTGTCTTGTAGTTGTGTATATTTAAAGAGTTGGTTTAAAATAACTTCCGGAACAGCGTCTCTTTTTGTTTCTACTACAACGCGTATACCATCTTTGTCTGACTCGTCACGAAGATCTGTTATTCCTGTTATTTTTTTATCACGAACTAGGTCTGCAATCTTTTCTACAAGATTTGATTTGTTACATTGATAGGGTAGCTCAGTAATAACCACGCTGTCTTTTTCTTTTTTTGATGTTTCTATGTGTGCCCGGGCCCTCATTTTAATTTTTCCCCTGCCCGTGTTATATGCTGCTTTTAAACCATCCATTCCCATTATTAAACCAGCGGTTGGAAAATCTGGCCCTTTTATGTGTGTCATTAATTCTTCGGTGGTTATGTTTTCATCATTAATTGTGGCAATTATTCCACTAATAATCTCTGTTAGGTTGTGTGGTGGTATTTTTGTTGCCATTCCCACGGCGATTCCCTCAGAGCCATTTATTAGTAGTGTTGGTACTGTTGTTGGTAAAACAGTTGGTTCTTTAAGTGTCTCATCAAAGTTAAGGGTCCAGTCAACAGTTTCTTTTTCTAAGTCTTTTAGCATCTCGCTAGACATTTTTGCCATTCTTGATTCTGTGTATCTCATTGCCGCAGCGTTGTCGCCATCTACAGATCCAAAATTTCCCTGTCCATCAACAAGTTCGTATCTCATTGAAAAGGGCTGTGCCATTCTTACAAGCGCATCATAAACAGATGAGTCTCCGTGTGGATGATATTTCCCCATAACGTCGCCCACAATTCTTGCGGATTTTTTATATGGGCGATTCCAAGAGGAGCCTAACTCACTCATTCCATATAATATCCTTCTGTGAACTGGTTTTAGGCCATCTCTAACATCTGGGAGCGCCCTAGATACAATAACTGACATTGAGTAGTTTAAATAACTCTCCCGCATTTCGTTTACAATATCTCGAGGTAGTATGTTGTCTCTGTTAATATCAACCATATAAATTCCTTTAAATATCTAGGTTTACTACAAACTTTGCGTTTTTTTCTATAAAAGTTCTTCTTGCTTCTACGTCGCTACCCATTAAGTTTTGGAAAGTAACCGCAGCAGCCTCTGCGCTTTCAACAGTAACCTGTAAAAGTGTTCTTTTTTCCGGGTCCATTGTGGTGTCCCATAGCTGTTCTGGGTTCATTTCACCAAGCCCTTTATATCTTTGTATTACAACCTTTGTGTTTTTATTATCTTTTTTCATTCTTTCTATAACAAGGTCTCTTTCGTTATCATTATAAGCATATGCCTCTTTTTTACCTTGGTGGAGCCTATATAGGGGTGGTAGAGCTAAGTATAGATACCCACCATCAATAAGCTGTTTCATTTTTCTATAAAAAAATGTTAACAGAAGGGTTCTGATGTGTGAACCGTCCACATCTGCATCTGTCATTATTATAATTTTATAGTATCTTATTTTAGTAATGTCAAAGTCTCCTGCTGCTTTTTCCCCGATCTCTTCATCTACACCACCAAAACCCGTTCCAAGAGCGGTTATAATAGACTGTATTTCATTGTTAGATAGTAGTTTATCAATCCTTGCTTTTTCTGAGTTTATAACTTTTCCCCTGAGGGGTAAGATGGCTTGGTTTTTCCGATCTCTGCCTTGTTTTGCAGAACCACCCGCAGAATCGCCCTCAACCAAATAAAGTTCACAAAAAACAGGATCCTTGTTAGAGCAGTCTGCTAACTTTCCCGGTAGAGAAGAACCACCAAGCGCACTCTTTCTTCTTATTAGTTCCCGCGCTTTCCTGGCGGCAGACCTACTTCTAGCCGCCAACAGTGCTTTTTCAATTACTTTTCTACCAACTGATGGGTTTTCCTCAAGAAAATCTAAGATGCCTTCATATATAATTTTATCTACGATTCCCTTGATCTCACTGTTTCCTAGTTTTGTTTTGGTTTGACCCTCAAACTGTGGTTCGGGAACCTTAACACTAATTATTGCTGTCAAGCCCTCGCGAAAATCCTCACCTGTTAGGGTAATTTTTTCTGTTTTTTTAGTTTTAATTAGGTTGTTTTTAGAGGCGTGGTTGTTCATTGCTCTAGTAAGCGCCGTTCTAAACCCAGACAAGTGTGTTCCCCCTTCAATTGTGTTTATGTTGTTTACAAATGTTAATATGTTCTCATTGTATGTGTTTCCATATCTTAGAGCAACATCAACAGTTGTTTCCCCTTTTTCATTGGTTACGGTAATTATTTTATTATGTAGTGGGTTATTGTGTTCATCAAGATGTTTAACAAAATCACTTAATCCACCCTTAAACCGAAACGTGTCGCTCTCCCCTTCTTCACCGCGATTGTCTTTAAGATTTATTTCTAAGCCTTTGTTTAGATATGCTAGCTCACGTAGTCTTTCTGCAACAATATTATACTCAAAAACTGTTGTGTTAAATACACTGTTGTCGGGCAAAAAACACACCTTGGTTCCGCTTTTTTTTGTTTTGCCGGTTTCCTTGAGCTTGTTTTGTGTTGCTCCAATTTTATAGTCTTGTTTATAAATCTTTCCATCTCTCCGAACCTCAACCCAGAGCCACTCAGAAAGAGCATTAACAACAGAAACACCCACGCCGTGAAGGCCCCCAGAGACCTTGTATGTGTCTTTGTCAAATTTTCCACCAGCATGTAAAACCGTCATAACCACCTCTACGGCCGGCTTTTTTTCTTCCTTGTGCATGTCTACCGGAATTCCTCGGCCATTGTCCTCAACCGCCATAGAACCGTCTTTATTAAAGCTCACTTTTATTTTTGTGCAGTGACCCGCTAGTGCCTCATCTATAGAATTGTCCACAACCTCATAAACAAGATGATGAAGGCCCCTTTTCCCGGTGTCTCCAATATACATTGCCGGGCGCTTTCTTACCGCCTCTAGCCCCTCTAAAACCTTTATGCTTTCTGCGCTATATTTGTTTGTTGTTTGGTTCATATAAATCGTATTTCCTTTATGGCCTCTGAGCCTATTTTTTTATTTATTTTTTCAATAAGTTGTTCTTTTTGCATTTGAAGTTCTTGTCTCCAAACCGAGGAATCTGTTTTTACTATTAAAGTCCCCTTGTCTACTTTTTCAGCTTTTGCTGCTTTTGATACCTTCCGACCAACAACCTCTTTCCACAAAAAGACTGCGCTTTCTTGTTTTAGGGCGTTTTCTATGCCTGCCTTGTTTATTGCGATTTTTATTGCTTTTTTTAGGTGTTCCATTGTTTTTTTAAGCGATGTTTATTGATGTTTTCAAAACCCAAAAAAAAGCCGTTTTTTTCAAGATCTGCGATCTCTGTTGTTGTTATGATTGTTTGTGTTTTTTTACCTTTCTTTGGCTGGGTTTTATTAACAAACCTTAGTAGTTTTTTGCTTCTTTTTTTGTCAAGGCTGGCAAACAAATCATCAATTAAAAAGATTGGTGTTTTTTTTGTTTTTTGTGACAAAAAAAGAAGTTCTGTTATTTTTAACAACGCTAAAAACAGCTTGTGCTCTCCTTGTGATCCATGTTTTCTAATTATTTTTTCTTTCCACAAAAACAAGAATTCATCCTTGTGCGGCCCAAAAGAGGTAAATCCGTTTTTTATGTCTAGTTGTTCGTTTGTTTTTGTTTTTGCAAGAAACGAGTTTTTGTCTTTTTGTTTTTTGTTGTATGTGATTTTTAATTTCAAGTTTTTATCAAGTTCTTTCACTACAAGCCTAAAAACACCCTTAAACTCGTTTAATAGGTTGACCCTTTCATTCCAAAGGTCTTGCCCAATTTTAGAGAGTGGTTCGTTCCAGGGGTTTAGTTCTTTTTCTATTTCTTTTTTGTTTTTTTTGTTTTTTAATATTGCGTTTCTTTGTTTTATTATTCTGTTATATTGCAACAAAAGCTCTAAATATTTTTTTGAGCAAATTGAAAAAACTTTGTTAAAAAACTGTCTTCTTTCTTTTGGGGGGCCTTTTGTTATGGTTTCTTCTTCTGGAGAAAAAACAACAACATTGTTAAGACCAAGCAGGTCTTTTCTTTTTGTTATGGTTTCTTCATTTGCCTTTATTCTTTTGTTTCCTAAAACGTCTTGAAAATATAAAACCTTGTTTTTTACTCCTCTGTTGTTTTTAAAAACCCCCTTTAACAAAAAGCTTTTCTTTCCTTCTTTTATTAGTTCTTTTTTGTTGTTTGTTCGAAAGCTTTTTCCTAATGATAGGCTGTGAATCGCCTCTAGTATGGATGTTTTTCCAGACCCGTTTTCTCCCCAAATAATCGTTAACCCGGAATTAAATTTGATGTTTGTTTTAGTGTGGTTTCTAAAAGAAATCATTTCAAGGTTGTTGATTTCCATTAAAAACTGATTTTCTTTGTTTCAACTGTTTAAGCGAATGGGCATGAGAAGCATAGTGGTATTTGGGTCTTCTTTTTCACCTCCACTAGTAAAAAGCGTTGCGCTAATTGGTGTGTTAAGTTTTATGATAACCTCTTCCCCAGAAACATGGCTAATAACATCTTTTAAATATTCACCGTTATATCCAATTATTAAATCTTCTCCTTCGTAATCTCCTGTTATTTCTTCTTTTGCTCTTGAACTAGACTCTGGATCTTCAGTTGTTATAAAAAATCCATCACCTGAAATATTAAAAGCCACTTGGTGTGTTGATTTGTTGGAAAAAAGGGAAACCCGCCTAATCGCGCCTAGAGCGGTTTTTTTATCTACTTTTAATGTTTTATTGTTGTCCGTTGGTATAACGCTCTCATAATCAGGGAAAACTTCATTTATTATTCTAGATGTTATTGTGTCCTGGTTTATTATTGCTGTTATATAGTTTTCACCTATTGATAAAACAAAAGTATCCTCAGAGAGGTGGTTTAAGAGGTATGATAAAAATTTCTTAGGAACAACAATATCACCGCTAAAGGTTTTTAATTCATCGCTTGTGTCGGTTTTTTTTACAAGCCTGTGGCCATCAGTTGCAACGGCTGTCAAACCAAGGCTATTAAAACGAAACAAAACTCCCGTGAGAGAAGGTTTTAAATCATCCTTGCTAACAGCAAACAATGTAGACTCTATAATCTTTCGAAAAATGTGGCCCGATATTTTTATGTTCTTTTTTTTGTTTATTTCAGGAGAAGCTGGGAATTCTTCTTTTTGTTTTCCCATTAAAGCATAGGAACCAAAATTTGTTTTTATTTCTATTTTATTTTTGTTATCAACAACAATAGTTATCCTTGTTTCTGGTAGTTCGTTTGTAATATCATATAATTGTTTTAGTGGAATTGCTGCTGATCCCTCCTCTTCTAAACTAACTGAAATTTCTAAATCTATTGTTAACTCTAGATCCGTTGATCTAAGGGTTGTTTTTTTATTGGTTGCTTTTATTAAAATACAGCTTAATATAGGAAGTGTTGATCTTGTTGGGGTTGCTTTTGATAGTTTTTGTAATGCTTGTTGAAGTTCGTTTTTAGATGTGGAAAATTTCATAAACTTTTTAATTATTTTATTATAAACAACAGTCATTTAAATTGAATTAAAAGACATATTAAAAATACTTAATAGATCACATTTTTAAAAGAAGTTCTAAAAGTTAATTAATTAAAAATAGATCTGTTTATATATTATTATTTATACTTGTTTATTTGTGGATAAAGAAAAAAATAAATTTTTATAACCTTAATTATTATTAATTATAAAAAACAATTAAAGTGAAACATTAATATAAAACTTGTGGAAAAGTATTTAAAAAGAGGAAAAAAACAAAAAAATATGAACATAAACAACAAAAAACTTACATGTGGAAAACTATGTGGAAAACTTTATTTTATTATTTTTATATAGTAATTATTTTTCACCCCTTTAATCCAATTTTCATACCACTTCATTTTTTTATTGTTTAGGGTTATGTTTTCTATTTTAGCCCAGTGATTTTTTAGGCTTGGTTTTCCACCCGGCTTTATTTTTTCCAACCACAACAAATGAAAACCATATGAAGAATTAACAGGGGGGCTACACACCCCTATTTTTATTATACTTATTGCTTGTCCTATTTCTTGTATTGGGTATGCTTTTGGAATAATCCACCCAAGGTCTCCCCCAATATCAGCAGTTTGAGCATCTTTAGAATATTTTTTAGAATATTTTTTAAAATCATCAACCGTTAAACAAGAGTCTTTTATTTTCTCAGCAAATTTAAAGGCTAGCTCTTCATCTTTTTTAGTTGTTTGTGGTGAAATTAAAATATGCCGAACCCGCGCGCTGTTTCCTTTTCGTTCAAAAACCTCTAAAATATGATAACCAACCTCTGTTTCTATGGGATCACTAATGGTGTTTGTTTTTATTGTAAAAACCGTTTCCTCAAAATTCTTTAATAAAGATCCTCTTTTAACCCACCCAAGTTCTCCTCCTTTTTTCTTTGATCCTGGGTCCATTGACAAAGACTGGGCCAGCACCTCAAAACTTTCACCAGCCAAAACCCTGTTTTTAATTTCTTTTAAAAGGCCTACAGCCTCTTTTTTTATACTGTCGCTTGGTTCTGGCTTTATTAAGATGTGTCTTATTTTAGCCTCCAAAGGAAAAACAGGAAGGCTATCTTTATAGTTTTCATAAAAAGAAAAAACATCCTCTTTTGTTGCAATTATTTTTGCAAGCATTTTTTGTTGATATTTTTCAGAAACGATTTTGTCTTTCATGTCAAACCAAAACTCGGAACGAAAAGACTTAATGCTTTGACCAAGCATTTTTTCAGCTGCGGTTTTTCCACCAGCCTGTAAAAGGATGTTTTCTATTTGTTGATCAAGAGCGGTGTCGACTTCTTTTTCGCTCACCTCTATGGTTGTGTCTTCTTCTGCCAACTCTAATAGAATTTTTTGATCAATCATTGATGACAAAACAGCATCGCGTAGCTTTAAATATTGAATGCGGTTTTGGTTTGGATCTATTTTTTGTTGTAGGGCCATCATATTTACCATTTGATTAAGATCGCTTTTTAAAACTATTTTGTTTTCCACAACCGCTGCAACGCCATCAACATATAAATTGTTGTTCTGAGGAAACAAGAGAGAAAAGGAGAAAAGGAAAAAAAGTTTTTTCATTACCGTATTTCTGGAGAAATAAAAACATCCTGGGAAAGATAGAGACTATCAAGAATTGTACTTACAACGGCAACCTCTTTTTCTTTATATAGTCGGCTATACACCTCATCATAAACAAGCTCAAGCCCTAAAGTGCTCCCCTTCTTATACGAATGCAGCAGCTCTATAACGTGGAAAAAACCACCGCTTTTTTTGGGTCCCAGAACGTCTCCCTCTTTTCCCGAAAAAACAAAACCAACAAGGTTGTCTTTAACTGAGTTTTTGGTGAGCGTTTTTGTTTTTGGTTTGTGTTCTTTTATTTTTATTTCAAGCTCTTCGGTTGGTTTTTTCCTGTTTAATAGTTTTTTTATTTTTTGAGCCTCTTTTTTGGTTGGTAAAACAAAATGTTTAACAACAACCTCATCACTTTTTCTAAAAAAAGACTTTTTGTTTTTTGAATAATAAAGAGAAACCTCTTCTCTTGTTACTTTAATTTTATCTTTTTTATGAATATCTAAATAGGCAGAGGTTAAAAGGTCTTGATAAAAAAGGTTTTTTTGGTTAATTAAGTTTTTATCTTTATCCAGGCCGGCATTCATTGCCGCAGCGTATAAAAGAGTTTTTTCAACCCACCTGCGCGTGGCTAAAACAATCGTTTTTGTTTCGTTAGTTTGACGCCCAGTTAGGCGCCCCAGTTCTTGTTTTGTTAACACAAAACCGTTTACCCGAGCGACAACCGCTTCTTCTGTTTTGTCTACAGAAGAGCAAGACAAAGAGAAGAAAGACAATAAAAAAACTAAACGCATAATAAAAAACACCTAACTATGAATCAGAAAAAAGAGAACAACAATTCAACAACAAACCACACCAAGAAAACCCAACAACAACATTAAAAACAACAAAAAAACCAGAACGACCCTCTTTAAACTTTTTATTTAAAACAACAGTGTTTTTATAAGCTAAGATTTTGTTTATAATCTTTTCAGTTGTTTTTTTACCGCCTAACTCAAAAACAACAGAATCCTTGTTTATTGTAATGCTGCTTATTGACGTTTTTTTGTAAAACAATTTTATAACAGCCAGGTCAATAAAAGAATTTGTTTCATCTGGGATTTTCCCAAAGCGATCCAACAGCTCTTCTTTAATTTCTTTTAGTTCTTCTTCTTTTTCAGCTTTGTTTATTTTTGTGTAAAAAGACAGTCGTTCAACCTCATTGAAAACAAACTGCTTTGCTATTAAGGCTTTTCCAAAAAAGACAATATCCACAATGTTTTTTTTATCAACGGCAATTAGTTTTTTGTTTATAGCCGCTTTTAATAGCTCATTGTAATACTCAAGACCAACCCGAGAAGCCTGACCGCTCTGCTTATAACCCAAAACGGAGCCCCCCCCTCGAATGTCTAAGTCGCTTGTCGCTATTTTGTATCCAGAGCCCAACGAGGTATGTCTTTCAATGGTTTTTAAACGACGAAAAGCCTTCTGTGTTAGTTGTGTTTTTTTAGGTAGAAACAAATAACAAAAGGCCTGCCTAGAACCGCGACCAACACGACCCCGTATTTGATATAGCTGTGAAAGCCCAAGGTTTTGAGGGTTGTTAATAATAATACAATTGGCATTGCTTACGTCTAACCCGGACTCAATAATTGTACTACAAACCAAAACCGATATCTTTCCACTGAAAAAACCTAAAAGGTTTTTTTCAAGAACCCGACTGTTTTGTTGTCCATGTATGTTTTCAACCGTTTCTTTTGGAAAAAAGCCGCGAAGCCGATCAGTATAATAATCAATTGATTGTATCTTGTTGTGCAAAAAATAAACCTGGCCACCCCTTAAAAGCTCTTCCTTTATTATATCACAAGACCTCTCCCAAGAAAAAAACTCCACAAGGGTTTTAATTGGTTTTCTTGTTATTGGGGGCGTTTCAATTCTACTAATATCTCTAATCCCAAGCAACGACTGTTGAAGCGTTCTGGGGATTGGTGTTGCAGACAAAGATAAAACATCTACACCAACCCGAAGAGCCCGAATGCTTTCCTTGTGTCTAACTCCAAAACGATGCTCCTCGTCAACGATTAGTAAACCCAGCGAAGGAAAAACCACATCATCAGATAAAAGGCGGTGTGTTCCAATGAGTAAATCAACCCTTCTTTTTAAAACATTAGTTAAGGTTTCTTTTTGATTTTTTTTTGATTGAAACCGAGACAACAAAGAAACCCTAATTCCTAGCGGTTCAAGCCTTTCTTTTGCTGTTATATAATGTTGGTCTGACAGAACAGTTGTGGGACAAAGAAAGGCTGTTTGTCTGCTTGATCCAGCCACTCGCACAATCGCTCTTAGAGCAACCTCTGTTTTCCCAAACCCAACATCCCCACAAACAAGACGATCCATTGGTTGTTTTTTGTTTAGGTCACCCAAAACCTCTTCTATTGTTCTTTTTTGATCTTTTGTTTCCACGTATGGGAAAGATTTTGTTAGTGTTGACATAAGATCATTTGTTTTTTCATAAGAAAAACCACGCAGCTTCTTTCTTGATCTGTAAATGTCAATTAGTGACAGTGAAACCTCTTCAATTTCTTTTTTTGTTTTTGCAACCCCAGCGCCCCAAGTCCCCCTGCCAAGGGTGTTGATTTTTGGTTTTTTCCCAAACCCTAGATATTGGTGTACAAGGTCTAGCCGATCAATTGGAACAAACAACAAACCACCACCACTATATTTTATTTTTAGATATTCTTTTTCAAAACCGAAAGGACCTCGTGTGACCAAGCCAACAAACACACCCACACCGTGCAAAACATGAACAACTAAATCACCAACAGATATTTTATTTAAATTTATTAAAAACAATGGTTTATGAGCAAACGAAGAAGCCAATTTTTTGTTTTTTATTTTTTTATAGTCGGACAAAAACACGCTATTTGTTTTTTTAACCATAAACGGCTTGTTAACATATCCAACTATGGGCCTCACCCCCGCCTCTTTTAAAACCTTCTCTCTTTTTTTGTCTGTGAAAAAAACATAAAATCTTTTTTTAGTGTGGCGCTTAATAAACCCAAAAAACCTTTCTTCGGTGACGAGGTTTTCATTAATTGGTTCACAAACCACATGTTTGATTTTACCACTCGCTTTTGTTTGTAGGCGAAAAACCCCCTTTGTTCTTTTAATGTTAATGATTGTTTGCCAATTAACAAACTCAACAAGAGACTTTCCGCTTTCAATAGGCTCACCAACGAGGTCATAAAACCTAAAAGATTGGATGGCTACCTTTTTTCTCTGCGTATCAACATCAAAAAAAGCCAAAGACTCAACAACGCTTAAGTTAAAGCTTATACGAATTGGTTGTTTTTTGTTCTCTGGAAAAACGTCTACAATGTCTCCCCTGATTGATAACTCTCCTTGGCTGTAAACGTGGTCTACTGCAACATATCCAAACCCAAGAAGTTCACCGACAAAAAAGTCTCTGTCTATTTTATCACCCTGATGCACCACTCGTTGTTTTATCTTTGTCTTTTTGTTTATATCTTGACAGGTGGAAGCGCTCTCGGTAGAGATACAAAACCCACGATCTCCACCTGCGATATCGATTAGTGCCCGCGATCGGAGCAGGCTGTTGTTTGACTGAAACCCAGGAACAGCCTCTACACCAGGTGGCTCCGGATAATAAAGCAAATCATTATTAAACAATTTTGAACTGCGATACTGGCGCTTGTTAAACCTGTCGTCTACCGATAAAAACAAAAAACACCCAAGAGACTGATAACGAATAAAAGAATCTATAAACACTGTCACAGCATCGTCTGTTAACCCAGAAACAACGCCACCCGCCAAAAGGTGTTCTATTTCTTTTTTTAGCAACAAACTATATATAAAGGAGTTTCACGTGAAACACTACCTTGGAAAAAGATAAACCATTAAAACAGAAACATCTGCCGGAGAAACCCCAGATATTCTAGACGCTTGACCAAAAGTTTGTGGCCGAACAAAAGAAAGTTTTTCTACCGCCTCATTTGAAAGGCCCACCAGTGTCGAAAAATCAATATTTTTATCAATTGGAAAGCCCTCACTTTGTGAAATCTTTTTTATTTCAGCCAGGTGTCTATTAATATATCCCGCATACTTAATTTCTGTTTCTGAGTCATCAACAACCTCATTAAAAGACCACCGGGGGATGTTTTTTCTTTTTGGAACAAGCTGTAGGCCCCGAAGAACAGAAAAAAGGTTTACCTCTGGCCTTTTTATATATTCTCTAATCTTTATTTTCTGTTTGAGGTTAAATAGACTAACCCCCTCCTTTGTTATAGATTTTTTTGTTGTATTAATAATCTCACGTTTTAGGTTTAACCTGTTTTGTATTGTGCTTATTTCTTGTTTTGACAACAAACCGTGTTTTTGCGCTAGTTGCACAAGTCGCTCATCTGCGTTAGAGTATCTAAGCATTAGCCTGTATTCAGCCCGACTGGTAAACATTCGATATGGTTCCACAGTGTCTTTTGTTATTAGGTCATCAATTAAAACACCAATATACCCCTCAGACCTTTTAATAATTAAGGGCTCTTTTTGTTTTACCTGGGCTACGGCATTAACCCCAGCAACAAGTCCTTGAGCCGCTGCCTCTTCGTACCCAGACGTCCCGTTTATCTGGCCAGCAAAAAATAAGCCACCCACCTCCTTGGTTTCAAGGGAGGACTTTAACTGTGAAGGTGAAACACAATCATATTCTATAGCATAACCAGGTCTTAAAAACTCTATTTTCTTAAATGCTGGGATCTTCCGAAGGCTATTAAGCTGGACCTCTTCTGGTAGGCTTGTTGAGTATCCGTTTATATAAATCTGGTCTGAATTAAACCACTCTGGCTCTAAAAACAACAAATGAGATTCTTGTCTAGAAAACCGGCTTATTTTGTCTTCAATAGAGGGGCAATACCTTGGCCCCGTTGCCTTAATTTCACCACTATACATAGGAGAAAGGTTAATATTTTTTTGTATTATTTCGTGGCACAAGCCAGTGGTTCGAACAGTGTGACAGGGTTCGTTTTTTGGAGAGAAACTACCCGTAAAATGAGAAAAAGGCGCGGGGTTCTTGTCACCAAATTCAACCACTGTTTTTTCCCAACAAATGCTTGATTTTAATGCTCTTGGTGGTGTCCCTGTTTTTAGTCGCATGGTCTTAAACCCATAGGAAACCAGGTTTTCCGTTATCCCCTCTGATCTTGTTTCCCCCATCCTTCCAGCGGGTATCTTTCTATCCCCGATGTGAATTATCCCAGACAAAAAAGTACCACACGTAACCACCACCGAACACGTTTTTAGGTAAGCACCGCCTCTTAAAAAGACGCCACCAACGACCCCGTTTTTTATATCAATCGAAACCACCTCACCCTGAATAAAATCAATACCCCTTTTTTTAAGAATGTTTGTAGAAATTATTTTTTCATAAAGTCTTTTATCTATCTGGGCTCTCGGAGACCAAACCGAGCGACCCTTTGATCTATTTAAAAGCTTATGCTGGAGCCCGGACACATCTGCGGTGCGGCCCATTATTCCACCCAAAACATCAATCTCTCGTACTAGCTGACCCTTAGCAACTCCGCCAATAGCTGGATTACAAGACATTCTGCCAATACCCGCCTTATCCATAGAGACCAAGCCGACAAAGAGATTTAGGTTTGATATTATATTAGCAGCCTCTACACCAGCGTGACCAGCACCAACCACCACAACATCGAAATTATTTTTATGTTTCACGTGAAACTATTTTCCCACACAAAATTCCGAAAAAAGATTCTTTAGGACGTCATCTGCGGTTGTTTTTCCAAGCAACCAATCAAACTGTTCTACGGCCAGTTTTAAATCAACAGCAACCAACTCCAGTTCTTTTATGGTTCCCTGGGCCTGGGCCCTGTTTAATATGGTTTTAACGTTTTTCAATACAGCCTGTTGCCTCGCAGAGGTAATATATAAATCGGTTTTTTGGATAAACTTGTCCCGCAAGACCTCAGCTGTTTTTTGTTTAAGGTGGCCTATGCCGTCTTTTGTTTTGGCCGAAATTAGGACGTTTTCAGTGCTAGAATTTTTGATCTTTTTAATTTGATCTTTGGTTAATAAATCAGATTTATTATAAACACATATTGTTGTGGCGCCAGTTTTTTCTATAGGTGGTGCCCCCTTTTTTGTTGGGTCAATTACGTAGTAAATAAGGTCCGCATTTTGAATCTCATTGTTCGTTTTTTTTATGCCCGCAAGCCGCCGATCCTACTATCAACTTTACAGTACCCAAGCCCAAATCAAATTTGCTATAGTCTCGGCGATGAAATCCTACCGTCTCCTCAAACGCGTTTTCAAAGACTCCTCCGTCCCAATCATCGCGAATGAAATGCACCTCTCCCCCTCCACCGTTTACAAATGGGCCGAGGCTCCCGACACTGGCTCTGCCAGCGGCATACCCAATCCCCTCGACCGCGCCCTCTCCCTGTACAACGCCACCGACGACCCCCGCGTCATCCATTGGTTATGCGAACAAACCGGCGGCTTTTACGTCGGCAACGCTTTGGCCGCAAGCAACGGCAACACCCCCCAACGCCTCGCCCCCGCCACCAGCAAAGTCGTCAAACAATTTGCCGACCTCCTTTCGACCGTCGCCAGTGCCGCCTCCGATT
>ERZ651768.1714-NODE-1714-length-15855-cov-4.473127_pt1 | contig 15855 bp, 15 predicted proteins | sample MGYA00514754_ERZ651768 | MGnify/ENA metagenome assembly ERZ651768
GTCGTTCTGGGATGGTGCCAGCTGTAATTTATGGTGCGGGAAAAGAAAGCATAAAGCTAAATATAGGTCATAATCAACTTCTGCACAAATTGTCTACTCCTTCCTTCTTAACAAGTATTCTAAATATAAAAGTACAGGATAAGGAGGAACCCGTTTTTATAAAAGATGTCCAAATTCATCCATCAAAAAAACAAATTATTCATTTAGATTTGCAACGGGTCATAGCAGATCAGGCTATACGTGTGACAGTACCAATTCATTTTATTGGTGAAGATTTATCCGATGGTGTTCAATTGGAAGGAGGAACCGTCACACCCTTACTGAATGAGATCGAAGTCAGTTGCTTGCCAAAAGATCTTCCTGAGTATTTAGAAGTTAGTGTTGAGGAGCTGAAATTGGACGAATTACTTTTCTTGTCTGATATCGTTCTTCCTGAAGGAGTTGAAATTCTTCAACTTACTCAAGAAGAACCCAATAATGAGCCAATTGTGGCAATTCGAGTGCTGAGAATTCAGGAAGAAGAACCGGAAGAAGTTGTTGAAGAAGGTGAAGAAGGCGAAGAAGGCGAAGAAGGCACCGAGACAGAACAAGATGAGGTATCAGCAGAGGCCACTACTGATTCTGAAGGAGGCACCGGTAAATCTGACTCTGAGGATCATAAAGACGACTCCTAGTTGGAAGGGCTGCTAATGACTTCAGCAAAACTTTCTCCACCGACAATTTTTGTCGGCTTAGGTAATCCAGGAGAGAAATACCTGAAGACCAGACATAATATTGGCTATTGGTTTCTGGACTTACTCGCCGACCACCACAATGCTTCTCCGTTTAAGAGTGAATCAAAGCTTTTGGGTAGTGCAGCTAAGGTATCATTTGCTGAGAGAAAGCTTTTACTTGTTAAGCCTTCCACGTTCATGAATGAAAGTGGAGAATCGATTAGGCGTTTTTTAAATTACTATAAATTTGACCTTTCTAACCTTTGCGTTATACACGATGATCTTGATCTTAAATATGGTTCATCAAAAATTAAATTTGATGGGGGACATGGCGGTCATAATGGTTTGAGAAATATCATCGATTTATGTGGTTCTTCCTTTTTGAGGGTTAGAATAGGCATTGGTCATCCAGAAAGGCAAGATGCAATTGATTATGTTTTATCAAAACCCACCCAACAAGAAGCAAAAAACATCAACTCTGCGTTAAATACTGCCATAGAATCTGTCGATATAATGTTGAATCAAGGCGTAGCAAAGGCTATGGATTTTTTGAATCAAAGCAATTCTTGAACTCATTTCTGATTTGCCAATCGCGTTCCTCGACCTAAAGCTTTTATTTTTTTAATAGCGATTTGCTTAGGCAAAGGAGCCATACCACAATTACTACAAGCTATTAAGCGCTCACGTTCAACATATTTGAGTGCCGATGCAATATTGTGTTTTACTTCTTCTGGTGATTCTATTTTATCTGCAACCACCGTAATAACCCCAACCATGATCTCTTTGTCCGGGAGCAGTAGCATTAATTCAGGAGGGACATTGGAGCCTGCAAATTCTAAAGATATTTGGTTTAGACTGCTTTTATTAAGAGCAGGAAAGATATTTTTATATTCAGTCCAATGGTCTCCCAATGTTTTCTTCCAGTCTAAATTTTCTTGGATGCCGTATCCATAGCAGACATGGACTGCTGTTTTACATTTAAGGTTTTTTGCTGCCTTTTCTAAAGCATCAATCCCCCACTCAATTGTTTCTTGGTTAAATGAATTAAATGCAGGCTCATCAAACTGAATGACATCAGCGCCAACAGCTTCTAATTCTTGTGCTTCTTGATTCAGAACCTTGGCAAATTCAAAAGCCATTTCAGACCTGCTACTGTAATGATCGTTTGCAATGGTATCGCAAATTGTCATTGGTCCTGGAAGGGTAAATTTTATTGCTTTGTTTGTGTTTTCTCTTAAGAACATTGCCTCTTTTGAGTGTATTTTTTCTGTTTTTCTGATTGCTTCTGTTACGGTTGGAACTTCCACGGTATAACGATCATTCCTTATCCCCATTTTGATTTTTTTGTCCCAACTTATACCAAGAATCTTCTGAAGAAATCCATGTACAAAATGAATTCTAAATTGTTCACCTTCAGAAATAATTTCAAGTCCAGCTTTTTCTTGTTCTAGTATCCATTCCAAAGCGGATTTTTGTTGACCTTCCCACAATTGTTCATCTGCCAGTTTCCATTTTGGCCAAAGTGTTTCTGGTTCAGCAAGCCAATTTGGTTTTGGCAAACTTCCTGCCGTTGTTGCCAATAATTTTCTGATCATAACTTTCCAAGTTAATTGTTAAACTCGCTTTTCACTTATTGCGTTAAAATGAGATTAGGAAGTAGGGATTATAAAATATTTATATATTTAAAAGAACCATATGGGAATTAGATGCGGAATTATCGGATTACCAAATGTAGGTAAATCGACTATATTTAATGCTTTAACACAGAGTGGTGTTGATGTTGCCAACTACCCTTTTTGTACCATTGACCCAAACATAGGAAGCGTCACTGTCCCAGATAAAAGACTGAGCGTTTTTGCTGATATGACGCATATAGAAAAAGTCATTCCTTCATTCGTTGAATTTGTCGACATTGCTGGTTTAGTCGCAGGTGCTTCGAAAGGTGAAGGCTTGGGTAATCAATTTTTAGGTAATATTAGGGAAACAGATGCCATAGTCCATGTAGTTCGATGTTTTGAGAATACAGATATTGCCCATGTTTCAAATAATATTGATCCTGTGAATGATATTGAAATTATTAATACAGAATTGCTTCTGGCAGATATACAAACGGTTGAAAAAAATTATGTCCGAGCAGAGAAGCAATCAAAAGCAGCCCAACAAGGAGATATTGAGAAGAAAGATTTTTTAAAAAAATTATTGGAGCATCTCAATAAATTCTTGCCAGCACAAAATTTTATATTAGATGATGAAAAGACTGATGTTTGGATGAAAGAATTGCATTTGTTATCTGCCAAACCGACGCTATACGTTGCTAATATCAATGAAGAGAATATTCATTGTGGTAATGATTTCACCGTTCAAGTTCAAGAATATTTAGGCCACAATCAGGATTTTGAATTGATTACAATGTGCGGGGCATTGGAATCTGAACTATCTCAAATTGAAGGCGAAGAACAAATTGAATTTCTGAAAGATCTTCAGCTAGAGGAACCTGCATTAGAGAGATTAATCCAATCATGCTATACCTTACTTGGTTTGCAAACATTTTTTACCACACGACCTGGAGAGGTAAGATCTTGGCCTGTCAAAGTCAAGACCAAAGCACCACAAGCAGCAGGCCTTATTCATAGTGATTTTGAGCGTGGTTTTATCTCCGCTGAAGTCATTCCATATAGAGATTATGTTGAGCTGGGTGGGGAGCAGGCTTGCAAAACTGCGGGTAAACTTAGACTAGAAGGTAAAGACTATATTGTCCGTGAAGGTGATGTTATTCATTTTCGTTTTAATGTTTGACGATAGAAGTTTTTACTCTCTGCTAAGGTCTGCTATGGAATCAATTATTGTTTCATAATTCTCGTAAAATTCTTTGGATTCGCCATCAGCTTGAGTGATGGGTGTATTAATATCCTCGGTTAGATCAAGTAGACCTAGATTGTTTAAGAAACGAGTGATCTTGATCCAGCGACTAATATTTCTAACATTATGCCCACCTAAAGTACCCCAATCTTGAACAGAGCCTGGAGTGGGGTGGTATTTTGTTATTCTTGTAAAAATAACATCATTTTTGCGATCAACAAATATGTATTGTCCATATTTACCGCTGGCATTAAAAATGCTTCCTTCATCATCATTCTTGGACATCCACCAGTGAAGATTATAGCCGCGCTGTATTTGACTAGTGATCCCACCTGGGGTTGTATCCCAGTATACGGTGAATGTTTCGTCTACAAATTCTTTTGAGACAATTGTTTTTCCGTTCCATTGTCCATTTCTTGAAAAGAGTAACCCAAATCGTGAAAAGTCTCTTGCAGACATGTCTATGCAGCAGTAAGAAAGAACATTGCCTACTGCATCACGCCACAGGGTATGGTCACTCACACCAATTGGATCCAGAATTCTCTGCCTCAATAGCACATCAGCTTTTCTGCCTGTGGCTTTTAATAAAATGTCACCCAACAACATAGAATTCACATTGTTGTATTCAAAGATTTTATTTGGTCGTTTCTCGACCCCAACATTTTTTGCATAAGCAAGGTGATCTTTCTCAAAGAACATAAGCTCGTGCTCATGTTCGGGAAATTGAAGTCCAGATGACATATTCAGAAGATCCCTTATTTTTATCTCAGATCTTTCATCATTGAAGTATTCTAAATAATCACTCGCTTTATCATCGAGGCTATTGATCTCACCTTGATCAATTGAAATACCAATAAGCGCTGCATACAAGCTTTTCCCTGCTGACCACGATGTGCCAAACGAAGATGCATCAAAGCCTGCTGCATATTTTTCTCCAATCAAAAATCCATTCTTAATTAAAACCACTGCCTGTGTTGCTGGATCTTGAAACGATAAGTTAAACAGAGTATCTATTTTCTTTTGGTCAACATTAAGAGTACTCGGTGTTTTCGTTGTCCATTGATCTTTAGGATATTCCAGAGTATCAGCAAATAAAATGCTGGATGAAGCACATAATAAGATTAAACAACAGTAACAAATTAGGTTTTTTCTCATACGCTTAATAACTTCTGAGCTATAATTTTGAGGCTGAAACTTGACAGAATTAGTTTTCAGACTGACAATCCATTTTTCTGGTCAACACGGTGATGTAGCTCAGTAGGTTAGAGCATCGGATTCATAAACCGAAGGTCGGTGGTTCAAATCCACCCATCACCACCAGAATACTGGGCTAACCCATTGGGTTATTGGCATTCAAGAATTCAGGATCGATTGTGTCAACACCTTGGTCTTTGGCAGCCTTGACCATATGGTTAATGGCCATATCCATTGCAAAATCTGGGACCTGTGTCAATGCTTCGCAAGCATCGTCAGTAAATGTAATATTTTCATCCGCACTATTTGCTTTCTCTTTAATTGTTTCTGCATCCATGATTTTTCCTTTTTTAGCTAAAGTAAGTATTAGTGGTTAATTGTGTCAAATTTTTATTCAAACGTGAAGAGTAATTGTTTGAGTGATTTAGTTTAGCTAATGAGGTGCGTGAGTAATCCATCAAGTAATTTTGGCTCAAACCAGGTAGATTTTGGTGGCATGATTTGATTTGCTTCAGCCACAGAGATGAGAGCATTCATTGGAGTTGGATACAAAGAGAAACCGATCGCCATTTCTCCAGAATCCACTCTTTCTTGGAGTGCTTCAATTCCCCTGATCCCACCTACAAAATCAATTCTTTGATCAATTCTTTCATCCTGGATTCCTAATATTGGCTCTAGGAGGTAATCGTGCAGAAGGGAAACATCCAGTGATTTTACTGGATCTATTGCTTTTCTATGTGTTTGTTTGAGCTCCAATTTATACCAGGTCCCTTGAAAATACATACCAAATTGATTGGGCTGGGTGGGTTTAAAGGCCGAAACCATTGTTTCAATATCAAAAAATTGATCAGTCGCTTGTAATAAAGATTTTTTTGAATGGCCATTGGCACCTTTAACGACTCGATTGTAGTCTAGAATGTTCATTTCATCTTCAGGGAATGCGACCACGAGAACATAATTGTAGTTTTCTGTGCCATTGTGGTCTTTGTTTGCTGCTTTCTTGTTTTTTCTAACCAGTGCAGCTGCTGCTGATCGATGATGACCATCGGCTATAAATAAGGCGTCCATATCGTTTAACAGGGCTAGAATTGATTTAAGCGTATCGGCGTCGGATAACTGCCAAATCTTATGTCTGGATCCATCGTTTGCCTCTACGTTATAAAGGGGGAGTGTATGAATCGTGATTTTTGAGACCATGTCTTTTAAGTCATCATTCTTTTTGTGTGCCAGCAATACAGGACCTGTTTGAGCATTTAGGGTGGCAATATTATTGAATCGATCCTTTTCTTTTTTTGGTGTGGTGTGTTCATGTTTCTTGATTAGGTTATGTTCGTATGCATCCAATGATGCGATGCAACCAATACCGGTTTGTTTATGGGTGTCAAGTGAGATTTCATAAACATAGATCGAATCTATGTCTTCTTCTACTAGAATTTTTTCATGGATAAGGTTGTTGAAATTTTTTAAACCCTGTTGGTAGACCTCCGGATTGTCATATGAGGTACTAACGGGTAAATCGATTTCAGGCCTTGAAATATGGAGGAAGCTCAGTGGTTTATTTTCTGCTAACATCCTAGCTTCATCTGAGCTTATAACATCATAGGGTGGAGCAATGACCTCTAATACTTTTTCAGGTATTGGTCGTAGTGCTTTAAATGCTTTAACTAGATTATTTTTTCTTGTCTCAGTCATTTGTTTAATTTTTCTCAAAAAAAATTAGTACTCATTACTGTAGGTTAAAATTATTATGTAAAAAGGTGGATTATATTCGATAATTGTAAGTCACTTTTAAAAAATCATGGAGAGTAATTTTTTATGATACCGACCCATATTCAAAAAGCAGTCAGCAGCAAGAATAGACCTGCAAGCGATCAGGAAAGAGATTCATTAAGAAAACCAGGCGAGATTCTAAATTTCTTTGATGTAAAGGAAGGGGACAAGATTGGAGAACTCAATGCTGGAAGAGGCTATTTTTCATCAATTGCAGCAAATACAGTGGGAGAACATGGAATTGTTATTGCTCATACATCGCCAATGAGCGTTAAACGCTGGAAAGGCAATCCAATTGAAAAAAGACTTGAAGAATTTCCACAATCCAACCTGATTCCAGTTGTTGGAGAAATGGAGTCACCTAATTTTCCAGGTCAGTTGGATAAAATATTTAATATAATGACCTATCATGATTCAGTCTGGACAGGGGCCGATAGGGATCGCATGAATACAAGTGTTTTTAATTCCTTAAGAGATGCTGGTATTTATGGAATATTGGATCATCATGCAAGACTCGGTCGAGGTAAAGATGATTGTCATGAAATTCACCGTATTGAAAAAGAATTTGTTATTGATGAGGTTCTGAGGGCTGGGTTTATTTTGGACAAAGAATCCAATCTTTTGGAGAACCCAGAAGATGATTTAACTTCAATGGTCTTTGAAAAGGGGGTCAGGGATCAAACCAGTCGATTCCTGTTATGTTTCAAGAAGTCTTAACGCTAGTAAATCAAAAGATTACTGATTCAATCAATCTATTAATTCGACTGTGACAGTGCCGTTTTCATCTAAATTAGAGATTTTAAATTCCACTCCCATGGCCTGAGCATAATTGAGATAACGGGGCTTCCACCAGCTTTCTAAAATCTCCTCTTCAGTGAGATCAAATTGACCCAATCTTTTAGCTGCATTCAACACTTTTTTAAAAGGAAAAGTAAATGTACGCTTCCCTGGCTCATTCTTTGTTTCCAATATCATCTGGAAATGACAACCTGTTCGTTCGAAATTCATTATCAATGCCAGTTCTTTATTGCCGGTTTTTTCTATCATGGCTTTGGATCGTTCAAGCAAAGGTTTCATGGTTTCAAGATCGTGTGCTAGCAGTTCTTCTAGAAGTCCTTTATTTTTTGCAAACTGAATAGTATTTAAGTGTGCTTTAAGTAATGCATCATTTGTATCATGAGGGTAGGGCCTTTGCATTTTTATTGTTTTCACCAGTACCTGCATCGCTGTAGCTAAATCTGCTTCCCTTCCCTCCATTCCTGTCGGTGGAGCTAAATTTTCAGGATTCATAGCCTCTTTTTTAGGGGAGCTTCCAGTTGGTTTTTCCTCGTTTCTTGGTTTGTTTCTTCCTTGCATCATTGCCATTTTATTTACCTTCTAAATTATAATTAATTCATTTGTATGGGCGATTATTAGACAATAATCTCATACTAGATAATTTTTTAAATCTTTTAATAACTATTTTTCATATTTAATATATTAAGGTTTAATATTAATCTATAGAAATTAGATTAAAATAATTGCCTGAATCATCAATCTTTGATTATGAGGAAGTAGAAAATGTATATAAATTTTTGGTATCCAGTAGTACTGAGTGAGGAACTCAAAGAGGAACCCATCAGGGCAAGAATGCTCGGACAGAATTTTGTGGTGTTCAGGGATTCAAAAGGCAAAGCTAGCACCCTAAGTGATACCTGTCCTCATCGAGGAGGAGCACTGTCTGGAGGTATCATAAAAGAGAATTGCATTCAATGTCCATACCACGGTTGGCGATTTGATGGTGAGGGACATTGCCACCGGATTCCATCATTGGGTAAGGGTGCAAAAATTCCAGTAAGAGCACGAGTGGATGCCTATCCAACTGAGGAAAAATACGGCATTGTTTTTGCTTTCCTGGGCGATCTAGAGGAGAAACAAAGGCCACCCATTATGCCAGTTAATGAATTGGATGATGATCAGAATTGGCGGGCCAATTGGTTAACCTATGAAGCAGATATAAATTTTGAACGCTCCATAGAGAATGGTCTTGATGTTGCTCACAATGAATTTGTCCATCCTACCCATGGACACGAGGGAAAAGATGAGGACTATAAAGTCAATAAGCTTGATTTTGTTGAGAATATGTTTGGGCAGAAAAAATGGGGATTTGGGCTTTGGCATGCATTCAAATCGCCTGCATCTACAAAAGAGAGCCCACAAATAAAAGAGGAGAGTGATCAGAGAATGGCAGGCTCTGGGATTGTTGGTCCCAATCAAATGTGGACTTATATTGTCTTCAATGAAAATTCAGAGTTTAGGCAATACATGTTTGAATGTCCCGTAGAGCAGAACCACGTCAAGATTTTCTTGATCAACATGAGGAAAATGATGCTCGATGCAAATATGGATAAGACGATTGCGGATCGTTGCATGGTGATTGCAAGACAAGACATCGCACTTCTTGAACAACTTGACCCAGTGTTGACACCCGATACCAATAGTAAAGAGCTCCTTGTACCTGCCGATGAACCTTGTATAAAATACAGAAAATTACTTGATGGCTGGAAGAAAAAGGGTTGGAAAATAGACAGCAATGAAGTTAATAAGCATATTGGTAAGAAAGCTTTTGTCATTCCATCACCAGACAGAAAAAAGCAAAAAGGATGGGTGCTTGACACAGTCCCTCTCTCATCCAGATAGATGATTATTCTTTGCCTGATTACCGGGCTTTCCACAGTTGGGTTTGGCTTGGTATTACCAACTTTCTTGTTCTATGCTCAAAATCTAGGTGCCACCACTGCCATTGCAACCGTGATTATTGCCACATACTCCATGGGTCAATTCATTGCTACACCCCTTTGGGGTAGATTGAGTGATCAAATTGGTAGAAAACCTGTTTTACTAATCAGTATTTTTTGTCAAAGTATTTGCTTTATGGCTTTGGCATTGGCACCCAATTTATGGATGTTGGCGTTGGCTCGTTTTATGGGTGGAATAGTGTCTGGAAATATATCCACAGCTATGGCATATGTTTCTGATTCTACCAATGAAGAAAAACGTGCTAAATGGCTAGGCTACATTGGTGCCAGTGTGAGCATTGGTTTTATGACTGGGCCTGCAATAGGTGGTCTATTGGGAGGTCAGGATGCAAGTAGTGCAAACCTATTTTATCCAGGCATAGTCGCTGCATCTATCGCTTTTATGACAGGCATCATTGCCATTTTCTTTCTCAAAGAAAGTTTAAAGCCAGAGAATAGAAATCCCAATACCAATAAAAAATCTTCTTTATTGAAAAATTGGGTTTTGGTTTTCAAAAGACCAGTCTTGGCTGAGATTGTTTTACTGGGGTTCCTGATGATGTTTGTGACTGGGACCTTTGAAACGATATTCCCATTATGGACAGAAGCAAGATTTTATTGGGGACCAATGCAGGTAGGATATAGCATGACTTATATAGGTCTAACTGTGACCCTTGTCCAAGTGTTTGTGGTGGGTAGAGTTGTGCCTCTTCTGGGTGAAGTAAATGTTATCAGATTGGCATTTATAGGCTATGCGATTGGGTTATTCATTATGGCACAGGCACCATCTTGGGCTGTTATGATGGTTGGATTGACTTTCTCTGCTTCAAGTGGCGCCACTTTTGGAACAGCAGCATCGAGTTTTGTCTCAAAAGTTGCTGGCGATAATGAAAAAGGCTTTGTCTTGGGTGTTTATCAGTCCTGTGGCTGGCTTGGAAGAATTTCTGGACCATTAGCTGTAGGGGTTGTTTTTAGTGCAATTAGCGTTAATGCACCACTCTACCTTGGTATTCTGGTTCTCATTCCATGTATTATAATAATTTCAATGGTTGCCAAAAAAGCAGATCTCAGAAACACTTAATATCCTTTATGAAATAAATATAAAGTTATAATAAATCACTCGTATACAAGTATAAAAAAGGTAGAACAAGATGATAAACATGTTGAAGATCCAAACAGCCTATAAACAAAGATTGACTACCATATGCCTTTTTCTATTGGCTTTATTTTTTTTAAGCTTTAGCAACCATATAAATGCAGAAGATGCCGACCTCAGCCTTCCTGATGGATATGTATTGACTACATTTATTACCGGTGCCAATCGTGGCATAGGGTTTGAGTTTACGAAACAGTATTTAGAAAAGGGCTGGCGTGTCATTGCCACTTGCAGAAAAACTGAAACAGCAGAAGATCTGAGGCTGCTTCAAAAGGAATATCCGGAACGACTCATTATTGATCAGCTTGATGTTAGAGACCATAAGCGGATTGATGAGTTAGCAATCAAGTACAAAAATATCCCTATTGATGTTTTGTTGAATAATGCCGGAATCTCCGGCGGCACAAGCAATCAGGTTTTTGGACGGTTTAATTACGATGTATACAACACTGTATTAGAGACCAATACGATTGCTCCATTAAAAATTGCAGAGGCTTTCTATCCAAATGTTCGTGATAGCCAGCAAAAGAAAATCATTGCTGTATCGAGCAGTGAAGGATCTATTGATAACGTCTTTAAACGTGGGGGCAGACTTTTTTTCTATCGCTCCAGTAAATCGGCATTGAACATGTTGATGGTCAATCTTGCCTACATGCTTAAAGGTAGAGGGATTGCAGTTGGTCTGGTCAATCCAGGTGCAACGGGAACCGATTTTATGTCTAGTTTACCGGCTTTCTTTCCCTTAAGAAAAACTGAAGATGCTGTTGAGGATATGATCAGGAACATTGATTCGATTACTATAGAGAATACCGGTGCTTATCTCAACTACAATGGTAAAACCATCCCTTGGTAGCCAATGCTAGATTAATATTCTGCAATGCCTGCTAGCGATCGTGCTACATTGGTTTCAGCGCTAGTAATCATTTCACCTGACGCTATATTAAATTTGCCAACCACGCCACTGAAAAAATTCCCAATGTAGGCCGATTTCCCGTCCTTGGATAAAGTCAATGCCGCCCATCCAGGATCTGGAAGATCCATGGTGGTAATAATTTCTCCAGTTTCTACATCATGATGACACAAGCTAAATCCTGCCCTAAAGTTTGCCTTAATTGAATACAAGTCACCATTGGGAGCGTAGCTGATGGCAATCACCATGTCGCCGCTGTCAGGTGCATACGTTACCAGATCATCCATTTGTGTACGATTTATTAAATCAAATTGAAAGATTCGGTTACCCAGTTCAGAGATATAAATTATTTTTGCATTGTCCGGACTGATAGTAGAGGCGGTAACTCCTAGAAAGCCAGGCATACCTCCGTGAGTTTCAGTTTCAAAGGTATCAAGCAATTCACCATCTTGTGTGAATTTGTAAATGTTGCCATCACCATATTTTTCAGTTCCAGGCATAAAAGGCAGAACTGTTTCTAATTTTCTTGGCCCTTCCAGTGCTTTGTTGTTGGATTCATTTCCAACCAAGTGTTCGCCCAGATAAAGGCTTCCATCGTTGGCAAAACTAACATTTGAATAGGAGCGTTGACCAAAATCAGTTTTTGAGAGTTGATTGCCATCACTGTCAACCTTAATAACAGAATAATTTTGACTGTCAAAAGCCCAAAGAATTTGTTTTGGATCAAATTTTAAACCTCCCACTAGGTGGGTTGTATCTTGTGTCCATAAGATACCTTTTTGGTTTAGATTTTCATCAAATTGGATAATTCGACCATCTCCAGCATGGTCGTCATCTGGGTTGTTTAAGACTGTGGCACCGACAAAAACATCTCCCTCTGTAAATTTTACTAGATTTGATTCTTCAGACATTTTTTTCTCCTTAAATATAGTTTAAAACCTTAAAGTAAATGTCCCCATTTTTCTTTAATCAATGCAAAGATATCAGGATCATGATCCAAAAGATGTTCCCGGTTTAGTTTAGGGTATGGATCGGGTCCACCTTCTTCTGGCCATTGTCGCGTGGCATCGATAATAATTTTTGAGGATCGACCTCTAGTTTTGGCGCTAGGATCCAGAAAAAAACCAAGGCCTTCTTCTATGATTTTTCCACCAGGATGAGGTTGCCAGCGAGCGCCCACGGTTGCAATCATCTCCATTGGGTCATGAATATTTACATCTTTATCGACAACTACCATGATTTTAGAAATGGGTAAGAAATTCAGTTTTTCAGCAACCTCAAACGCTTGGTGAGGTTTTGTTTTGTCAATGCTAATAAAGAAAAAGCCTGTGAATTCAGGTGGGCCATGAGCACCAACAAGTTCAGGAATAAATTTCCTGAAATTCCTGGTTGAACTGGCTTCGCTGGGGGTGGTAATAAAACCTCTGGTAACCCCCGTAAATTGATTCACAAACATGGGGTTTTTACGATGTGTTATGGTTTTAATATTCATATAAAACTGCTCAGCATGCGGCAAGCCCATATAACCATACATTTCTCCAAAGGGGCCTTCTTCTTCCATATCATCCAAAGGTATTTCACCTTCTATGATCATTTCAACATGAGCTGGCACAGTGATGTCGCTATTCTCACATTTAACGATTTCAACAGGCCGACCTTTAAACCCACCTGCAATTTCCAATTCGTCTTGACCAAGTCGTGCAGTTTTAGAGCTACTCATAGCGAAAATAATTGGGTCAGTTCCCAAGACCACAGCTGCTTGGGCCACTTTTTCACCTCGTTCTTTCATGCCCATCAAAAATTCCCAGCCATGTTGTTTCCTTTCTGGGTTGATGCCTATCTTTCTAGGTCCCTTAATTTGCATTCGGTAGGTGCCAACATTCCTGCCTTTTTCTGGGTCAATCAACACTAAGTTACCGGTGTTGATAAAACGTCCGTTGTCCCCTGGGTTGCTTTGTAAAAAAGGAAAGTCTTGGACATTAATTTCTTCATCTCTTAGAGTGATTTCTTTAGCAGGGGCTTGATATCTTTCAATCTCAACCGGTTTGATAGGCTGTATTTCCCCAAGATCCATTACCAATTTCAGTGCTTTTTTGAAATTTTCGATCTGATCGTTTCCAATTTCTTCGATTGGCACCCCAACAGCCATTGCTTCATGTGCAGCCAAACCATATTGATTAACGATAATTGGACCTTTCATCCAATGACCATCTATCTTCACCTTTTCAACTACAACAGCCGGTGCTCCCAACCAACCATGTTTATCAACAAGCTTGTACATCAGTCCAGCCAGTTCATAGTTGTCCTGATCAATCTTTTTAATTTTGATCACATTGCCATGGTTTTCAATGGCTTCCATATAAGCTCTTAATGAGTCATAGGGACCGGTTTTAATTTTTGATCTTTTTTTCATCAGTTATTATTTGGTAAATATTTTTCTGGTATTTTCCCATCAATTTCATTTTGAGTAGACCACGACGCAATCCACCAACGGTTTTCTTTGTAATATAAAGAAATACTGTTAATGCCTCTCATAAACGCATCAGAATCTGGTGACTTTCGCATTTCGAATGTGCTCCATACATGTGCGATATCTCCATACTCTTCGATTACCCGATGTATTTCAGCTTCATAGAAACTTTCTAGATAAGGTTCTAATAATGGTAATTGCTCGTCCAATAGTGTGTGACGTTGGAATTCCCCTACCTCACTAAATTTTGTAATTATAGCGTTAGGCGCATGGAGAAACTGGTCCTTTTCAGCATCATATTTGAATCCTTTAGGGCCCGATATTACTTCGTAATACGCGTCAATTATTCCATTGATTGTTGATACATCAGTGTCTGGATAGTTTTGAGAAGAAAATGTGGAAGCAGAATAACCCATAAATACAAACAAAAATGTAGAAACTAGCCTGTAGCAAGTAAAAGATTTCATTTTTTGCCTTACGTGGATTTATATTTAGTACCTATTGTATATAGCTATTAAAAATAAAAAAGACTTCATGTATAAATGAGGTTTTTTTTGATTGTACTAAAAAATTACGCTTTTTTTGTTTTGCTTTGCTGATGCATCACCAATCCTGCAATAGATACCCCGATGGTCACAACAACTATCAGAATTGTTGCCAATGCGTTGATGTCTGGGGCAATCCCCAAACGTACTTTTGAAAAAATCAACATCGGCAATGTGGTTGCACCAGGTCCAGACACAAAACTTGCAATAATGAGGTCATCCAAGGAAAGAGTAAACGCAAGCAGCCATCCTGAGATCATGGCTGGGAATATTATTGGCAGGGTAATATCCCAAAGAACTCTTATTGGCTTCGCTCCCAAATCCAAGGCTGCCTCTTCTATAGATTCATTCATATCAATAAGTCTGGACTGGATGATTACTGCCACATAAGCCATCGAGAAGGTGATATGGGCAATGGTAATTGTATTAACGCCCCTTTGTCCCGGCCAACCGATTAATTCCTGCATGCTAACAAAGAGTAGCAACAGCGATAAACCGGTAATCACTTCTGGCATAACCAAAGGCGCAGCAATCATTCCAGTGAACAAAAGCCTGCCTTTAAATTGCCTAATTCTTGTCAGAGCTATCCCAGCTAAAGTTCCCATAATTGTTGCAAATGTGGCGCTTACTGCTGCAATCCGAAAACTCAATAGAGCCGCATCCAAAATATTGTCGTTGTTGAACAACTCTATGTACCATCGGATGGACCAACCCCCCCAAATGGTAACTAGTCTTGAGTCATTAAAAGAATAAATGACGACTAAGAGAATGGGTATGTAGAGAAAAGCAAAACCAAAACAGAGTGCAGAGAAGATAAATCTAGACCTTTTATTCATTGTTGTTCCAGAAGTTCTTGGTTCTGTCTTTTTTGAAAATAGACGATAGGCAGGACAAGTAACATTAACAAAACTATTGCCACTGCAGAGGCTACCGGCCAGTCTCTATTCATGAAGAATTCATCGAAGAGCAATCGTCCAATCATCAAGGTGTCCGCACCTCCCAATAATGCTGGAATAACGTATTCACCAATGGCTGGTATGAATACTAATAAACAGCCTGCGATTACCCCGGGTATTGATAGAGGCAAAGTTATATCCTTAAATACTTTCCATGGTCTGGCCCCAAGATCCGCTGCAGCTTCTAACAATCGAATGTCCAGTTTTTCAAGATTCGCATAAAGGGGAAGAATCATAAATGGCAAATATGAATAAATCATCCCGATATAAACGGCCGTGTCTGTGTAGAGTAATTCCAGTGGCTGATCGATGATGCCTGTCCAAAGAAGAAAGCCATTAAGGAGTCCTTTTGTTTTCAATATGCCCATCCAGGCGTAAACACGAAGCAAGAAAGAAATCCAGAATGGCACTACCACCATCAGCAGTAAGATGTTCCTGGTCGGTTGTGGAGATCGGGCAATGCCGTAAGCAATTGGGTAGCCAATCATCAAGCAAAAACAAGTTG
>ERZ651768.1716-NODE-1716-length-15847-cov-4.223906_pt1 | contig 15847 bp, 13 predicted proteins | sample MGYA00514754_ERZ651768 | MGnify/ENA metagenome assembly ERZ651768
CGTCGCTCCAAAAAGGATAATCACCCCCCAGTGTGTATGCTTATTTAAATCATTCCACCTGACAAACCCTCCTAAAATATATAAGAATACCCCAGTAAGTGCGATGGTACCTAACCCAAAAGTCTCACTAAAAAATATCCATCCAATAATAATAAGTAGAAATATCATTACTGTGATTGTATTACGACCTGTCATATTTCTGGATTTAGCAACCTTGATAACTAGTTTCCTAACACTACTATCTAAAATTTTGTACTCTGGTTTAAAGGTATTAATAATTATCCAGGTTACTATTGGTATCTGTATCAATACGAGTGGATATATTTTTATCATCCAATCAAAATAAGATAATGATATGCCTGATTGATAAAAATAATTTATCATTATGACATTCCTACCACCACCTGAAGGCGTTCCAACTGAACCGATCAAGCATCCATATGCAATTGAAAATAATATTACAGCGGCTAAATTTTTGACCTTTGAAAGATCAGAAGAAGTAAACCTTATGAGGGTCATACCTATTGGCAGCATAATTGCAGCAACCGTATGCTCTCCAATGAAAGAGGATAAAATCGCAGAAATGGATAGAAATCCAAAAACTATGCTGGATGTTTTATTTCCTGTAATCTTAAGTATACCTAAGGCAATTCGAGAGTCCCATCCTTGTCTTATAATTACTACCGCAAGCATCAGAGAACCCATAATAAAAAATACTGCATCATTCATAAATGCCTTAGCGATGCCATCAGCAGAGTCTATACCTCCATAAATCTGAGCCAGTAGTATATAAATTGCTATCGCTGGCAAAGGGATTGGTTCCTTTATGATCAAAATAAGAGCAGTTATCAATATAACTATGCAAGTATAACCTTTCTGGTTAAGCCCTGATGGTTGAGGTACTAAAAATAAAATAAATCCAATTATTATTGCATAAATAAACCATCGTTTTTGGGTTGCCCAAAAAAGAAAGTTACTTAGAGAAAGATTTGAAAATCCTAACAATAATAATCCTTAATATTGATACTTAATCAGTAATCCAACTTAAAATATGACTGAATACCCTTCCTATATGAAAATAAATCAAAAAATATATTTTATGGTTTTTATTAATAATAGAATAAATACCATAAATTATTACCCATAACATTAGTTCAAAGAAATATAACATTGATTAAAATTCCTTTATTTCCATTAAATATTGTTGTCCTACCATTTGAAGAAGTACCACTGCATATTTTTGAATCCAGGTACAAAAAAATGGTAAAAAACTCAATAGAAAATGAAACTCCATTTGGAATAGTATTAAATGATAATGGAGCTATTGATAATATTGGATGCAGCCTGAATGTTACCAAAATCATCAAACACTATAAAACCGGAGAATATGATCTAATAGCCACGGGAAGAAAGTGTTTTCAAGTTATAGACAAAATAAAAAAAGATGACCTCTGGATAGCAAATGTTGAATACATAGAAACTCCAACAATGGAGAATGAAAAAATATTAAAACAGGTTCAAAATAAATATCTTGAACTATTGATGAAGCTACGAAAAGAAGAAAATTTTGAGATCTATCTTGAGAGAAAAATATCTTTTCAGTTTTTAATAGGAATCTCGCTTCCGTTAGAATTAAAAAGAGCTATACTTCGACTAAAAAAGGAAAGTGAAAGATTATTATATATTAATGATTTATTTGATAGAGTTTTATCTCAGCCTATAAATAATAAGGAAAATAACTTTCCAATGTCATAATCAATTATTATCTAACTTATCTATCCTCCTCTGGTGTCTACCAGCTTCAAAATTCTCATCAAACCATATCTCAATTATTCTACAGATTTCTTCTTCGGACATAAACCGTGCACCTAGTGAAAGGATATTTGCATTATTATGCTGACGTGATAACTTGATTATTTCTTCGGGTCCATTATAAAAAACAGCTGCCCTAATACCATGTATACGGTTTGCTACCATTGCCTCTCCCTGTCCAGAACCACCGAGTATAATGCCTCGACTTTCATTATCCTCAGCAACCGCTCTCGCACAAGGAAATATAAAGTCTGGATAATCATCCAAAGCATCGTATTCGTAGGCACCATGGTCAGTAACCTCATGTCCTGATTCAGTTAAGTATAGTTTTATCTTATCCTTTAGTTCAAGACCGGCATGATCTGTCGCAAGGTGTACCCTCATAATAGTTCTTTCAAATATTTTTCAATCTTATTTGTCACCTGATCAGGAGTAAAACCAAACTCAATCGCAAGATCAGTTGCTGGAGCAGAACTACCAAAGTGATTTATACCAATGGCAAGCCCATTGTTCCCTATATATTTTTCCCAACCATTTGTAATACCAGCCTCAATAGATACTTTTAAATTACCTCTGTCTGGAATTAGTTCTTTCTTGTACTCCTCTGTTTGATCATTAAATATTTCCCAGCAAGGCATACTAACTACTCGAACTTTTTTTGTTCTCCATTTTTTTGCGACCTCTATTGCTAGACTTACTTCTGAACCAGTAGAAAGAATAATTATTTCAGGTAACCCTTTACAATCTATAACTGAATATGCTCCTTTTGATACGTTGATATCGGTTTGTTTTTGGCCATTGTTAAGAATAGGGACACCCTGCCTTGTAAGAAGCAATGCAGATGGAGTATTTTTATCTTCAATTGCCAGCTTAACACACGAAGCAGTTTCTTTTGCATCTGCTGGCCTATAAACTTTAAAATGAGGAATCGCCCTTAGGCTCATTATATGCTCTATAGGTTGATGTGTGGGGCCATCCTCGCCAAGATAAAATGAATCATGAGTAAATTCATGTATAACTCTTACTTTTTGAATAGCTGCAAGCCTTAGAGCAGGCCTTTCATAATCTGAAAACACTAAAAATGTGCCACCAAAAGGGATGATACCACCATGTAAAGCCATACCATTCATTATCGCTGCCATTGGAAATTCCCTCACTCCAAACGGTATGTTTCTCCCTGATTTATTCGTTTTTTGGAAATCACCATATGTCTTAGCAAAGTTTCCTGTATAATTTGATGGCTCCAGATCTGCAGATCCTCCAACTAGCTGAGGAAGACTACCAGAAATTAAGTCTAATACAGCTCCAAATGCTTTCCTTGTAGCTAATATGTCACCAGATTTGAAAGCTGGATTTTCAAACTCAGAAATGATTTTACCACCAATTGTACTAGCTATTATTTGTTTAAGATGTGATTTTTTAATGGATTTTTTGTATAACTCTTTCCAATCATTTGCTTCTTTAATCAAATCTGAGAATCTATGGCTGAAATGATCTACTACTTCTAAGGGAACATAAAACTTTTTAGCTGGTAGGCCTAGCTTCTCTTTTGTTGCATCTATTTCATCTTGAGGCAATGGTGCTCCATGTGTGTTATGGTCACCCTCCATATTTACACTGCCTTTCGCCATCACAGTTTTTCCAATGATAATGCTTGGCTTCACCATGACCTTGGCTGTCTCTATGGCAAAGTGCAAAGCACTATGATCATGACCATCAATCTCCTGTACATTCCATCCCAACCCATCAAAAAGGATGGCATAGTTAACAGAGTCTGAGCGAGTTACTTTGCCAGAAATTTGCGCATCATTTGCATCGTAATAGACTATAAGCTTATTTAAACCTAAGTGTCCAGCTATTGCTGCTGCTCCTAGCGTTACTGGCTCCTGTAAATCTCCATCTGTTGCCAACACATAGGTGAAGTGATTAATCAAATCTTTTGTGTCTTTATCTTGACTAGATATCATGTTTGACAAATACGCTTCAGCAAGTGCCATTCCAACACCCATAGCGAAGCCCTGTCCTAAAGGACCAGTGGTGCATTCTACACCAGGAATTTCCACCTCAGGATGTCCTGGTGTATGACTCCCTAACTGTCTAAACTTTTTTATTTCTGATAGTTTCATCCACCCAACAAGGTGTAAAACACTATATTGAAGCATAGACATATGTCCGCCAGAAAGGATGAAACGATCTCTGTCAAACCAGTCGGGATCTTTAGGATCAAATTTGAAATAGTCTTTAAACAATAAATATATAAAATCCGCAGAACTCATAGCTCCACCAGGATGACCACTGTTCGCTTTTCTAACAGCATCCATCACCAACCCTTTTATGACAGAAATACCAAAATGATCTTTATCTGTAATGGACCAATATTCAAAAGAATCCAACTCATTGTAGGTATGCATTATTTAATTAGGGTTTGTATACTTATCTATATGTTAAGAATTTGATGGCTCATCGTAAAGATTATCTAAATCAATATCAACGTCTTTTTTCTTAGCCTCATCCACCTTAAACATTTCTTCCTGATTAAGGCCCATTGCGTTTGCTATTACCAAATCTGGAAGAGATTGAATCCGGATATTATAATTATTTACACTCTCATTATACAACTCTCGTCTATCTGCAATTTCATTTTCAAGCCCGCTTATTCTGTCTTGTAGATTTAAAAAATTATCATTTGACCTCAGCTCGGGATAGGCCTCAGATAAAGCAAATACCGATTTTAAAGCGCCAGATATTTGATTATCTGCATCCGCTTTTTCAGTGATACTATTTGCGCCAAGGTAAGACTTTCTTGCGTCCATGACATTATCAAACATTGTTTTTTCATGCTTCACGAAAGATCTTAATACTTTAATTAATTTTGGTATCTCATCAGATCTTTGCATAAGAAGAACATCTATATTCGCCCACGATTTTTTTATATTTTCTTTGACATGTATGAGTCCATTATATATAGTGAAGAACCAAGAAACTGATCCAATAATTAATAGGACAATAACAAAGATAGTTACTATCTGCATTGGTTAACCTTTCATCTACAATTACGCATTTATAGTATTTGCGTTCGCATAAAATTCTTTGATAACATTTTGAGGATTATCAGATCCAAAAACCTCTGACCCAGCAACAAGAATATCCCCACCAGCTGAGATAATCTCTTGAGCATTATGAAGCTTTATTCCACCATCAACCTGTATCTGTATGCGATCCAAACACTGATCAGATAAATATTTTTTTATTTTCATTATCCGCTTAGTAGACTCAGATATATAGCCCTGTCCTCCAAGACCTGGTTCTACGCTCATCACTAAAATCAGATCAACTTTATCAATAAATGGAACAATTGTACTAAATGGTGTTGAAGGCTTTAGTGATATGCCTACCATTTTTCCTGTTGAGCGAATTAAATCTATCACCCCATTTGGATCATCTGTAGCCTCAACATGGAACGTGATGTTATCCGCACCTGCCCTTGCAAAGGGCTCCACTAATTTCTCCGGATCAATCACCATCATATGTACATCTATAAATTTATCGGTTACAGATCTTAGTGATTTCACTACAGGAGGACCTATCGTAAGATTAGGAACAAACTGATTATCCATTACATCTACATGGATCCAGTTCGCACCGCCTTCATCACAAATTTTAAGGGCACCACGCAAATCAGAAAAGTCAGCAGATAATATAGATGGGGCAAGTTTAAATTCTGAAAGCATAGGTTAACGCAAATTTAATTATAAACTGATCTTGGTCATAGGCCCGAAAATGATCATGAATAAATAAAACGTATTTTCTTTACTAAATCAGGATGTAGACTTTTATGAACGGGGCATGATAATGCAGCATTCTCAAGACGCTTTCGATCTTTTTTTTCTATATCTTTGCTCATACCTATACTGATAATAATCTCTTTTATTCTTCTGGGCTTAGAATCCATAATCTTTTCTGCCGAAGCATCGATCCCCGATACATCAATGCCATATTTTTCTGCAGCTATTGCCATTATGGTAATTATACATGAGCCTAATGCAATCGCTACCAGGTCAGTCGGAGAAAAAGCCTGTCCTTTTCCATTGTTATCTATCGGAGCATCGGTAAAAAATTTTTCCCAGAAGCAATGTGCTCCGCCTCTGTTCTAAGATTATTCTGATAAATTATATTTGCCATCTTTGTCATTTAATTACAAACCTCCTTAAATACACGTTTAAAATTACCTCCTAATATTTTTCTTACCTCTCTGATTGTAAATCCGTTATCTAATAATTTTTTTGTCAAAAATGGTAGTTTTGTTACATCCTCTAAACCTGCTGGCATTATATCTACCCCATCATAGTCTGAGCCTAGGCCTACATGATCAATACCAATCAAGTCAGAGATGTATTTAATATGTTTGATGACATCATTAATGCTCGGAACAATCCTGCTTTTTTCATGTTTTAATATTTTTGATTCAGCATACCAATATGATGTCGAATTAGTGTCATATTTCTCTGCCAGTATTTGTCGTTCAAGTTCATACTTCATCTTGATCATTTCTGCTTTTTCTAAATATGTGCTATCTATATACCCTGGGTAGAAATTAACAAATACTACGCCACCATTTTTGCTGATGGCAACGAGCTGATCATCTTTTAAATTTCGATAATGAGGACACAATGTGTATACCGATGAGTGAGAAGCAATAATTGGCTCACTGGTTAAATCGATTACATCCCAAAAAGTTTTTTCTCCTGCATGGGAAATATCTATCATAATACCAAGCCGGTTACACTCACGTATAACTTTACGGCCAAACTCAGTAAGCCCCATGTGTCTCAAACTGCTTTTACTTTCAAACTCATCTTTTGCTGAACTAGCAATTCTGTTTGAATTATTCCAGGTTAGTCCGAGATATCTCATTCCTCTATCGTGAAAGTATTGCACCTTAGTTATATCATTGCCAATGACGTGGCCACCTTCAATACCTATCATACAAGACATGATATTTCTTTTTTGGTTGTAATTAATGTCTTGATATGTATTTATAATTCGCCACTTATTCGGCACTCGCGTGCATAGAAATTCAAGTTTGTTGATCATATTATCGGCGACTTGAAAATATTCCGATTCTACAAATTCTACAGGATTTACCCACACAGAAAAAACCTGAAGATCAACACCTCCCATTTTAAATTTTACTAGATCAGACTGTGTATCAGGATGATTTGATAGAATATCATCTCCTTGCATTGCTCTTAACAGTATATCATTGTGCGTGTCTGCTACAAAAGAATCCATATGAATCTCATGAGTAGGTCTATCACAGCCAATAGTCAGCAAAAGGGGGAAACCCAAGGCTATTACGTATGATATTACTTTAGTCCCACTCAAAACCAGAAACGATATCCGTTTTCGAATTTATCTCAATAAGATTATAATCCTGAATTTGATCAATAAAATAATAAAGGAATTTTGTTGAATCATTATCACTCAGCCATATAGAATCAGGAAGCCCAAGGGTTTCAATCACGGAAACCTCACTTGGCTTTGTCCTTAAAAATTCCCATACTTCGTACTCTGTCATGAGGCCCATACTGAAGATAGTTTTTTCAACAAGATCAGGACGATTTGTTTTTGTTGGCGGCAATAAAATTGGTTTTGGTGCTTTTATCTCTGAAGCACAAGAGAAGAACAGGCACATCATTAATAAATATTTATAGTTCACATCTGAAAATAAGATATATAAAATCCATGAAACAAGTGGACTAATATGAAATTTTTTATACTTTTTTATGATTATCAAGTGCTTGACTTTAGATATTGGCATCAAATAAAATTGTTTTAACTTCTAGCCTGCATGATCCGAGGTTAAAATCATGGCAAAAGATAACAAAAAGAATCGTTTTTATTTTAACAAGGATTTCCTTGGGAGTCCACAGGGGAGGTCTATCCGTATATTGTCAGAGTACTACGGCCCTTTACAAAAAATAAATGAAAATAAGATTTACGATACCATAGTATTCTTCGGATCTGCAAGAATCAAATCAAGGGAAAAAGCAGAGATTGCTTTAAAACAATTGACTAAGTCAGTATCTAATAAAGAAAAAAAACGAATCCAAAAAGATCTTGAAATGAGCAGATTTTATGAGGACGCAAGGGAGTTAGCAAATAGGTTAACAATATGGAGCAAAAATTTAAAAAGTAAAAAATCGCGCTATATCATTACCTCTGGAGGAGGAGGAGGGATTATGGAAGCTACGAACAGAGGAGCTAAAGAAGCTGGTGGGATCTCAATGGGCCTGACTATATCCTTACCCTTTGAAGCCTCTAGCAATATTTATATATCAGATGATTTAGATCTAAAGTTTCATTATTTTTTCATGAGAAAATTTTGGTTCATATATTTAGCAAAAGCTCTGGTTGTTTGGCCAGGAGGTTTTGGTACTCTCGATGAGCTAATGGAACTGCTTACCCTGATTCAAACAAAAAAAATAAAAAAACGCTTACCGATAGTGCTCTATGGTACTGAGTTTTGGAACTCTGTTGTTAACTGGGATTATTTAATCGAGTGTGGTACTATATCAGAAGAAGATTTAAAACTTTTCTTTATATCAGACAGTGTTGAAGACGCTTATAATTATATAGTGAGGTTTATTGAAGAGTATAAACTAAAAGGTCCAAATTTTTAAATGGTAAAACATATTCTACTTATTATTTTACCGATACTCATGATGGCTCAGATTGAGCCTATAGAAAATCTCCATGATAATCAGCCTAGAGTCTGGACACTAACACATGCCATGATTCATACGAGTCCCGGTAATTTCATTAAAGATGGCTCTATCACAATTAGAAACGGAAAAATTGAGGCTGTTGGAAGATATATAAAAACGCCAAGAGATGCATTTGAAATAGACCTCAAAGGTGCACATGTTTATGCTGGATTTATTGAAAGCTGGCTTGAAACAGAGGCTTTAAATGAAAAATCAAAGAGTACCAGAAAACACTGGGACACAAAAGTCAGACCCGAATATAGATCTGTAGATAACCTTAGTATCAAAAACAAAGAGATAAAAGAACTCAGATCACTAGGATTTACAACAGCACACATAGCCCCTAAACAAGGAATATTTAGAGGCCAGTCAGGTATTATAAACCTGATGGACAAACCGAAACCAATAAAATCATCCGTAGCACAGGTAATTGATTTTAAATACCGAGCAAAAGGTAAGAGGACCTATCCAAGATCACTTCTTGGTGTGATTGCACATATCCGCCAGACCTTCTTTGATTCAGAGTGGTATGTTACAGCCCAAGAAATTTTTGAAGCATACCCAAGTGATAATGAACCTCTCTCCTCCAATGTTTCTCTAGAAAGTTTAGGGATTTCTCAAGCAGTAAATAAACCGTTTGTTTTTATTACTGCAAATGAAAATTATTTAAACAGAGCAATGAACATTGCAAAGGAGTTTAACCTAAACACATGGATACTAGGAAGTGGATATGAGTATAGAAGACTAGATTATTTTTCAAATAAGAAGCCATTTTTCATTTTACCAATAGATTTCCCTTCAAAGCCTAGTGTCCTTAAGCCAATGAGCGACCTTCAATATTCCACAGAAGAATTAAAACATTGGGACATGGCCCCTGATAATTTGTTTTACCTAAATGATGCAGGTCTTGATTTCTCAATCACTAGTCATAACTTAAAAAAGAAGTCTCAGTTTCGTGCTAATCTTCAGAAAATTATAGATAGAGGACTTAGCGAAGATATTGTACTTGCTTCTTTAACAACACAACCTGCAGAAGCTATAGGAATGCAAAAATCTTTAGGGAAGATAGCTCCAGGGTACGATGCAAACCTTGCGATAGTAGATGGCGAATACTTTGACCCAAAGTCAAGAGTCGTCAGCGTTTGGATAGAAGGACAAGAGCATTATATAGCACCCAGGAGCGTCCCAACATTCTTAGGTACTTGGTCACTAAAATATAGTGGTAGCGCCTATGAGCTAAAGATTGAAGATCCATTAAAAAAACAAACTAGTGCGAAACAAAAATCAATTCCCACCTATATACAAAATGACTTTTATAAAGGATCAATATCTATTAATAATAAATCAGTAGAGATCTATAATCTTGATATATTTGAATCATCCATATCATTTACTATTGATGGATCCACTCTAGGGCTAAAAGGGACACTTTCTTTCAGCGGTGAATTATCAAATGATCAGATTGTCGGAACAGTAAAAAGTTATTTAGATAATTCTCTATCATTTCAGGCAGACAGAAAAAAAATAGATAAAAAAAATGAAAGAACTATTGAGAAATTCAGCGATCTATCTATCTTTTATCCAGAAGGCGCATACGGTCTACTTAAGGATCCACCAAAACCAAATGCCATCCTAATCAATGATGCTACGCTTTGGACCTGTGGGCCTAAGGGCACGCTCGCAGAGTGGGACATACTTTTTGTCGATGGTAAGATAAAACAAGTTGCTCCTGACATTACTGTTCCTCAAGGAAGTGCTGTTGTTATTGAAGGAGCCGGGAAACATGTTACACCAGGACTGATTGACTGTCACAGTCACTCAGCAGCTAGTTCCATAAATGAAGGTACGCAGTATATAACATCAGAAGTTCGAATGAGGGATGTTATTGACCCAGATGATATTAACATATACAGACAACTTGGTGGCGGCCTGACCACCGCTAATGTTCTACATGGATCTGCCAATCCTATTGGTGGTCAAAATGCTGTAATAAAATTACGATGGGGGAAAAGGCCTAGTGATCTTCTATTTAAAGATGCTCCAGAGGGAATCAAGTTTGCTTTAGGAGAAAATGTAAAACAAGCAAACTGGACCAGTACCAATCGCTATCCTCAGACGCGTATGGGAGTAGAACAAGTAATACGTGATGCATTTAGAGCTGCACTGGACTATAAGCATGCGAATGAAAACTATCTTAGAAATTCAAAATCCCAAAGAACTAAAATTCCCCCCAGAAAAGATCTTGAGCTAGATGCGCTGGTAGAGATACTTGAAGGAAAAAGGCTAGTCCACTGCCACTCTTACCGCCAAGATGAGATATTAATGTTAACCAGAGTTGCCGAAGACTTTGGCTTTAAGATAGCGACTTTTCAACATGTTCTTGAGGGGTACAAAGTTGCAGAAAGAATTGCAGAACATGGTGCGGGAGCCTCTACCTTCTCCGACTGGTGGCAATATAAGTTTGAGGTGATTGATGCAATCCCATATAATGGTACCCTGATGACAAAAAATAATGTTATTGTATCGTTTAACTCAGATGATGATGAATTGGCAAGAAGATTAAATACAGAAGCAGCAAAAGCAATTCAATATGGCGGCCTTGATCCAAATGAAGCCCTAAAACTTGTTACGATAAACCCAGCTAAGCAGTTACAGATTGATAAATATGTTGGCTCACTAGAACCAAAGAAAGATGCTGACTTCGTAATATGGAATGGCGAGCCTCTTTCTGTTTATAGTCAGGTTGAAGAAACATGGATTGACGGAATCAGATATTATTCTAAAAAAGAAAATGAACTACTTGAACAAAGGGATAGTGACCTTAGAAAAAATATTATTCAGAAGATACTCTCAACCCCAACAAAGATATCAAGCGGCTCAAGCAAAAATAATAAATCACCAAAGTACGATACAGGATACAATTGTGATTCTGTAGATGATACAGGAACCTATGAAGACCAATAAACTACTTCCCTTTTTACTACTTATTTGTATGGGTCTTTCTAATGACCAAATACCAGGTGAAATACAAAAAAGGCCTATACTGCTTAAGGGAGGTATACTGCACACAGTATCAACTGATGTCTTAGACGGTTATGACATACTATTTTCAAAAGGGAAAATAGTAAGAATAGAGAAGAATATAATGGCCTCTCCTGAGACAGATGTATATGATGTATTTGGCAAACACATTATCCCAGGTTATATCGCTCCAATAACTAGGATAGGACTGGTTGAAGTTGGACTGGTTCGCCAATCGGTAGACTATGCAGAGAAAGGATCAATTAATCCAAATGTTAAAGCAAATGTGAGCTATAATCCTGACTCAGAACTAATCCCCGTCACTCGCTCAAACGGGGTTCTGATCGCAAACTCAGTCCCTGCTGGCGGTCGAATCTCTGGCCAGTCATCGGTTATGATGCTTGATGGATGGACCTGGGAAAACGCAACCTTAAAACATCCTTCTGGGCTACACATAAACTGGCCTTCAATGAGTATTAACTACGGAAAAAATAATAAAAAATCAGAAAAACAACAGCGTGAAGACATCCAAGCATCGATCCGTGAGCTTGACAATATGATCCGTAATGTGCGAGCTTATTTTCAGCGTATAAAGCAAAGAAACCGTATGGCCGATGAAAGGCAAAAGGCTGATCTGAGACTAGAGTCAATGATCCCATTTGTGATTGAACAAAAGACTATTTTTGTGCATGCTAATGAAGCAAGGCAAATTGAGGCTGCAATTAATTGGGCCAGAAAAAATGATCTCAAAATAGTTATAGTGGGCGGCGCTGATAGCTGGAGGTTAACAGATCTACTGGTAAAAAATAATATTCCAGTTATACTTGACAAGGTTGAAAAAGTCCCCATGCGCAGATTTGAACCGATACACCTCCCCTATAAGACACCGTTTTTGCTAAAAGAAGGTGGTGTACAGTTTTGTCTGAACACAAGGATCGGATATCCTCATGATGGCAATGTAAGAAACCTCCCGAATGAGGCAATGAGAGCAGCTGCATATGGCCTTGAAAAACCTGAGGCTCTCAGGTCTATAACTCTGAGTGCTGCAGAAATCCTTGGGATTGATGATATGGTCGGATCACTTGATGTTGGTAAAGATGCAACCTTTTTTATATCAGATAAAGCGCCAATGGAAATGTCTCCAAAAGTACTAATGGCCTTTATTCAAGGAAGAGAAGTAGACCTTAATGATCGCCAGAAAATGCTATACAAAAAATATCAGGAAAAGTATCGCAGACTTGGTCAGCTGAAATAATAATAATTGTATCAGTATATAATTATTATTTCTTAATGAGTAAAAAATCCAACATACAATACTTATAGAGACTTGGGTAGATTGTTATGTCAATTACATTTGTGGTAATCGTTTTAGACTTTTTTCCTGAAATATTTTTTCATTCATGTCTGTGTCTACCTTAACCTGCTCAAAAGAAATGTCTGTTCTATGATTTTTTTGTACATCCTTGACTGATATTTTTGACATTATATCATAATTATCAATTTTTAAATAGGAGAAAGATTTATCTTTTTTCAGCTTTTCTCTCTTATCGTAAGACTCTTCTTTTACAGTATATAGATCATCTTTAACTATCCAGAGTTTATGCCTTGAGTATGATGACTTTAAGGAAGTGGTGGGGGTTACCTTTAACACAAAACAATCTCTCCCATCTATCACATCATCGTCCAGCCTCTTATACTCATTCTCATCTAAGGATCTGCTGGTCATGTCTTCATAACTAAGATCAGAGCCCATAAAGGAGTCACCTTTTTTAGTAGCAGATATTCGCCGAACTCTTTTGAATGCAGGTAACCAGATTCTCATCTCATCATCACGATCGTTATGTTCTATTTTTAAGAAAGATACTCCCCTATCATCCTTGGGCTCTAAGAACCAAATCAGTTGACGCCTGCTATTGTCCATTGTCTTTGTTATCATTACACTGTTTCGCATTTTCCCTTTTGAATTTGTAAGCACCATAGAGGTCCTGCTTACCATATTTTTTGGTTTATCTTTTTCATCAAGTCTTTTAGCAATCTCATAACCGGATTGACCTAGCGAAATAGAAATACCAAACATGATAATAAATATATTCCTCATCTTAATACCTATTTCCCTGCAAGATTATGTTTTAATAGTTCTGCCATAGCGGCCAAGAATGTAAGCGTTCCGATCGATGTAGATATCATTGCAAAAACCATTAGCCCACCCATGTATTGTACGGGTATAAACGCAGAAAATAGTAAAGCACCAAAAGACATATTTGATGCCGAGTCCAGGATAATCGGATAACCAACATCTTCAATAACATCATTGGTTAACATATTTTTCTCTGAGATTTTAGACAGCCTTCTGTATTGCGAAATATAGTGTATCGCAAAGTCAACACCCACTCCGATGATGACTGAGGCTAGAAGCGCTGTCACATGGCTAAGATGTATCCCTGCTAGGCCCATAAAACCAAAGTTAATCACAACCGCAACAGAAAGAGGAATAATAGCCATCATACCCCATGCGATTCTTTTAAAAAATAACGATGTAATCAGTCCTATAAGAATCACGGACATTACGATACTGATAACAGATGATTGCACTACCAAATAAACGAGGTCTCGGATAACAACTGCCATTCCGGTTACAGATGCGCTTCTTACACTTTTTAGATCACCAACATATTCTTCTATCTTATCCACAATAGAAATAATCTCATCCGTGGTCATAACCCTGCTTAAGGCAGTAACCAGCCCGACACTGTATTCATAGTCAACCATAGCAGAAAAATCTTCTGGATCACCCGACATAGAATACATCGAAAATAAATTGTTTACCTTACCTTGATCTTCAGGTATTGTCTCAAAATCTGGATCATCATCCATTACAACGCGGTGCATCTGTTTGACCACATCTGCAATGGAAAAACTAGTCGTAACCTTTTTATTATTTTCAAGCATATCCTGAAGGTTTACTATCTCATTAAGTGTTCTCGGATTTTTCATGGAGCCTTCTAGTCTGACCCTTATATCCATCGTACCTGTCATCTCCTGATCTATAAAATCAATACTATCTCTAAATTCAGTACCCTGCCTAAAAAAACTGGCAATATTGACATCCACTTTTAGATATAATAGTCCAATTATTCCAGCTGTTGCAATTAAAACGCCTGAGCCTAATATTAATTTTGGATTATTCGAGACTGTTTTTCCAAAGTATGTTATTAGGCTCTCAAAAATACTTGGTCTTGTTACAGCCTTTGAGTTCATGTCCCATTTTTTTAATGATATAGCAGCTGGAAGGAACGTTGAGCTAAGAACAAATGCATGAGCTATGCCCACACTAATACATATTCCATAGCCCATAAGCTGTTTTATTGGTGCAAAGGATAGAGAGAGAAAAGCAGCCATCGTAGTCAAACTAGTTAGAAAGATAGGCACCAAAAGAGTGTCCATTGTTACTTCTACTGATTGTTTCGCATCCTTTTTATTCCTCATTTCTTTGAAAAATTTGGCGACAAAATGGACGCCGTCAGAGTTGGCTATGGTAAGCAGAATTATTGGCATTGAGGAATTGACAATTGTAAAATAAAATCTCTCTGATCCTGTCATAAACACCATCCATCCCATAAACCCGGCCATAACAACAAGTGACTGTATAATAACAGAAAATACCATGATAACTGCGAATGGATTTCGAAGATTTACCATGAGCACGATGGCCATAATAAAAAGGCCAACCCTGAGTAATATGGTAATATCATTCCTGATCATTGTGGGAACAGATCCCGTGATATAGGCCGTTCCTCCGTAGTGGATCTCATAATCGGCAGATAAAATGCTGTCACCAACGGTAACAACAACATCTCTCATAATATCATGGGGAATATCTTCGTAAGGCTGTACCATAATATTAAAATACTCTTCACTCTCGCTTACAGCTCTTTTCTTTATTGTGGGATTGCTTATTAAATATTCTTTTATTTTATTTATCTGAGGGGGCGTTAAATCTCGCTCGGGCTGAAGGTCACTGATTTCCATGAAACCATCTTCGCTGTCTATTCTTGAGATGGTCGTTATACAAGAAACCTCTTCGACCTGGTTTACATTTTCCAGTGCTTTTGTGAGATCCCAAAGTAAGGAAAATGTTTCTGAACTATAGACCGTTTTGCCTTTATTCCCAAAGGCAATAAAAATAACCTCTGTACTTCCAAACTCATCCTGGACCGCGTCCCATGACATTCTTGAGTCCAATGTCT
>ERZ651768.1717-NODE-1717-length-15834-cov-13.594847_pt1 | contig 15834 bp, 16 predicted proteins | sample MGYA00514754_ERZ651768 | MGnify/ENA metagenome assembly ERZ651768
GTGGAAGGGGTCATCCAGCATCAGATTGTCGAACGCGTATCGTTCGTGGGGAAGCGCTCTTTCCGATAACTCCTCACCGGCGAGCTTCATCAAAGGCCGGTGGATGGAAGAGCCGATCTTGATGTTCTTGGTACGGGCAGCGATCACCGCAGCCAACATAAGTACCTGAGGGTCCATGCTGGCCTGTTTGGAAAAGTGGCCTCCGCCGAGCCAGATGTAATCCCAGCCCATGGCTTCGACCGCATCGACCTGTTCGAAGTTCTTGGTGTAAGCCTCAGATTCGAGCATCTCCCCGTTTTCGTATTTGGGGTCCCAAGGCATCGTGCCACCGGCGTACAAGGCATTCCAGGTATCGAATAACCCAAAGTCCATGATGTCTCCTTGTGGTCCTTTCGCGGCATTGATCCCGGTACGGTCCAACAGCCTTGAAAGAGTATTTCCGAGATTACTTGGCTATTCTAGCGCAATCTGGCCGTGTTGGCATTTGTGCTAGCCAAGGCTGTCATAGGGCTCAGTCTCGGAATTAAACGTGGGTTCGCAACATGAGCTCCCGGGGATATGGGTTCAGATAAGTCTGCTGCTTTACCCATTCTGGAACTGGATGTCTGTTTAAGTGATGTCGCAACAGAGTAATCGGTACTACGAGGGGTAAGAATTCTTGGCGATACTGGTCGATCACTTCAACCATTTCGCGCTTGCCGTGGCTATCCAGGTACTTTTTTAGGTAGTCCATGATGCGCTGTAGTACGTTGGAGTGTTTACGGTTGGTAGAGACCTTCCGACAAAGATGTTAACTGGACACCTTTTTGGTTCGGAACATTCGCAGGAATCATGCCCTGGGTGGTGATTGGAATTTATCTGTTCGGTGCTGGCTGTGGCGACGGTGGCCCCCAGGCTTCGTCTATGGGATCTTTGACTCTATATTCTTATTCTTTAACGTCTTTGCTATCAACATGGTGCTCCAATAAAAAAGTCGGACCCTGGCACGATTATCTTTTTGGTGAGCGGGTTTACATTTTGTTGAGCTTAAGCTCTAAATCCGTTCTTGCATGGCAGGTGTTTGCAGGGCCTTTAGGGCCGGTCTGAACCTTTAAGATTCGGTGGTATTAGACGGAACCTACTTAAGGATTTCGTCTGGGTGCAGAATCGGAACAGGATAGAATACAACAGGAAATGGCAGGATTGGACAATCGTGTTCCAACTTCAAATCCGTTATGCCTCGTGACGAGCGGGGTAGGTGGGTTCGACTACCTCGCACTCTCGCCAGACAGTGTTAGGCACGAAATCGACTGATTTCAGCCAATAAGAAAGCCCCCAACTGTAATGGTAGGGGGCTTTGTTTTGGATCGAATAGGTCACGAACCTTTTCGGGCCTAGAATGAGTTATGCCGAAGGTCAGAGTCGAACCGATGCGGGATCACCTCCACCGCTAGGATTTTTTACCGGTAGTCCGCTCTTCTCCCATTCAGAATAAGAGCCATCAAATAATTTGACGTCAAACCCCAGTTGCTTAAGCATCTGATATCCGACCGCGGCCCGAGCCCCAACTTTGCAATAGGTCACAATAGTATTAGAACCATCGATTTTGGCTTCTTCAATTATTCGGCGTGCTTCATCTTCACCACAGAGCAATTTGCCATCTTGACCTACTAAGGCCTGCCAAACAACGTTGATTGCGCCCGGAATATGTCCAGGGATTTGGTCAGCATCACTTCGCCCTTCAAATTCTTCAAGACTACGTGTGTCAACTAACGTTAAACCCTCGGTATGGGAAACGTATTCGAGGCTAGCTCTAACAGCGGGGTTTATGTGAGACGTGAACTGCCTTTCTGTCCTAGGCACTGGCCGATAGAAAACCTCTCTGTCTTGTGCCTTCCATTCATCGTAAACTATATCCATTATGTGGGTATCATTTCGGCCTAAATACTCCAAAATCCATGCAACAAACGCGGAGTTCCTTCCATCGTAACCGTCATACAAGATGGGTGTAATAAAATCACCCAACCCAGCAGCCCCGAATAAGTCTGAGAATTCGTTTGGCGAAAGCAATTGGCCCTGCGGGTTGCGCAGCTTCGGGGGCGGCACATTTACTGCATGTTGCAGGTGTCCCATCAAATGCCGCATCGAGTAGCGGGTGTCTATGATCAGGAAGTTGGGATCACTTATACACGAGGCAACCCAATCGGCCGAGACATATGTTGTCATCTATACCTCTGTCCCGTTTGTGTCAGTAGTTCAAATAGCCACTGGAATTTCCGCGCCTTCGTAGCGATCGGCAAATCGGATAAAGAATCTGTGCCGGTCCGTGCCTCTAATCGTAAGAATCGACTTGAAAACGATAGAGCTGTTTGCGAATGATTACAGAATATGTTTCACAAAGCGTCGGCAGGAACATTCAATTCCTCAATGCCAAGTAGGCCAGAGTCCGCTAACCGATAACCTCTAGCTCTGTTGAAACTTCGTTGGCATGCCGGACTGTCTGGGTAACCGGGGAGCCCTCTACAGCAAGCCGAAAGATGTCTCGTAGTGTTTCTTCATCCGCATCAGCTCGGACGAAGGCCTTTGCGCTGATTCTGCCGTATCCCGGATTTCCTTCTTCTTCTACACCTGCCCACTTTCGGATATTATCGAAATAACCGTCTACCGCTATTTCCAAATCGTGAACCCTGACACCACGTTTGGTAGCGTTGACGATGTAGCCTACGGTTATACAACTACCCATGGCTGATAACAGTTGCTCGTGAGCGCTCGCAGCTACATCGGTTGCCGTCAGGTCACCGGGTTCATCCATTTCGGCAACGTGATTTCGCATGTAGGCTTTAGCTCTCATTCCCCCCTGCCACACTACTCTGGATTTCCACGGTCCTGTAACGGCGTTGAACACCTCTGGATCTCTGAACGATTCTAGAACTTCAATAAGCTTCTCTTTGGGTAAGCCATTGAGGTTTTCTTCCTGAGCCATAGTATCCTCCCTATGAATTGTTTTGCCATCGACCGTGAGTGAACCGGTCAAGTATTATCCGAATTCGGCTCGTAGTATGACGGCCGCTGCAGACATGGCTTGAAGCTTCTTTTCTGCGATTTCAGGAGTATTAACATTACGCTCGGCGAAAGTACCAAACCCACAATCGGGGTTCAAATACACTTTGTCGGGGCTGAAATATTGGAGGATATCTCGTACCCTTGCAACGATGTCTTCTACGGGCTCGATTTCATCGGTCCTGGGATTGACGACCCCTAAGCCTATTTCTTTTTCGTTAGCGTATTCCTTGAAAACTTCCATCTCGCCAGCACGGGGAGTAGCGCACTCTAATACCAGTTGATCGATGTTCATCTGCATCAAGTGGGGTAACATAGGGCCATAATTACCCACCAACAATACGTCCTCTTTTCGGCTCCAGTTCCCTCTGCATACATGAACGCCAGTCCTGACTCCAGATATACCCTCCATGGTTTCGTTCATTAATCTCACCGCAAACTCTAGTTCTTCTGTCGGATCCCTTCTTTGTGGTAGAGCGGCGCACATAAACGTCTCGGTTGATTCTTCTCCAAATACAGTCTGACTCAGAATCGGCTCGTCAAATTGAATGAAATCACAGCCCATGTCTCGAAGGGCAAGCACTTCTTCTCTGAGAATGGTCACCACGTCTTTGCTCAATTCTTCCGCAGATTCGTAGACCTTATCGGATAGACCTTCGAACCAACTAGAACGTGTGAGCATGTACGGACCTGGAATCGGTATCTTAATCTGCCTGTCAGTATGTTCTTTCATGAATGCCAATTCGTCGAGTGACAGACCTTCTTTTTTCCCGAGTTTATCGACCACAATGGGACTCTTTATCGCGAAAGCAGGCACGTCCAAGGCTCGTAAGACTTCTTCCATCCTTGCCCGGTCGTTCGCATAGTCTAATAGGTCCGAGACCTTCATTAATTGCATACCCGCGAGCTTGTCTACCACATAAGAATAGAAATTATCTCGCCGTTGTTCACCGTCCGTCACAATATCTACGCCAGCTTCTTCCTGTGACCGGATACATGAAATGACTTCTTGATCCGCTAAGCGATTAAATTCGCTATCTGACATCTCGCCGTTTTGCTTGGCTCTTAATGCCCGGATAAGCGATGTCGACCTCGGCCAACTGCCAACGGTAGTCACCGGGAACAAAGGTGTATCAGCCACAAGTAACCCTCCTTATTAAACCAGTTATGCCTGGACTTGCCACGAAACATCATACTGTCCTTCTACAACCTCAATCTCGAATATGGTCCAATGCCTCAGTTGGACGGGCTTGAACCCATCCCCATCTTGCTACAACACCTCGAAATTTGCAAAATGATGAGCCATATTCTTGTAAATTTCAAGAAAGTAGGCCCCAACAGTGACCCGTTGGTGATTAACCAACCGAACAGCAAGCCTGATGGAACCGCCCGGTTAACCACGTTCCCCGGTAGATTTATCGTCCTTTACGTCGTCGTCGATAATCTTCTGGGCTCAACCGTTGCACCAAATGTGCCCAGTGCCTTCGCTACCCTGGCGTTAAAGACGAACATTTACCCGAAGATTGTGTTAGAAGCCTTGGCCACTCCAGTATCACCATCACCCTCGGCCTGTATTCCCACATCCTGCCGAATATGCAGCACGAGTTGGCGGGGGCGGTGGCTAACATTCTGAAGCGGTAGTTCAACTTTCAAGAACCCTTGGGTCCATTGATTGTCCATAGCGGCTAATAACGGACAAAACGACCCCTAGATTTCGGTCTGGGGGTCATTTTGCGCCTATTTTGGCGGAGGTAGTGGGATTCAAACCCACGATAGACTTGCCGTTATAACGGTTTTCAAGTGTGTCGCCGTGCCTAATTGTAATTGAGCATAAGTGGCACAATCGAGCCTGTAACCTGGTCATATGTGGTAGGAAGTGTACAGATTTTCTCCCAAATTCGGGGGACGGAAACCGATTAGACAATATCTTCTTGAGTGTGGTTAGCTATGTTAAAGCGTCAATGCTCTTAGACGAAAGACTCAGTAAATTAAAGAGAGGGCCTGATGACACCTAAAGAAATAGTTTTGGGCGGATACCAATGTTTTGCTGACGGCGACATGGAAGGTCTTGGGAAGATTTTTCATAAGGATGCGTTAATTAAGATAAATGGAAACCATGAACTATCGGGGGAATACCACGGATTTGATGATTTTTTGGCTAACTTCTTAGCGCAGATACCAATCAAATTCCCGAATTTCAATTTAGATATCCTGAACGTAACTGCCGAAGACGACAGGGTTCATGTCAGGGTACATTACACAGCGGACAATTTAGATTCGGAGTCGATGCATTGTTTCGTCGTAAAAGATGGGTTGGAAACAGAATTCGACGTATTTGACGATTCGCAAAAAATGGCAGCGGCCCTAAATGGCTAGCACGCTCGAGCTGTACTGCCATGTCATACCCGACACGGAGGACGAACTGGCCGATGCCACTTTCAGATCAAGCCAGACGGAAATCCATTTGGGACAATTGCGCTAGGTTACTTGGCGTCGAGGATTGACATTCCGAACGATTGATTTTCGATAGATGCCGACAGCCTATCGACCTTCCCGGATAAAATCTGCGGCGCGTTCGGCAATCATCATCGTAGTGACGTTGGTGTTGGCACGGACCACGTCGGGCATAACCGAAGCGTCTACCACTCTTAGTCCTTCCACTCCGCGCACATTCAGATGCTGGTCGACCACAGCTCCCCCGTCGGTATCCGGTCCCATCTTGCAGGTACCAGAAATGTGGAAAGAAGAACTCACATTTCTGAGCAGCCAGTCGTCCAGAGACTGGTCCGAAACCAGGTCGGAGTCAAGAGGAGCGGTCCGTTCTTCAATGATCCCGAAATACGCCGGGCCTTTCAAAAGGTCGACGCACTTTCGGACTGCTTCCCGCAGCCGCTCTCGGTCCCAAGGGTCCTCAAGGTAATGGTAGTCCATGCGGGGCTGTCTGCGAGGGTCAGCCGAAGTTAGTCGAAGTTCACCCTTTCCTATCGCCAGGTACAGTCCACAATTGATGGTATGACTTGGGTTGTCGCCCTCCTTGATAACGGTGTTCATTGAGGCTGGTGAAAGGATCATGTCGTTGGGAGTTTTGGAGCCGGTGGCACTGAACCTGAGGCGAAGCGCTCTCATCCCGTTTGGGTCGTCGTAGAGCCCTTCTTTCACCGTGAACTTCACAGTTACGTTTGGGTGATCACGCATATTTTGCCCAACACCGGGGCGGTTGGCCACCACCGGTATGCCAATCTCCGCCAGATGATCGGCAGGGCCGACGCCTGAAAGCATCAATATTTGAGGTGAACCTATCGCTCCAGCGCACAAGATAATCTCGTCTCCTTCTACGATGAAACGCTCGCCACCGCTCTCCACCTCCAGTCCCGTGGCCCGGTTGCCGGAGAAGATGACCTTCAACGCCTGAACCCCAGCCTTAACGGTCAAGTTGATGCGGTGGCGACTGGGGTCGAGATAGGCGAGTGCCATGCTCATTCGTATCCCGTCAATGTTGTTCTCGGCCCGGAGGCTGACGCCAGTGGAGTCAGGCTCGTGGACGTCAGGATTATCTGGGTAGCCGGCTGCGATGCACGCTTGATAGAACGCCTCCTGGGCGGGGGGCCAGGTTCCCCGATGGTGACGCCGGACCGGTACAGGTCCCTCTGTGCCGTGGAAATCTCCGGAATAATCTTCGTCTCTTTCGAGCTTCCGGAAGTATGGCAGGCAATGTACATATGACCATTCGTCATTACCCCAAGACGCCCAAGTGTCGAAATCCTCAGGAGCACCACGGATAAAAGTCTGACCGTTGATTGCACTCGTGCCGCCCATGGCCTTTCCCCGCGGCACCGGCATCGGCTCCGGTTGGTGAGGGGTGGCCGTACCGGTGAACGACCAGTTGAATGGGCCGCCCGATTTCCTAGCCTCGAGGTTTAGCATGCCCCAACCGTATTTCAACGAGTCGGGTAATTGTTCAAAGTCCGGGTATTCTGGTCCCGCTTCTAGCAACAAGACCGAACGGGCTGGGTCTTCAGATAATCTGGTGGCCACGATACAACCGGCGGTCCCTCCACCAACGACTATATGGTCGTACTTCATGATTGATTGCCTCCTCAAGGAATTCATAGATGTCTTGGTATGTATCGGGTGGGGTGTCATGCCAAGCGTACTTGCGATCGAGTTTCTTCTTACGGGCACCTAAAGTTAGCAAGTGAAATGTTTAGCGTCCCCGTGTGTAAGCGCAGACTAAACCACCGGGGTTCAAAAAGTCGAGGGAATCGAGATCAATCCTTACGAGTGTACTGGCCAGCCTGAATTTATCTAGTGAAATCCGGGGATTCAGGTACTTTTAGGCCCAGGATAGCCGCGGCTGCGATGGCCGCTAGCAAACACACTACTCCAACCATGGAAAATCCGCCGAGGCCCAGTGCCAGTCCTCCGATTGCAGAGCCTCCAATCGCCCCCAGTTGATTGCTAGTGGCCCAGAATCCGAGAGCTGTCGCAGTTGACGACTCCGCGAGTTCGGTCAATCTGGTGGTCAGAATTGGCCAGCTAACGCTGAAAAAACAAGCGACACCCAAGGCCAACGCTATCACGAGCCACTCGGATAACCCTGCAGAGAACAATATGACCGAAGCAATACCTCCTCCCAAGAAACAGAACATAGTTGTGCCAAGCCGGCTGGGGCGCCCGGCCACTATTCCTCCGGCGAACGCACCGGCGATAGCGCCTATCCCGACCAACACCAAGGGCAGAACAGTTTCCTCGGTGCTCAGTCCATATTCCTCCGTGAGATAGGCTGCTAGGTAACTAAACATAGCGAAGTACACCATGCGCTGGGCCACATTGGTTGAGAATAGAAACCACAAGGTGGGTTTGGAAGTTACCTGTTTGTAACGCCCGATCAGGCTTATCGAATCACTGCTACGCGACCGGGTTCCGGGGTACCATTTCCACGCCAGTATCCAGACGACGGCAGCCAATATTCCGAAGGCGAAAAATGATCCTTGCCATCCACCTATTTGCACTAACACGGCTGCCGCGGGAGCACCCAACGCAGCGCCGATGATGCCGGTGCCGATTAGCCTTCCGAAGTATTTGCCGCGGTTTCTTGGCGGCACCAGATCAGCTACGACTCCTCCGCTGTTGGGCGGAAGCATCCCTGACCCTAAGCCTGTTACGATGCGGAAGGCGAACATCATCTCGTAATTCACCGATACGGCAGATACCATTAGACCCAGAGTGATGAGTCCAAGCCCTGTAAGGGCTATGGGTCGTCTTCCGTAGGAATCCGATATCGGACCAACAAGTGGTGCGATGATTGCCCAGCCTATGAAATTCGCGGATGCGAACTGACCTGCCACAGCCAGAGACGTATCGAATTCATCTGCCAGATCGACCAGCAATGGCCCCATCATCAAAGAGACAGCCATCACTAAGAAGAAGCAAGCGGATAGCACTATGAGGACCATAGTAGGTAGGCTGTCTTGGGCGCGGGAGGGAGTCATTCGAGCATAGTAGCATAGGGTCACCGTATCCCCGGTGAACCTGAAGACCTACTCCATTTAGCACGGTGTCTCATGAATTCTGGGACGCCTGCAAGAGGGCGGCTATATGCGGAAAAAGATTCTATGGTCTGCGACATACCCATGCTTCACTTAGGTTGAAATAGGACATCGACCCAAAGACCATCAGCGCCAGACCTAGACATTCCAGCGTACTTTCCGAGCACACCCCACCGTCGCAAGTACCCCACCTGGGTGACTTCCCGATGTAGGGTGTAGCTGAAACAAGGAAAGCCCTTTCAAGTGATGAAGCTTTTGGTATCTTCAGTGCTTGGCAAATAATGGCGATAGCGGTTTCTTGGCCAACAAGAAGAGAACCCCACTCATGGTTCCCAAGCCACCCAATATCAGCCAAGCAATCATGTAGCTACCTTGCGTGTCAAAGATAAACGCTGCGAACAGAGGTGCCCCTAACATGAACAAATACATTGGCGTACTGGAAAGACCAGTGATTGTTGCGAAGGCGTTTGGTCCAAAATACTCAGCTCGAATAGCTACAGTTAACGGATTACGGCCGCCAAAACCCGCACCGAATAATACGGCAAACAGAATAGCCATCGGCATACTTTGGGCAAACACCGCTACAGTAAAACCGGCGGCTTGGATGAAGCCGAAAGCCGCGACGGCCACTCTAGTTTCTATCCGGTCACCTATATAGCCACCTATCAACTGAAAAGCTGCCGCAACTCCCATCATTACTGAAAACACGTAAGCTGAAGACTGCAAAGACATCCCGTGGTCTGTAAGCATCGGTACTAAATGCACGGTCAATGTCGCAAAAAGAAGGCTGGAGAAGGCATGGCCGAAAGTAATTAACCAAAAAGCACTGGTACGAATTGCTTGACTTGCTGTGAAGTCAGGTTGATCTCTAGCGCCGACATCTTGCGAAGAACTCCTGCCAATGTCGAGTTGGCTCATCAGAGTACTTGGTGATGGGTCACCATCGGGGAGTTCAGCATAGTCTTCGGGCCGTTCACGAATGAACCGGGTTATCGGAAAGGCGAGGGCCAAAAAAACTATTCCTATCCACAAGGCTGTCGTACTCCAACCAAAGTGACTCGGAGTGATAGCCCATGCTAGTATCGGTAACAACAATAGGCCACCTAACGGAGATCCCTCTGCGGCTACCGCCATTGCCAAACCACGTTTCCGGATGAACCACCTGTTGACCACTGTCATGAGTGGCAGCCAAGTTCCTGCTGCCGTGCCCAGCATGATCAGTGAATAGGAAACATAAAATGTCAGCAAATTATTGGTCTGGCTGAACAAAACAAATCCGAGACCGGTGATCACTAGCCCAATAAGCACCATCCGCCGGGGGCCCAATCGATCGATGAGGTAGCCCAGGAAGGGTCCAAGGATGCTGCCTTCCAGCTGGGCGAGAGAAAATGCACCCGTTAGCTGCGCCCTGCTCCAGCCAAAATGCATCTCTAGTGCTTTGACCCATAAACCGACTCCGCTCCATACAGGTCCGCTGGCCAGGCCAATCACCAGCAAAGCAAGCCCAGCTAGTTTCCAGCCATAGAACATTCCTCTCATGCGGCGACTGACCTCGGACACCACAGCAACGCTAGCTCATAGGGTTGGCATCGTTCTGACTTTTGGATTTCCTCTTTAAGGCGACCGATCATCAGATATGTCACACGGATCGTTTTGTCGCGTCGGCGCGACATGAAACTCATGGGTTACGTATACGGAGCCCATCCCAGTAGAGGATAAGCAATTCGATGACTGGTTTGGTTGTCAAATTATGTGGTAGCCAGAGGAATGCTGTAGCAACCGTTCTTGTTTGGTTCATTTTAATTGTGCTATTGGTCGGATTTGCGCCATCGATCTCCGACGTGACCACCAATGAACAGGAAGAATTTTTGTCAGTTGGCGTTGCGTCTGTCGAGGCGCTTGCTTTGCAGAGGCCTAAGTACCCGGCAATGGACGGTATTTCTGCCATCGCAGTGTTCCACAGTCCGGATGGCTTAAGGGTAGCGGAGCTCCGCGGCCTAAGGTTATTTTCAGAGTTTTTGGCATCGCATGGGGCCCCAGACGCAATAACCAACGTGCTTTCAGTGTTCGATTCCCCTTGTTCCACCGGATTTACACCCGCGGGATGCTCCGGCTCGCACGTGTCAGGAGCCACATTGCGGTACTTGGTGTCGTCGTTAGCTAGGAGAAATGCGACGTAGGCGGGATTCGCTTCAGGCCCGAGAGTCACATGCGCCCACTTCAGAGGCAATGCTACCTCAAATGCCGTTCCGGTGCTTGCCGGACTAACATAGCCTGTGCTACAAACATCGGGGCCAGGTCGGCAAGTCGCTAGTAGGTAATCGCAAGGATGAATCTATATGCCAGAGATAGAAATTCTTTTACCCGGTTTTAGCATCAACACTGATCAAGGAACTTTAGGTCTTTGCACTGTAACGCTAGTCCGCGGAGAAAAACTGACAGTGGTGGACGTAGGACACTTCGGACGACGGACGATGCTAGTTGAGACTCTGCAAACCTATGGGATTTCTCCTGAGGAAATCGGAAGAGTGATACTGACCCATGCCCATTGGGACCATTCCCAAAACACCGATTTATTCCCCAACGCGGAAATTGTGATTTCCAACCGGGAATTAGAGTACAGCCGGAACCCGAAGGCTAATGATTACGCGACTGCCAAATACTTCGCTGACACATTATCAACGCACACGGTCAAAGAGGTCTCAGGTGAAACCGAATTGGAGAAAGGGCTGGGAACGTTTGATACGCCCGGCCATACCGCAGGACACCAAAGTGTTCTTGTCGAGACTTCTGGCGGCCTGGTCTGCCTTGGTGGTGATGCAATATCAGATGCAGGAGCCTTAAGTCGCGGTATGCCTGCGTTCGTATTCTGGAGCGTGGAACAAGCCCAAGCTAGCCTCAAGAAAATTTCTGAAACCGCAGACACCATATACCCGGGTCACGACCGACCGTTCCGAATTGATGGCGAGAATTTCGAATACTTAACAGAATCTCCAACCATTAAAATCAGCGGGTTCCTGGACAGTAGCCGAGACCTAGTATCGATGGAACTCGGCTTGCCACCCAGATTTGAACCTCGAATCAACCCGGATGCTATTTAGGTCATCTCATATTGATTAGTCATGTACCATGGAGGCGGACAATCGATAGTGTTTGCAAATAGTTAGCACGCACTCTCCTCTGTCTCCACCGGGTGTTCTTGTGCCATAGGCAACGCAACAGATAGTTCATTCTCTGAAGTTTCGTAATCCGGCGAGCTTTCGTGAAGACAACCCGGTTATAATCTGGATGATGGTCTAAAAGGGAGTGGCGGCCCGTGTGGAATCAAAACCCTCACCTTCTTCTTACCGGCCTTCCAGCGTTGAAGTCTCAAGCTTCAACGGGTAGCATCCAGTCACCACGACGGCTATAATATGCTCGGAACCAGAACATTCATGCACCCACCGCGGAGGCTGATAGTATGGCGACTGTGGCACAGCACCAAACCTATTGGGAGCGAGCTAAGGAAGCGGGGTTTGACCTTAGCTGGTTGAACCAGTTGGAAGAGAACGTTGTTGGGGCCGAGGTTGAAGACGTTTCAGACAACCTCACAGGCCGAGTTGCGGGGTCTATCCCGCGCCCGGGGGTAGCTCAATATGGCGCTTACCCGTTCCGCACCAAGAAAGAGGTTTGGGGATATAACCTTCGGAAGCTATATGAAGAGTTTGTCAGCCGTCAGTGGAGTTCTGCCACGGACATTCCCTGGGACACTCTGGAAGAACTGCCGGATGACATCGAAGCTGCAGAGTGCCAGTTGGCCACGTTCTTCGCCCAGGTAGAGTTTGTAGCTGCAGATGTTCCTGGCCGGTTCATCGCCACCATGTCGCCTGACTACCAAGAAGTCCGGATGGCGCTGCTTGGGCAGGTAATGGATGAGTCCCGCCACCTAGAGGTTTTCCGTAAGCGAGCCTTGGCCAACGGCGGTGGTCTGATGCGAATGATCGACAGCGTGACCGACGTTGTCGGCGGCAGCACCGACAGTGCCCGGGAATACACGGAATTGTCGACCCGGTTGCATATTGTGGGTGAAGGGAATGTACTTACCCTATTCCGGCTTGGCGAGTTGATGGCCTACAACGAGGCCGAAAAAACAATCTACAGGCGGTGCGCTCAGGACGAGGCCAGGCACGTGGCTATCGGGGTACTTCATGCACGGTATATGAAGGAGTGCAGCCCGGAGCGCTTGGAAGAGATGCACTCGTACTTGGACGAAGCTGAGAACCGCCAGTCCTCGGGCGCCGGGGGAGAGAACCCTGCGGCTAGGAACATGCTCACAAGCGAAGCTTTGGCCGTTCTGTTGGGTGGGGGCAAGGACAAGACCGATGAAGGTCAGAAAATCCTCATGGCCGTACGTCAGAAGCAGGTGAAGGAGTACTTTCAGCGCCTGAAGTCTGCCGGCTTAGACGACCGCATCACCAACGGAAGGGTGCATCCGGCATTGCTGGAGACCTACAACCCAGACCCGGCCTAAGTGACATAGTAGAACGAACTGAGGCCTCTACCTGATGTTGGTAGAGGCCTTCTTTTTTCCGCCAACCAGTGACATTAACTCAGTCGATCTCTAGAGGCCAAAGTATGGCGTCGACTCCCAAACCGAACAACGGACCAGCCGAACCAACCGGTGATGAAAACGCCGCGACAGGCGATGAGCCGGAGTCCGAGGCGACCGGAGAAGCCAGAACCTTCGATTGGATGAAGGACACTCCAGAGTGGGGAACCAAAGCCCTGCCTGGCAAGAAAGGCTTAACGCTGGAAGGCATCGCGATAAATTCCTATGGCAAGATTCCAGACCGCAGTGAGGAGATGACGCGGATGCCCCGGGGGGCGTTTCATGTATCCGGGGTCCCTAGGTTGGAGTTCTATCCCCTCAGCAAGAAGGTGGATATCTGGGCTGACAACGCCGCTGGATTGTACGAAGAAGCGATCCAACGCCGGTGGATGGCCCATCTGGATGTTCCATGGGATACCATCGAGCCGCTTCCCCGAGAGATGGAACTGTCCATGGGCCAGCTATGCACCGAGTTGGCCCAGCAGGCTAGCGTGGAGACTGACTCCATCGGCCAATGGATCGGGCGGATGAATTACGCCTATTATGAAGTCAAGACGTTCCTGGCTAGTGAGCTATACGATACGGCCAGGCATCACGACGTCTTCCGCACGCGAGCTTTGGCCAACGGGGGTACCCTGGGTCTGGAAAGCCCCGGTCTCATCAACCGGCGGATCATCGAGAGCCGGGCAGGTTGGACCGAAACCGCTGTCTTGATGTACCTGCTCCGGGGGCCGTTCACTCTCATGCTCTACCGGTACGGCGAGGCCTACGCGTCGAATCCGGCCGAGAAGATAATCTTCCGGAGGAGCGTCCAGGATAAGGCCCGGCATCTGGCCTATGGAATGGCCCACGTGAAATATGCCATCTCTGAGAACGGTAGAGACTATGCTACCGGGTTGCTGCGAATGATGAGCGGCGTGGAGCTAGACTTGGCCACCGAGATGAGCGACTCCGTGCTGTGGGAAGCTCTTGCGATCATATTCGGTGGCGGCCTGGAAAATATTTCATCCGGCATGGATGTGGTCCGAGAATTACAACGTCGCTACGTCTCTGATTACATGGCCCGGATGCGATGGGTAGGTATCGACAAAACGGTGGACAGCCTGGCGCCAGGATTGTTGACCTACGTCAATCAGGACTCGGTCCAGGAATCCGGCACCACTGCGTAGGGCTTGACGTGCCGATCTACGAATACCGTTGTCAGCAATGCAGTGAGGTTAGTTCCTACTTCCTCAAGACCTACGGTGCGGTTCCGCAATCGGGCTGCAAGCACTGCCAAAGCCCGGATATTCAGCGCATCATGTCCAATGTTGCCCATATCCGGTCGGAAGCAGATAAATTTGCCCAATTAGACCCCAAATACGGCAAGATGGTCGACCAGGCGTTGGCCAAAGCCCCCAGCGACACCAATCCCGACCATTATGTTCGTAAAATGGTCCCTTTTAGCCAGGCTAAAGAGCAGGGAGACCCCTACTTCCAAGATTAGCAGTGCGCCACGTCTAGATCCACGCAGGGCTAACGAATGCCATACCAGCGCCCGGGGGGATTAAAATCCTCCACTTTGAACGTCGATATCTGAAAATATTAGGAGATGACTATGAGTTCCGCTGCAGGCACACTTGTGTTTCCATCGGTTGAATGGTTCCAGGCCCTTCAGCAGCTGGTGAACGTGGACCCTGAATTCCGAAGGTTGGGGTCTATAGACGCGGCGATGGGAGTGAAGGTAGGCTCCAGGGTCTTTGTGGTCATCTTCGAAGCATTCGAATGTACCGAGGTCAGGGATGGCAGCGAAGCCGACCTGGACGACCTGGATTTCTACTTGGAGTTGAGCGAGGCCGATTGGCGAGAGTTGGTAGAGAACACCAAGGCCAACGGCGGAGCTGACCGCCGGCATACGTTGAACACCCTTGACCTGACCGCGAACGACGGCCTCGCACAGAACGCCACGGGAGACCAATTGCGCGGAGACATCTTTTTTCGGGTCAATGAGAGTCTCCAGTATTTCTTCGACCAGGCTGCCAAACTAGAGACTGTGTTCGAGTAGGGACATCTCAACCACGGTGCTTCAAATCGACGATTCAAGAGATTTCTTAGCGCCCCCCAAATCGATCTGAGATCTACCCACGTCTGATCAAGTTTTCACTTCTTGCGGGCTCTAAATTACAGCTATCGCTGTGAGAATCTCTGCCCTGATTGTTTGAATCTGGGCCCCCGGTTTACTAGGCCCATTCCACTCCCTTCGCAGGTGGTGGCTACTTCAAAGACCGGCTGGAAAGCTGGCTTGGGCCGGATGGTAACCGCGGGCTTCTTTTCGACGGCATCAATTTCCGACTCACGTCGGTGTGTAACGCAGTTGCTAGTATGTTGCGTTCGAAACGAAGAGAATTGAGGTATGAGTCAACTCATCTAGACCATTATTCTGACTGATTATGTCGCCGTATTGACTGATGACAACATGGTTGCGCGGTTTAGTTAATCACCCGATATCCGTATAGTCGCCTAGTCCCGGTCCTTAATCATCCGGTTCAGGTTCAGGTGTAAGCGTGGCATGTTCCCCCGAATGAGCTCGTGGGTCGTCTGTGCCACCCGCATGACGCTTAACCAGAGGTGTCAGGACCATCACCAGCAAGATCAGCAATATCCCGGCCCCGGCGTTTA
>ERZ651768.1719-NODE-1719-length-15833-cov-7.873509_pt1 | contig 15833 bp, 13 predicted proteins | sample MGYA00514754_ERZ651768 | MGnify/ENA metagenome assembly ERZ651768
ACATATCCCCAAATATGGCCTGTTTTTGTAAGCTAATGGCACAAAATTGGCACAAAAGTTTTGCCATCGTGCGTGCGTGTAGTTGTTTTTCTTGCGGTGGCTAATTAGTTAACATTGTTACCTCGGTTGACTCTAAAATATGTCCTGACTTAACAAGTTCTTCTTCAGCATTTTCAAAAAATTTATCCATGGCTTCTTTTGAAGGCACATGAGCCAGTACAAAGCAGGTTTGAGGGTCGTCTTCGGTCATTCCGTGAAAGAGTTCAATGATACCCGCTTTCCTTGCCATAGGCTGTGCCCCATAGAAAGCTTGTTCCCACTCAGAAAAGTCATTGTTAATTTTAAATTTGATTAAAGCGTATGAAGCCATATTGATTCTCCGTGTAAAGGTTAAAAAGCAACTAGACTGGAAGGCTAATAGGAAAATCGAAAGTTGTCAAGAAATAGTTTCGGAACAGTGCTCTTTACAAGAATGTGGGATTTTACTTGGAGGGTGTCTGACTGTGAAGAATTAGTGGGGGTTCCACAGGAGATGATGTGAGTGATTTTGAATTGAGTTTTGGATAAGCGAAAAGATTTACCTCCGTTTATTCAAAACTCAATAGGTGCGTTCCACCGATTGGGAAAATTGTTCAATCCAATCGTGACGTATTTTCCCTTTTGGCTCGTAAATATTGTCGTTGTTTCTGGATACAGGAACTTCTTTCAAACCAACTCCGGCCAACTGGGCACAACCGATGGCCGTCAATTCCGGCAGATTCGTCACACGGATACACCGTCCCAAAACATCGGCCAGAAATTGACAAATGTAGGCATTGTTGGACAAACCTCCATCAACGGTGATTTCTTCGCCAATTGACACGCTTTTGTCCATCGCCAAAATTACTTCGGCAATGCGTAACGCCACGCCTTCCAAAATGGCCTGAACCATGTCCAGCGGTTCAGTATCAAGTGACAGACCTTCGAACCCCGCACGCGCCTCACGCCGCCAATGTGGACACGCCAATCCGGAAAGTGCCGGAACAAAAATCAAACCTTGATCGATTGCCGGAGGTTTTTCAAAAGAATTGATTTCGTGGTATTCGGAAAAAAGGCCCAATGAACGCGCCCAGTTCACCGCCGAGGCGGCGTTATAAACTCCGCCGTCCAAGGCGAAAAGTGGTGCCTCGTCACCCAAGAGCCACGCCACTGTCAGCAGCAGGCCGTCGGGATTGTTCATCACCGGACGCGGCCCGTTGATGGCCAGTGCGAATGCTCCCGTGCCGAGGGTGATTTTAGCATCGCCCGGTTTGCGGCAACCATGACCGTAGAGCGCCGCCTGCTGATCCACCACGCTGGCACGAAGCGGGATTTTGCGGCCCTTCACATTCACCTCGCCAAACTCAGCTTGGGTGGCGAGGATCTCCGGCAATGTTTCCAGCGGTACGCCAAACAATTCACAAAGTTTCACATCCCACTCAAGGGTTTCCAAATTCATCAGCGATGTGCGTGAAGCGGTCGTCACATCCGTCACGCAATGGCCCACCAGATGTTGCAGGAAAAACGCATCCGTGGTTCCAAGTGTCAAACGCTTTTCACGCAGTAGTGTTTGTGCGTCGGATACATGCTCAACAATCCACGCCAACTTGGAGGCGGAAAAGTACGGATCCAGCGGACATCCGGACAACGCCTTAACTCGCTCCTCATGCCCTTCCGCTTTCAATCTTTCCGTCACGTTCGTGGTGCGGTAGTCTTGCCAGACGATGACCGAACTGATTGGCTCGCCTGTCTTTTTGTCCCACGCCAAACAGCTTTCTCCCTGATTATCAAGACCCAGCGCATCAGCATTTTCCAGTGCATCGGCGCAAGCCAGCACGTTGTTAAGTAATTCTTGCGGGTCGTGTTCCACCCAGCCGGAATTGGGGAAGGATTGCTGATGCGTGAAAGAAGCGCAAACTTCCGCTTTTCCGTCGCACAACATCAAAGCGCGGGTACTGGTGGTTCCTTGATCGATGGCTCCGAATTTCATGTTTATCAGAATTCAATAATGTACAAAGAAATGATTTGCCAAAAAACCACAAGAACCAACAAGAAAGATTTGCGGTCAAATGACAGCGTTCCTGAGAGCGCGACCGTTCAGGTTACCTTTTAAGAAAACGACAGATTTCCGGCTAAATCTTTGACGATGTTTTTTGCGGCAGCTCGTCCTTGACTCCAGCACTGACCCGCATTATCCACTGGATTCGGAAGGTTTCCGGCAACATAATAAATAGGAACTTTGGCTTGGTTGCAAGGAGGTTGCACAACATTCCCCGCTGCATAATAAACCGGATCAGAACAGCGTCCGAATTCATCGACATCCGGGCTGTTTGTTTCCGGATCAAGTGTGAGATGGCTGATACGGGCTAAGTTGGATTCCGGTGTGTATTGCCCCGTGAACAAAACTCCGTCACAAGCAATATCGCGCACCTTCCCGTTTTTATCGGAAACTTGAACCGCTTCCACACGCTCGTTGCCTAAAATATTGATGATTTCAGTTTGCAAATATAACGGCACACCAAACCAGCGTGCCAGCTCATAAATCGGCCAACGCACACTTGGACGCAGTTTTTCTTCCAACATCGCAACGGGTTGAAAGCTTGCATCGCGACAAGTAAGCAATGCGGAAAAACTCACTATTTCCGTGCCAACCACAACTGGACGACGGAACGGAATCCGGTTTTTCAAATAAACCATCGACTGAAGTACGCCGGTGGTGCAGATCCCCAATGCACGGTTTCCTGAAACCAAGCGGGCTGAGCGTGGAGTTTCCCGGATTCCGGTGGCGAGCAGAACGCGCTTTGCCGTCAGTTTTTTTGAACCTGCGGGTGAGACGATGCTGAGTTCTCCCCCGGATCCCAGCATTGTCACTGTGGTTTTCAGCGCGATGTTCACCCCGGCATTTTGAGCCGTTTCAACTAGTTTTTTTGCATAAGCAGGACCCGTCAGCACACGCTGATATTCGCGTATGCCAAACGGCGGATGTCCGCAATGACGCGGAATGCCACCGGCTTCGGCTTCGCGCTCCAAGACAACGATCCGCTGGATTCCGGATTTCTTAAGCATTGTTGCCGCAGAAAGCCCGGATGGTCCTGCGCCGATGATTGCGACATCGCAGCTTTCTTGTTCTATGATGTCAGTCATTGATCGTCCCAACGGCAAGTGGCTCGGCGAATTTCCCTTCGGTCAGTTCGGCAAGACGCGCTGAACAATAGAAGCCTTGACAGCGTCCCATGGTCGCACGGGTACGCCGTTTCAGTCCGTCAAAATGTCCGGCAGGCAACGGACCATCCAGTGCGGTGCAGATTTCGCGTTGAGTCACCATTTCACAGTGACAAACGATTTCACCATATCCCGGAGTTTGCCAATCACGCGGAAGATGTTCGGCAAGATTGGGAACACACGGTACGGAGGGATTGGCGATGGCGTAAAAATCAGCACCTTGATTTGCAAGCAACTGATGGACATGCCTGGCGAGACCAAGTGCTGATGTCAGCCCGGTAGAGCGGATTCCGCCAAGGGTTATCCAGTGACGGTCGGAATCTTCGATGATCCGGTATTCTTTTTTTTCGGTGGCCGCTCGAATGCCCGCATAAGTAGCGGTTACTGGAATATTGGCGAGAGCGGGAACTTTTTTTATGGCCTGGGCATAAAGCGCTTTCAAGCTTGCTTTGTCAACTGAAGCATCATCTCTGCTTTCCTGTTCCTCTGCGGTAGGGCCTACGGCAACGTTTCCGAAAATAGTCGGAAAGATCACAATGCCTCTTGTGCGTTCGGTGGGTACAGGATAAATGATAGAACGTATCAATGAATTGGCCACTTTGTCAAACACCACAAACTGACCTTTGCGTGGCTTGATCGTGAATTCGGTTTTGCTGAGTACATCACGATCAAGGAGGTCTCCGTAGAGTCCGGCGTTATTGATGACATAATTGGCTCGTATTTTTCCATGTTTGGTCTGAAGCAACCATCTGGAACCATCGAAATCACCGCTGATTACCTCCGCGTTAAAAATTGCTTTTCCGCCATTTTCAATGGCCTGTAACAGATACGCAAGTGGTGCTGACCAAGGGTCAATGACGTACTCGCGTGGAACTGAGATGACGGCCCGAATGTTTCCGGAAAGATTGGGCTCAAGCTTGAGAACCTCAGACCGACTCAGTAAACGCATATCCTCCACACCATTGTGATGCGCTTTCTCCAGTATTCCCGTCAATCTCTCCTCCTCTTCTGCTGTCCAAGCAGCAACCAATGCGCCGGACTTGAGAACTGGCAGATTGAGGCTTTTGCAGATTTCAAGATATTCGTCATATCCATTCCGTACACATTCCAGTTCTAAGGAACCTTCGGGCGTATCGAATCCTGTGTGGAGAATGGCACTGTTGCCCTTGCTAGCACCGCCAAGTATGTCAGCCCCCTTCTCAACCAGAACGACGGAAGCCCCTTCCAAGGCCATCCGACGAGCAACAGCACAGCCGACGACTCCCCCTCCGATGATCGCAACATCAGCATCTGCAAGCAACGAATTGTTGTCCATTTCAGCATCAATCGCTTTTGATTTTTTATTAGATTGTTGGTCGTTCATGACCGAATGGTATCTTAAAATAACCTGACAAACAACTATAATTTGAAACGGGCAGGATTATTGATAATTTTTGTGGATAAAAGTTGTGGTGTGTGTGGAGAAAGGAGGGATTTTACCTTGCGGTCTGCTATTAACTGTCACTGATAATGTTCACGTTAGCTTCTAACTAGGCTTTTATTATTCTGTCTGGAGGAGGCTGTTCACACATGAGATTGGTTATCTCCGGTAGAGGCCACAGACTTCAAATGAAGCAATTCGTTCAAATTTTAAGCTACGAACGAAAATGGTCAAAGATTCGGCTTGGTTGAGCATGGCTTGAACGACCTGAGCTTCGTCGATATTGAAGTCCATCACTCTGGTTCTGGAGTCGAGTGCGCCAATGGTCAAGATTGCATGATGCCCGCGAAAGGAACGAATCTGTAAAATCGCAATACTGCCAACGGTTTGCCTGTTATCGCCGCGGAAGGAGTCACTAACCTCAACTGTAGAAGAAAGAAGAAAGGACGTCGTTCATCGCTGCGCACGTGGCCGTTCGAAATCTTTGCTTATGCCGGTCAGTGTGCGCTCCTCATGGACCATGCGCCACGACAGCATCTTTTGCGCATACTCGGCGACAACCCCGGCGTGGGCCGGATCGCCGGCCAGGTTGGTAAGCTCGTTGGGATCGGCCGCGATTTCGTAGAGCAGCGGCGGCAAGTCGGTGAAATGGACGTACTTGTAGCGCCGGTCGCGCAGGACGCAGAGCGAACAGGCATCCAAACGCAAGCCCATCTCCTTCTCGGGCTTGCCGTTCAGTACATCACGGAAGTCGATTTCCCAGTGTACTTCCTTTCGCCAGTCGTCGGGCTCGTCGCCTGTCAGGAAGGGCGTGAGCGAACGCCCATCGCATTGCAGCGGCACCTCGCAACCCAGAATATCGAGGATCGTCGGCATGACGTCGATGTTTTCGGTGAAGGCCTCGACGACCCGTCCGCGCCCTTCTTTGGAAAAAGAACCCGGCGCGCGGATGATCAGTGGAATCTGGACGCTCTGATCGAAATGACTCTCCTTGCCGAGCATCCAGTGGTCCCAGAGCTGTTCTCCATGGTCGCTGGTGAGTACGATCATGGTGTTGTCGTATTCGTCACTCGCCTTGAGCGAGGCTATCATGCGACCGATGTTGTGATCGACCTCGGACATCATCCCATAGTAAGTCGCACGCAACTGGCGCATCGCGGGCTCGTCGTTGGGGTGCGTTCTCGGGTCGAGGCCCTCGCGCCCGAGATGGTGACGCAGCATGTAGGCTGCATAGGGATGTGATTCCGCTTCAGCCTCCGGCGTGCTGGCGCGCCGGAACCCTGGCACTTCGTCGGGATGATACATAGCGTTGTAAGGCTCCGGTACGATGAACGGCGGATGCGGACGCAACAAACTGAGGTGGAGAAACCACGGCGACCGGGTCGGCATGGTCATGGCCTCGATGGAGCGGTCAGCCATGAACGCCGTATCACTGTCCTCGGCGCGAAAGATTGGCGGCGCGTAGGTCGGGCCGCGCTCTTCCGCTCCCGGATAGTCGGGGACCGGGTCGTAGATGGTCCGGCCGCGCCCGGGTATTTCGTACCCCTTTGTGGCTAGATCCCGCAACCAAGGCGCGGCCCCGCTCTGTCCGCCCTCGCTACCCGGGACCAGCTGAACGAAGCCGGGCATGACGTTGCCGTATCGCTCGCGCGACGGATCCCGTTCCGGCAGGACACGCGGGTCGTAGGTCGTGTCGGTATAACCAATCAGGCCGGGCTCGTAACCCAGCTTGCGAGCTTCCAGACCGATGTTGGTGAAGCGCGCGTCTAGCGGCGTGCCGTTGCGCACCGAACGATGGTTCATCATGTACATGCCGGTGAGCAGTGACGCGCGGCTCGGGCCGCAGGGCACGCATTGGGCATAGTGGTTGTGAAACAGCACGCCATCGGCGGCGAGCGCATCAAGGTGCGGTGTCTTAAGAACCGGATGTCCGAGGATCGAGAGGCAATCCGCGCGCCACTGATCGGCGGTGATGAGCAATACGTTGATCGATTTGGTCATGATGCCCTAGTTTCTGTACTTTTCGATGCTCCGTGTTCGAGTGCACCCTTGAGAGTTAATTCTCCAGCACGATGACAGGCTACCAGGTGACCCGCCTCGCCCTCTTTCAGCGCGGGCGGCGATTCCCGGCAGATCTGCGTCACATACTGGCAACGGGTGTGGAACCGGCAGCCCACCGGCGGGTTCGCCGGGCTCGGCCGTTCACCCTCAAGCAGCACCGGCTTCATTATCTGACTGGGATCGGCCTCAGGGATCGCCGACATCAACGCCTCAGTATAGGGATGCTTGGGAGAATAATAGAGCGCCTCGGTCGGTGCCACCTCAACGATTTGCCCCAGATACATCACCGCGACCCGGTCGCAGATGTAGGAAACGGCGGTCAAGTCGTGGGCGATGAACAGGAAAGTCAGATCGAACTGCTGTTGCAGATCCTTGAGAAGATTTAGAATCTGTGCCTGGATTGAAACGTCGAGCGCCGAGACCGGTTCGTCGCAAACGATGAACTCCGGTCGCAAGACCAGCGTCCTGGCGATCGCGATACGCTGCCGTTGCCCGCCGCTGAAGGCGTGGGGATATCGGCTGAGATGCTCGACATCGAGGCCACAGCGCCGCGCTATGTCGACAACACAATCATTGAGCTCTGCACCCTTTGCGAGCTTGTTAGCGATTAGGGGCTCGCTAAGCACGTCGCGCACGGTCATGCGCGGATTGAGCGAGGAATAGGGGTCTTGGAAGATCATCTGCATATGGCGCCACATCTCTCTCAAAGAATTTCGCTTGAGCCCCATGATATCAATAGTGTTGCCGTCACGATGGTAGATGATCTCCCCGCCGGTCGGCTCGATGGCGCGCAGTACGGCACGGCCAAGCGTGGTCTTGCCCGAACCGCTTTCACCGACCACGCCGAAGGTCTCGCCACGCCTGATCTCGAAACTCACCCCGTCGACCGCCTTGGTGTAACCTGTTGTCCGGCCAAACGTCCAGGTTTTACCAACCGGAAAGTAGACCCTGAGATGCGATACCTTGAGCAAGCTGTTCATGACGAGACCTTCTCTCTCGCCGTCTCGTGCAGGAAACAGCGCATGAAGTGCTGAGGCGTAATCTCGGTTAGCTCCGGGAGTTGGGCGTCACAACGCCCCGCCATGAAGAAATCGCAGCGCGGGTGGAACGTGCAGCCGGCCGGAAGATCGAACAGACTGGGCACGGTGCCGCGGATAGGCGTCAGCTGCCGCTGGGCACGTAGGTCACCGAGCTTCGGAATAGCGCGGATCAAATAGATCGTATAAGGATGCCTTGGGTCATGAAAGATCTCATGGACCGGCCCCTTCTCGATGATGCGGCCCATGTACATGATTGCGACCTCATCGGCGATCTGGGCAACTACACCCAGGTCATGGGTTATAAAGATGATCGCCATGCCGAATTCGGCCTGCAGGCCGCGCATCAGATCGAGGATCTGTGCCTGAATGGTAACGTCGAGGGCCGTCGTCGGCTCGTCGGCAATGAGCAGCGAGGGATTGCAGGCCAAGGCCTTGGCGATCATGGCACGCTGGCGCATGCCGCCGGAAAACTCGTAGGGATACTGGTCGATGGCGCGTTCGGGGTCGGGAATCCCCACCTTATCGAGCAATTCTATGACCAGGGCACGGGTCTCCGCCTTCGAAGTTTTGCGGTGTAGGCGGATGACTTCACCGATTTGGTTGCCCATGGTGTGGAGCAATGAGAACGAGCTCATCGGCTCCTGAAAAATCATGGCGATGTGGTTGCCGCGGATGTTTCGGATTGCCTTGCCCTCCTCGGGCATAGAAGCCAGATCGACGGTAGATTGCGTATCGGGATCTCTGAAGTTGATTCGGCCAGACGCAATGCGGAGCTCGTGAGGCAGAAGGCGCAAGAGTGACTGTGCGGTCACACTCTTTCCACAGCCCGATTCGCCAACCACCGCGAGTACCTTGCCCGGAGTAATATCGAAGTTGATTCCATCGACGATGTGAACATCCTCGCCATCAGAATTTAGAACGATCCGGAGATCGCGAACGTCGAGCAGTATGTCGTTTTCCATGCCGGGTCCTCTATTTCGAGTAAGGATCGGCAGCATCGCGCATGCCGTCGCCCACGAAGTTGAAGGCAAGCACGGCGAGGACGACCACCAACCCGGGGATCAGCAGCCAGGGCATATGGGCGATCGAACGAACATTCTGTGCCGCATACAATAACACGCCCCAGCTTTCGACCGGCTCGCGTAGGCCGAGTCCAAGAAAACTGAGCGAGCTCTCCGCGAGCAGAATCTCGGGGAATGCGACCGTCGCATCGACGATCATGTAACTCATGAATGCCGGCAACAGGTGACGAAAGATCACGCGCGAGTCGCTGCAGCCGGACAGCCGTGCCGCCAGGGCGAAATCCTCCTCACGTAGAGCCAATAACTTGCTTCGCACCGTGCGTGCAAGATGGGTCCAGCCGGTTAGGGCTAGAATCATCGTGATCGCTAGATAGACTTGAAGCGAGGTCCATTCCCTGGGCAGCGCCGCGCTCAGGGCGAGCCACAGTGGCAATGTGGGGATCGAGCGGATAAACTCGATCAGGCGCATTATAAAATTGTCGATCATACCGCCGAAATAACCGGCGATGCCACCAATCACCGCGCCCAGAATGAATGCTATCGAGACGCCAACTAAACCGACCGAGAGCGAAACACGGGTCGCGTATAGGGTCCGTGTGAACAGATCGCGTCCCAGTGTGTCGGTCCCAAACAGGTGAATGAAACCGTCCTCTACTCCGAACAGGTGCATGTCGGACTCGATCAGGCCCCAGAACTTATAGCTGGTGCCTCGCACGAAAAACCGGATTGGCCAGCGTTTACTGACGTCGATTATCGGAATCTTCCGAAAGGTCACTGGGTCGCGTTTGGTCGTCCGGGCATAGAAAAAAGGCCGGATATGGAAACTTCCCTCGGCGTCGAAGAAATGAATTCCCATGGGCCCGCCGGAGATGTACCGGGTGTTGCGTTTGAACGGAGCCTCTGGACCGACGAACCCGGCAAAAGTCGCCAGAAACACGTACACTGCGAGAACGCTCATGCCTATGAGCGCTAAGTGGTGGCGTTTGAACTTCCACCACATTAGCTGCCATTGAGTCGCCAGTTCGGGGCGTCTGGGGCCGCCGCCGCGCTGCGGTTGGATTAGCGCCGGTGCTGTCATGTCAGTAATTCCCTTCCATGCGTATGCGCGGATCGAGGGCTATCAGCAACAGATCCGACACAAAGGTGCCGATAATCGTAAGCGAGCAATAGACCAGGACCATGGCCCCAGCTAGGTACATGTCCTGGTTCAGCAGCGCGTGCAGGAACAGCGGCCCGGTGTCGGGAAGCGACATGACCACGCCGACGATCGGCGCCCCTGAAATGACATAAGTCAGCCGCCAACCAAGCGTGGCGAGGATAGGGTTTAGTGCCATGCGCACAGGATACTTGAACAGGAGGTGCATAGGTGAAAGTCCACCAGCACGTGCTGCCATGACGTACATCTGGTTGAGTTCATCAAGCACCGCCGCGCGCATGGTGCGGATCAAGTAAGCCGTGCCCGCAGTGCCGAGGACGATCACAGGCACCCAGAGATGCCCGGCAAGATCCTTGAACCTGGCCCAGCTCCACGGTGCGTCCTGGAACTCAGGAGAGAACAGCCCGCCGACACTCTGTCCGAACCATTGCTGGCCCAAATACATGAGGATCAGAGCGAGCAGGAAGTTGGGCGTGGCCAGACCTACGTAGCCGATCGTAGAGAAGGCGTGGTCGGTCAACGAGTATTGACGGAACGCTGAATAGATGCCGATCGGTAGCGCCACCACGTACATGAAGAATAAAGTCGAGAACGCCAACATCAGGGTGAGCGGAAGGCGCTCGGCAATGACATCGACCACCGGTCGCCGCCACTCCCATGAATATCCCAGGTCACCCTTGAGGACGATGGCCGAAACCCAGCTACCATACTGCACATACCACGGCCGGTCGAGACCCAGGCGCAGACGCATTTCGTCCAGCTCCTGCACGCTGATCGGCGCGCCTGCCTGCTGGCGCTTATTGGCGTAGGCATCGGCGTAGTCGCCTGGAGGAAGCTGGATCAGGACAAAAGCGACAACCGAGACCGCCGCCAAGGTCGCCACCATTAACATCAGTCGATGAACGAAAAAACGAATCATTGCGTTCCAACCTGGATCACATTGATCGCCTCCATCCGCAACCAATGGTGGCCACAGAGGCGAACCTTAGGGAAATTACCGGGGAGCAGGTGGATCCCGCCACCCGGCCAACATGCATGCGGATCCTGGCTTATTTCACGTAATACCACTGATCGGGCCGGAAGGGATATGTGCGGCCGTAATTGTAGTTTTGCACGGTCCATTTGGTGACATTCCTGAGCTTGTTCGACACCACCGTTGGTCCAGGAAGATCGGCCACGGTACCAATGATCACCATGTTGTCAAGATTTATCCGAACCATCTCGCGTCCAATATCCATGTAGCGATCGCTTCCCGGCAGTACGGTCTTCCATACTTCCGACAGCTCGAATAGCCTCTTGGCCCAAGCCGGCGGTTCCTCGCCGGTAGCGCCACTTGTGACGATCCAGTCGCGCCACTGGACACCAACAAGCGGACCGATATCGCCGTAGGGCGGAATGTAGTAGTCGATCTGGCTGATCAGGTTGGGCTCGAAGGGTACGTCCCACTCCATATTTATATCACTTGTACTGTTGGTCGCCTTTTCACGAGTCAACTGGCTCGTTACTTCCTTGAGAGTGACGTTAATACCCACCGCCATCCAGTATTCCCGCACCAAAGTGGTGAACTCGGTTGAGGTTGAGAACTGCAGAGAATGTTCCCAAAGTATGTTGAACGGCTTGCCGTCGGGGTGAAGGCGCATGCCATCGGAACCACGCTTCATTCCCATCTCGTCGAGCAGTTTGTTGGCCGCCGCAGTGTCGTATTCGATCATGTAGTTACGGTCAGCGTCGGTGACGAAAGGAACGCCCAGTGGCAACGCCTGTTCGGGGCGGCCGAGGTCGAACCACAGGACATCGTTGAGTTCGGCGCGGTTGATCGCCAGCGACATTGCTTTGCGGAACCGCACGTCGCCATAAACCGCACGCATCCTGGGATCCTTGATCGTCTGGTTGAATACGATTGGTGGACCCACATTTCCGGGCGGAAGCTGTAGATAATAGTCGCCCTTCTCCTCGCCCTCCTTAAGCACCGGATAGTTGCTCAGTCCGACGGTCTGTGCCTTCTGGTCAACCTCTCCGTTGAGGATTGAGAGTACGAATAGTTCTTGATCGAGGAAACGCTCGTGATGTCGATCTATGTAAGGCAGTTGATTGCCCGCCGTGTCGACCTTGAAATAGTAAGGATTGGACACGTATTGCCGGCGCTGGGTGTTGGTTTCAAGCTCGATGATGTGACTCTCTAGCGTTGGCCTAGTCATAGCGTGCGGCGTGATGTTCTCGGCGTCTTTCCACTTGTGCCAGATCAGTCCGAACCGCTGTACCCAACTTTCAAACCCTGCTGCCTTGGCCTCCACATCAGCGTTGGGATTATATTTGATGTGATACTTCATGTAGTGCTGCTTGGGTGCGTAGGCCGCGAAGTACGATCCGCCGGTCGCCAGGTAGTGTAGCAGACCTGGATATGGTGCAGCAAAATCTAAGCGGAATTTCTGGTCGTCGATCTTGATGACATCGACCGGCTTGCCCCCGACCATCCAAACGGATGGGACGGTGCTGTGCAGTTCCTTGTTCTTTATGAGATCGTCAATATAAAAGACGACGTCGTCGGAGGTGAACGGCGTACCGTCCGACCATTTATGTCCCTTGCGCAGAGTGATCGTGATCGAGCTGAAGTCCTCGTTCCACTCCCACAACTTGGCGACGTTCGGAACCAATGTTTGCAGATCGTCGCTTAGCCGAACCAGGTTTACGTGGCGCCAGCTCAAGATCTCGGATGTCCCGGACTCAAGCGCTTTGGACAGCCCGCGCAGTGTGCCGCCGTACTTGCCGCAATCATCGTATGGCATATAGACCAAGGCATCCTCCGGAACCCGCTCCGAGACCGCTGGAAGCGCGCCTGACTTGACCTGATCGGCAAACAACTGGTTCTCATTTAGCGCCAGTTTGCGGCCGATTTGATTCTCGTAGTCCGCCAAATCGAGCTGGTAGGGCTCCGAGGTATTGATGCCCTGCGGATCAGCCACGCTGGGGCAACTCGATCCCAATCCGACGCCCGGAGCGGAAATTGTGACGAGTAAAACGGCGCCCAACATGGCACCTGAAATGGTTCTGCCTGACGACAGGAATTCTGAATACAACATTTGAACCTCTTTAGTTTAGTGTGTAGCCATTAGCCTGATTGGCTTGGGGATTTATTAATATGGAATGGCAGTAATAAAACTGTTACTGGTCTACATCAGCAACCTTTGGGAAACCGAAATTTACAGGTAGGCTCTTGGGTCTGTACTGGTTATGTCAGCGCATCGTATAGCGGCAATATGCCAATGTCAAGAAAAAATGCTAAAAAATGTGCCCTGCTAATTGTTTCAGGTAAATCTATTTTTGCAATTAGTTCGGAGCAACCTACAGCAAATGTAGGTCAAAAAGTTGGCTTATCGTTCAAATTAGAGGGTTTACATGTATTTGATGACAAGGATCAAAGAATTAAATATGTGTAGAGTGAACTATTTTGATAATAAATGAAGATAACTCAGATCTGCTACCTCAAGTCCCAGTGTATCGGCCAAGGATAAATTTTCTGATATTCCTGCAATGACTTCATTGGGGTTATGACAATCAGAGCTGCAGACCACCTTGATGTTAAATTCAGCGGCAAGTTCCCAAAACGGGCGCCAAGGATAAGGAGGACGAAGGCCGACTGAACTATTCAGAAATTTTTTACGTAACCCGTTACCATTAATCTCCAGCGGTATTTGAGTTTCCTCGGCAGTTCTAAGAATATCACGGGAACATGAGTTTAAATCTGCGTTCCAATCAAGGTAGTTACAGCCAAATATGTCTGGGTGGGCAATGAATGTGAAAAGTTGAGATTCCATCATCTGGCATAGATATTCAGTGTATGCCTTCAAATGTGATGTACAATTCAGATCGGTGAAAGAATTCATCCACTCCCCTTTGTGCGGAGTGTAGTGACCAGCCCCAATCAAATAGTCGAACTGGCGTTTGCCCAGCAACTCATCTTCCAGGTAATTCTTATATTCCTTAACATACTCACATTCCATACCTAGCAAAACACGTACTTGAGGAACTGAACTTTTCGCAGCAAGAACAGCCTCTACATAATCGTCCAAGTCTTCGTACGGCATTCGTACATCAAGCCAGCGGTCGTCAGGAAATGGGACGTGGTCTGTGACCCCGAAGATTTTTAAACCAGCCTTCGATGCGGCTTTCACAAATTCAACTACTTCACCAGTAGCATGTTTGCAGCGATAAGTATGAGAGTGGTAGTTAACAAGAGGAATGAAAGTCTTTTTTTCAATAGTCACAAGCGTTAAGTTTTAATCAAAAATTATTAATTGATGAGGGAAAGAATATGCACAGTTAAAATAGGGAATGATTCATACATTGGAGTATAAACTGTTTATGAATATAAGTATATTGTTTTTGGTTTGAGCGGGTAAAGTTGGAGGGTGTCTGACTGTTAAGAATTATGGGGATTGATCAAGTAACCAAATAAGAAACACTTTGACAAGCTTTAATACACAAGTGCATCAAAAACTATAAGGGCACGCCAAAGGGGGTTTTTGCCACACGTAAATGACCAGCCAAAGATTTATTCAGCAGGAAACGTAAGATCTTTTGATAATTTTCCTGTGACACTCCTGTGACACTAGCTTACAAATAATGAGGAAAATGAAGGATAAAAGGGGAATGGGTGATACATTTAACTTGCTAATTTTATTGACCTATCTTATCATGGGTTATCGTGGATTATCCGGCCCTAAAGACTGTTAATCATCGGGTCGCTGGTTCGAGTCCGGCTTGGGGAGCCAGCTATTGCAAAAAAAACAATGCAGGTATATTCCTGAAGAGTTTTAAGGGGAAAATGTTTTGGTTGCAATATCCTTTAATATTTTCTTAGAAGTAAATATATTTGTATAATAACTTAAACTAAGGATAAAGTATGAAAAAATTAGTATTTTTTATAGCAATAATTTGTAGCATATCCATTTTAATCGCTTCATGTTCCAAGGACGAAGAAACTCAAACTGATGCTGAGAAAGCAGAAGCAGCAGAAGCAGCTGCAATAGCAGCAATAGGTTTATCAGGAACTTGGAAAGGGACCTGTGGGTCTGCGTCTTCGGATAATAGTAGTTATGGGGTTCAAAGTCTTGTGTTTTCAGGAACGTCCTTCAGTTCAGACTGGAGCCTGTACTCAGATTCTGAATGTTCAACAAAAATCTCAAGTAGTATAGATGCATATAAATTAGATTTAGGTGATGCCTACACCTTAGCTGATGGGAATACAGCACATAAAGGCGTTGTAACACTTGTTAGCTCATTAGTAACATTATATACCTCATCCTATGTTAATACCTTTAATTCTGTTTCATATTGTGGAAAAGAATGGGTTGTCAATACTGCTATAGATATAGCAGGGCTAACATGTGGTGGAACAGAACAGGATTCAGCTGGGGTTAAAACTTATATTTCATATTACATAAATGGAACTAGTCTTCAATTCGGGTCTTCTTCAGCAGATAATGTAACATCAGTAAGTTCTACAGAATATACTAAACAGTAATTAACTCAAAAAAATAATCATCAATTTATTTGAGGGAAAGTCCTCCAAATTATAGCCCCCGTTTTGATACAAATTTTTGCGGGGGGGTTACCCAGACTTCAAAATGAAGACGTGGGAAATTCCAACATACATCCAACGTATTTTATTTTTTCTGGTTCGTTTTATTCCCATATTTCTCTCCAAATGAGTGTTACCTTGCCCTAATTGTTCCCTAAAAGGAAGATACAAGGAAGATAAAAATTAAAGATATGGCTAAGTATTTGAATCCTAAAGGTTAATTAGGTTTAGGTATTTGATTAGAAGTCAGTTGCTCTATCCAGTTGAGCTACTGGTGCGTAAGGGGAGTTCTGTGAAGTATCACAATAAAAAT
>ERZ651768.1720-NODE-1720-length-15826-cov-2.550638_pt1 | contig 15826 bp, 11 predicted proteins | sample MGYA00514754_ERZ651768 | MGnify/ENA metagenome assembly ERZ651768
CGCTCTTCCGATCTATAATATCGGGGAATGAAAATGAAATGCCACCAACAATTTGATTCGGACAAACTTTCATGCTCCGCAAATTGAAAACTCATGCGAGGGAAATGTTTTTTCAGAAAAATAAATTCGATTATTTTAACTTTTAGTTATGTGTGGCCGCTGGACTGGCACCAGCGGCCACACATATTTGCATCAGAGCAAATTTGAAAAGAGTTCCTCGCCTAGGTGTTTAAATGGGATCGAATATCAAACCCATATATTTACCAAATTGCCCTCAAATGTATTTGGGCTACCCTCACGCTACAATCGCATCGGGCTTTTGTTTTATTTCCGGCATGGTGCCACTTAGAGAGGACGGTGCAATCCTTACCCACAGTAATGAACTCGCAATGGATAAACCACCTGCTGAACCATCGTCAGTGAACACAGATGTCCTTTCAGAACCTGTCCGCAGTCAAAGTTGGTGGGGTTATTCAAGTATAGAAGCTATCTTACATTCTCTTGACGGAGATCTCAGAGATGTTCTTCGTACTCATCAATATCAAAAGGACAAACGTTACTATTCAATTCACGAGAATGTTCGAAAAATCAAAACGGGTAAAACTCCACCACCAAGTAGTGGCATCGGTGTAATTGATACTTCACCTGATGGGCAGGCCTGGATCACGATCGATGGCATCGCTATAGATCCAAAGAACTGGAAATTTAACTCCCGAAGAAAGATTATTAGGAATCCCAGTATCATAAAATCGACATCCCACTACAGTAGAGCAGTAAGTGCAGGTCCGTATATTTTTACGTCCGGGCACATCCCTATTGATACGACTAAACCCGACAATCCGCTTGTCCGTGGTTTTGAGGACGTCCCGGAAGAAGGTAGATTTCTACAAGTGGGCACATCCCATTCGGATACTGTAAACGGACCAATCGCAGCCCAAACTTGGTTCGTATACAATACAATCAAAAATATGCTCGAAGACTCAAAAAGTTCTTTGGACGACGTTGTTAGCATTACCGTATACCTGCAAGATATGAATGACTATGTTACGTTTCATCAGGTGCACACTAGCTTTTTCTCCAATTGTTCTCCGGCGCTAAGCGTCACCCAATTTGATAAAGTAGGGCATAAAGATACATTAATAGAAATTGAACTAACAGCGATGCAAAATGAGGGTGGGTTAGTTAGGAATGATATAACTAAGGTAGAAAATCTTACGCCCGATGCTGGTCATTCATCACTTGCAACTGCAGCTGGGCCATTAATATTTTTATCGCTGTTAACCGGGCACGATGGTTCTGGGCACACCGTTAGCCAAGTTACCCAGTTACCAAAGAAAATACGACCTATGGCAGAAGCTTTAATTCGAACCAACGGGAAAAAAGGAGCCACTATACAGCTACTCCAAATTTTTGAAAAATTAGGCAAGATCTTAAGGGCGGCGGGTTCCTCACTACGGTCAGTCGCTAAGATAATACTTTATATCACTGATTTCGATGACTTCACAGCTTTCCATTCTGTTTGTAATCATTACATTCCCGGCCCCAAGCCTGCGTTAAGTTGTATAAAAATCCCTGCTGTCAGTCCAATTCCGGATTCCACAGTGAGTATAGAAGTAATAGCTGTTAACGAAAAATAACAGCGCGCCGATAACACGCGTAAGACCCGGACGAATGAGCAAATTTTGTGATGATGAGTGAAAAAAAAATAAATTTATCAATAGGAATTGTTTCCATAATACTGTCATGCGCAATTTATTTTTTGGTTCCCTTTGAAGTTAATAATGACCCAATCCCAGGGACTGGAGACTTAGTTCGTATAACCCCTGCGGCTATTCCATTAATTTGTGCAGTAGCGTTTGTCGTCATAGGTGGTCTATTTATTTTGCAACCCTATGTGTTTTCTAAGTCTGACGACCAAGACGATGATGTTACATTTAGCCAAGATGGTTTGGTCAGGGGTTTTGTGACACTGCTAATGGTAATCTCGTATCCAGTATTATTAGAGGCATTAGGTTTTTTGCTTGGAACGGCCGTAATACTATTTGCTCTAAACCTTTATTTTGGAACAAGAAAGATATGGCAACTGGTTCTCGGCGCAGTGATATTACCAATATGTATTACTTATATTTTTGGCTCCTTGATGTATGTCCCCCTACCAAAAGGATACCTATTCGGTTAAGTGCACATGTATTTTCAAGAGATTATTAACGGGTTGCACTTAATTTTAAACTGGGGATCTCTCCTCATGATTTGTGGAGGTATCTTGTTAGGTATGCTCGTGGGTTCCTTACCGGGATTAACCGCCACAATGGCTATAGCCATATTAATTCCACTTTCTTTTAGTATACCTCCACTTCTGGGGATCCCATTCCTGGTTGGAATCTATAAAGGGGGACTTTACGGTGGGGCTATACCAGCAATATTGGTTTCAACACCCGGAACTGGCGGTGCAGCTGCGACGGTGTTTGATGGTTATCCGATGGCACAGAAAGGAAAAGCTAAAAAAGCAATCCAAATGAGCCTCGTTGCATCTACCGTAGGAGATACACTCAGCGATATTGTTCTCTTTATGTTTATGGCCCCTCTTGCCATGGTAGCTCTATACTTTGGTTCTCCTGAATATTTTTCCCTTTTTGTTTTCAGCCTTGTCTTGATCGCCGGAGTTACTGGGCAAAGTATTTTAAAAGGTCTTTTTTCTGCTTTTGTCGGCCTAATTGTGAGTACAATCGGTATTGACTCAGTAACCGGATCAAGCCGTTTCATCTTTGGCAACTTGAATATGGCCTCCGGAATAACATTCATGACGATGTTGATTGGCCTCTTTGCGATAAGCGAGATACTTATACAAGCAGAGAGGGGATTAACTTTAAAGAAGAACGTTGGTGTTGACACCAAGTACGGGAAACAAGACCGGCTAACATGGAATGAGTTTTGGCGTGTAAAAAAAGTAATAATTCAGCCAACAGGAATAGGAACATTTATTGGCATAATTCCAGGTTTAGGAGCTCCCATTGCAGCCTTCCTGGCATACTCTTTCGCCAAGCGCACCTCGAAAACTCCGGAAGCGTTTGGTCAAGGTACCCTAGAGGGGGTTGCGGCCCCTGAAGCGGCTAATAGTGCTGTCAATGGAGCGAACTTTCTCCCTCTTTTTGCATTCGGCATACCCGGAGACATAATCACCGCTGTGATGCTTGGGGCATTTATTGTACATGGAATGCGTCCGGGTCCTGATCTATTCCAAAATCATGCAGCAACAATGTACGCCATCATCTGGGGTATGGTTTTTGCGAATGCGTTTTTACTAGTCATGGGTTGGGCTCTATCCGGAATTTATGCAAAAATTGTAACAATCCCCAAAAATTTACTGTTCCCCGGCATACTCGCGATAGCTGCTGTAGGAAGTTACTCTGTTAACAATAATATGTTCGACGTAAAACTTATGATCGTATTTGGGGTCATAGGGTACTTAATGAAGAAGTTTGAAATCCCGCTTGCTCCCTTAATCATTACGGCCCTTCTTGGCAGGTCAATAGAGAATTCTCTAGTCCAGTCCTACATAATATTAGACGGGAATTTATTAAATTTATTTTTAAGACCAATTTCCGCATTATTCATAGTATTAGCATTAATCATTCTCGCCCTGGCCTTTATGCCGAAAAAAAATAAGAAGAAGTCTCAGCAATAACTGATTTAACGATCGCTGAAGGAATTACTCTAGAAACACCCAATCTCCTAGGTCATTTAATAGTAGAATAAAAAATTACCAGGCAAAATTTAGGGAGTATCATAAAAAATGGCTTCGAAGGGAATATTAGACTTACTTATCGTGGATGGAACTATAGTTACCGTCGATAAAGAGCGGCGAGTTATCCGTAACGGAGCTGTCGCCATTTCAAAAAACAAAATTATTGAAGTAGGCAAGGCTTCTGCCCTAAAGAAGAAATATCAGGCAAAGAGAGTTTACGACGCCAATGAAAAATTAATAATGCCGGGTCTAATAAACTCTCATTTACATTTTTACCACCATATGCACCGAGGCCTGTCTCCTGAAAATCTGAATGGAGTACCCTGGTCAGATTTTGTTCACCGTAACGTTGCTACGATAGTTGAACCCGAAGACGAGATTTGGGGAGGACTTGGTATTTTAATTGAAACTTTGAAAACGGGCGTAACCACATTCCTCGAGGCTGGGTCATATAACACGGATGAAACGTTGGAGGGAATTGCAAGAATTGGAATGCGTGGGAAAATGGGTCGCCGTTCATTTGACATGGTCAGTCAAGGACATGACATGTTAGTGGATTCAACGGCTATCTGTTTAAAGCAGAATGAACGCTTTATGAAAAAGTACAAAGGTGGTGTCGGATTGGTTGAACCATGCATTGTATTAGTCGGCATGGGGCGCTGCACCGATGAACTGTATAAAAAATCAAAAGTGATGGCAGACCATCATGAAACAGTTTTACACATGCACCAAGCTAACATGTTGGAAAACGTTCAGGAGTCTTATCAGCTATATGGTGAGCGTCCAATCGAGCATCTTTATAAGATAGGAGCGTTAGGAGAAAATGTTGTCCTCGTTCACATGATCCACGTAAACTCTCGTGAAATTAATATGTTAGCGGAAACAAAAACAAATGTAGTCCATTGTCCGAGTACGGCTATAAAACTTGCTTATGGATTATCAGCATTTGGTAACTTCCCTGAAATGGCGCAGGCAGGGGTCAACGTGTCCATCGGTACTGACGCATCTGACTGTTCTAATTTCAACGACATGGTTAGATTAATTTATTTAACCGCAGCCACACCAAAAGATTACCGATATGATGCTGCTGCAGGGTCTGCAGAAAAAGCTATCGAAATGGCAACCATTAATGGGGCAAAGGCGCTAAATATGGAAAATGAAATTGGATCTATCGAGGCGGGAAAAAAAGCAGACATTGCTATCTTCGATATGCATCGGCCTGACTGGGTTCCACTTTATAATGAAATCCAAAACTTTGTTTACTCCGCGCAAGGGGAAAGTTGCGAGAGTGTTATAATTGATGGAGAATTTATTATGGAGGACCGTAAGGTTTTGAGTATAGATGAGGAAGAAATCATTGACCGAATCCAATTCCGTGCGAAGAAAATTGCTGCAAATCTAGAACTCCCCACCTACAGTCCGTGGAAGTGGCTTTAGGAAATGGGTAAAAACTCTAATTTTAAAGTGCCTTCGTTTTACTCTGAAATTATCAATAAAGAAGGATGAAGATGAAACGACAAAACCTCCATTTTGGGTTTCTTAATGTGGGACATTTGTTAGATCACCTCTTCATGCTAATTTTTGCAACAGTGGCGGCGCTTGCTTTAGCCACCGACTGGCATATGAGTTACGCAAACCTTATCCCTTACGCCATGCCAGGTTTTGTAGCCTTTGGTATATGTGCAATTCCCGCCGGATGGATAGCGGATAAATGGCACCGACATGGCATGATCTGTATATTTTTTATCGGTATCGGGATTGCCTCGACCGCGACCAGCTTTGCAAATTCACCGTTACAGATTGGTTGTGGTTTATTTGTCATCGGTCTGTTTGCTGCAATTTATCATCCTGTAGGCATCGCGATGGTGGTACAAGGCCGAGTCAAAACCGGTATGCCACTAGCGTTAAATGGCGTTTTTGGGAATATTGGTGTTGCGGCGGCGGCCCTAGTCACTGGGATTATAATTGATACCTTTGGCTGGCGAGCAGCTTTCCTTGTCCCCGGCGTAATCTCTGTCGCAATCGGTTTTGCTTACGTGATTTTTACACGGGTGGGAGATCTGGAATCCTTGTATCCAAACGAAATATCAAGTGATGCCGCGAGAACATCGAAGGTTGAAATTGACCGAGCAATCTTGGTTCAGGTCTTTTCAATCATCTTCTTCACTACGGCTATGGGCGGCTTGATATTCCAGAGTACAACCTTCTCTCTACCGAAAATCCTAGATGAGCGTCTGAACGATTTTGCTACAAATGCCACCGAAGTAGGCGCTTGGGCCTTCATTGTCTTCACCGTGGCTGCTTTCGCCCAGCTCGTCGTGGGTTATCTGGTGGACCGGCATTCGGTGAAGCTGATCTTTTCTATCATAGCTGGGTGCCAGGTGATCCTGTTCGCCTTGATGATGAACCTCGATGGTGCAGCTGCACTAATCGTTTCGATTGGCTTTATGCTGATGGTGTTTGGCCAAATTCCTATCAATGACGTGCTCATCGGGCGGGTCGCAAAAAGTGAATGGCGGAGCCGCGCCTTTGCCATACGCAGTTTCATCACCTTTACTGTAATGGCTACCTCAATTCCTTTAATCGCATGGCTTCACGCAACTTGGGGCTTCCCCGCCCTTTTCTTGGTACTTTGCATTAGCGCTGCCTTTATTTTTAGCGCTGTTGTTATGTTGCCCAAAATCGAAGTGGTAATGAGAGTTTCAACAAAATAATACGGCGGCCTACCTTCATAGTGTCGACTTCAAATTGACTTGAGATCAAAATTATTCATGAGACCCTCATGTTTCCAAACTTAGGCAAAAATATATTCACCCCGAAAGAAACAACTACCTAGCTGTTACCATCTAAGAATTTGAAAAATTGTAAGAAGAAATTGGTTGCATGGACCCTGGCTTTTCTAATCAAGGAACTACCGCTAGATAAGTTGAAATTAAACCTCCCATAGTTGATGTGATAATATACCAACCCTATCTTCAATGACCTGAGCAACATCCAAACACATCGTCTCATGGTAACGACGCCCGATCAGCTGGATGCCCGTTGGCAGTCCATTGCTTATGCCAGTAGGAACGGATGCCGCCGGCAAACCCAAGAAATTGGCGGCAATGAGCCACCTTTGAGCCTCTAGTATTTGTTGGTACCGTTCATTGCTTTCTTTATCTTCTTGGGGGCCTATGGGGGGTTCCAGAGAGACAGGCGCTAGAATTAGCGGATAATCTTCCATTATTATCGACCATTGTTGCAGTACTTCAATGCGCCTGGCTAATGCCTTTACGTAGTCTTCAAGTGTAGCATCCGGATATTTACTCAATCTAAAATTGATAACTGAAACGATATCTTCAGAACCATGCTCCTCTATCATTTCTTTCTGCATTACACGAATATCGGTGAATAATAATGTACCCCAAAGTTCTAACATCTCCTCCACAGAAGGAAGTTTAACTGTGTCCACCTGGAAACCGGCGTCGGACAAAAATCCGGCTGCTGTGTCGATTGCTTGCTTGACCGAAATATCGACTTCGTCACCTAACTGGTCGGGTTTCGCAATACGAAGAGTTGGGTTTTCCGGTATTGAAATTTTGAGCGGTGGGCTCCAGAGTGGATCCAAGATATTTCTGCGGGACATGACATCGAAAGCAAGGCACACATCTGCAACGCTACGTGCAATCGGCCCTTGTACCGCCATTAGTTGAAAACTTATGGGACGGGTGGCTCCGAAGGACGGGTTAAAGTTAGGAACACGGCCAAAACCTGGCTTGATAGTTGCCAGTCCGCAGCAATAACTTGGATAACGGAGAGACCCCCCAAGGTCGTTTCCATGTGCAATTGAGCCGATACCCATGGCAACTGCGGCGGCTGCCCCACCACTTGATCCCCCAGGTGTACGTTCAGGATCCCATGGATTATTAGTTGAGCCCCGAAGAGGGTTGTCGGTAACCCAACGCAGACCAAATTCTGGCATGTTGGTCTGACCAATGATGATTGCTCCTGCCTCTTTAAGAGATCTAACAACTGGAGCATCGCCAGGTGCCACGTTGTTGAGAAAATGTGACACTCCAAGGGTAGTCGCCTTACCTTCTAGATCAATATTTTCTTTCAGGGTAATTGGAACACCATATAGGGGACCCGCTTTAATCCCATTCGACAGGGCTAGGTCAGCTTCTTTTGCAGCATCCAATGCTTCTTTGGTAAGGTCCACTGTTACCGCATTGAGGTCCGGATTAACACTTGATAATCGGGCCGCGGCAGATTGAACAACCTCAAGGCAGCTATATTTGCCTTCCCGTATTGCCAACGCTGTTTCACAGGCACCCAGCCGCCAAATTTCCTCTGTCATACATAATTCCCTTATTTATTTCTAATCAAAAAAAGACAACAAAATCGAGATACAAAAATATACGAAATCACATTAATTGTTTAAGCTACATGAAACCGACCCATATCAAAATTATGATTTTTTTTCTAATAGCTATTTGTATAACCCGGCAACAGACGTCTAGCTATTGACGGTTGCTCCGGATCAATTTGATATTCTTCACAGAACTTAAGAAGATCCGTTTCATTGCCAAGAAGGAAATCCAATACACCCCCTAAAAATTCCTTTTCGTGAACGGCTTGTCTGAAATCTGTCGGCGTTATTCCCGTTATTGACATGAACCTGCCTTGAAGAACTTCATCAGCAAGAACAAATTGCAACACCTCAAGAGCTAATGTTTCTGCTTCATCGCTATTTTTTATAGATCCCTGGGTCATTCTTGAGATTAATCCTTGAAAAAAAATCAAGCTGTGGGCACAAAATGAAGACACCATCGCTCACAAGAATGGGGCAAAGAAAACGCTTTTACCGTCATAAACGACTTCCGAACGCAACTGAATACTGGCCTTGGCATGTTCACATTTTCTCTTCTCTCAGGATAGGCATGTCATTGGTTGGCTCACGCCCAACCCTAGTCTATCATTGCTGTGAGATAGAACCCAAATCGAGGAGATCGTCAAACATGAACATGATGAGTATCGGTCAGCCAGTCCAACGGGGGGAAGATGAGCGGCTACTTCGAGGTCACGGCCGCTACACTGACGATGTCGATGCGAGCAAGCAGGCTCGAGCTTTTGTTCTCCGATCGCCTCACGCCCATGCTGACATTCTCGCTATCGATACCTCGGCAGCACGTTCAGCTTCAGGTGTATTGGCCATCTTCACAGGACAGGATCTCGACAACCGTGGGCTCGGCACCTTGAAACCGATAATGCCCAGTAAACGCAGTGACGGTTCTCCGGGTTTCGTGTGTACACAGCCCCTTCTCGCCCAAAACAGGGTCCGCTTTGTCGGTGAAGCCGTTGCCTTTGTAGTTGCCGAAACCGCTGCACAAGCGAAGGATGCCGCTGAAATGATTACCGTCGATTATGCAACTCTCCCTGCCGTCGTAAGAGTAGACGATGCCCTTAGTTCTGATGCGATTGCAATCTGGGAGGATAACCCCGGTAACGAAGCCTTTACCCATGAGGTGGGTGACGCAGCTTCCGTTGACGCCGCCTTCAGAAAGGCTGTTCATACCGTTCAACACCGTGTTTGCGTAAACCGTGTTACGGGCAACCCCATGGAGAATAGGGGCTGTATCGCGGAGTACGATGCATTCGAAGATCGATACACGTTAAGGGCAACCATCCAATCGGCTCACGGCATCAGAGCCATTCTTGCTGGACAGATTTTTGATCAACCGCAAAGCAAATTCAGAGTTATCTGCGACAATATGGGCGGAGGTTTTGGAACACGTGGTGGATGCCATCCAGAGTACGGATTATCACTTTGGGCGTCGGAGGTAGTCGGCCGTCCCGTCAAGTGGATCGCCGAAAGATCGGAAGGTATGATGACAGATGAACAAGGGCGTGGTGGTCTTGTGGATGCTGAACTGGCGCTCGACAAAAACTATAGATTTTTGGGACTTCGAACCCATACGAAGGTGGCGATTGGCGCCTACTTCACGTCTGATCGCAATATCGGATCAACAATCGCAGGTTTAGGTGGACTTGCAGGCGTATACATGACACCTGCAATTCACGCCCGCGTCACTGGCGTGCTCACTAATATTATGACACTCGCTCAATACCGAGGAGGTGCAAAGCCCGAACCATGTCACATAATCGAGGTAATGGTTGATCAGGCGGCTCGGGAATTGGGAATTGATGCTGCTGAGCTTCGTCGGAGGAATATGATAACACCCGCAGACATGCCATTCCGGACTGCCCTCGGGTACTTATACGATTGTGGCGAGTTTTCCAAGAACCTGGATGGTTGCCTGAAGATCGGGGATTACGAAGGCTTCAAATCGCGCCATCAAGAAGCACTGAAGAAAGGTAAATATCGCGGCATCGGCATGTCCAACACCATATCCGGCGTCGCACAGGTCAATTTCGAACACGCAGAGGTTCGCTTTGATAATGCCGGCGGCATCACACTCCTCTGCGGCGCCATGGACCATGGACAAGGCCACCAGACTACCTTTCGTCAAGTCCTCTCCGACAAACTGGGAATTGATGCGGACCTCATCGAATACCGCTACGGCGATACCGACAAGGTAACCACAGGCGTTGGCACCTTCAATGCTCGCTGCGCCGTGCTCGCTGGTTCTGCAGTCGTCCAGGCCGCAGAGAAAATTATTGAAAAAGGAAAACGGATTGCAGGCCATATGCTGGAGGCCGCGGATAGTGATATAGAATACGAAAATGGTAAGTTTTCCGTGATTGGAACGGATCGATCCTTGGAGATTTCTGAAGTGGCAAAGGTCGCGTTTCAGAAGGCAAAACTGCCACCTAATATCGAACCGGGCCTCTATGAGCATGGCGATTTTGGCAGCGATGCGGGGCCGGTCTTTCCAAATGGCGCCCACCTTGCGGAAGTAGAAATCGATGCCGATACCGGCAAAGTGGAACTGATAGGCTATTTCTGCGTGGACGATGCCGGAACCATCCTCAATCCGCTTCTATTCGATGGGCAGGTCCACGGTGGGATAGTCCAGGGAACAGGCCAGATATTGATGGAAGACGTTAACTACGATCCTGAAAACGGGCAACTCCTGTCCGGCTCCTTTATGGATTACGCGATGCCACGTGCCACAGATTTCTGCCATTTCAAGCTCGTTACCAATGAAGTACCCACAAAGCACAACCCTCTAGGTGTTAAGGGTGTAGGCGAAGCTGGAACAGTTGGATCGATGCCCGCGGTAATGAATGCCGTCAACGACGCCCTTCACCGTATTGGTGCACCGCAGGTGGAAATGCCGGCCACCGCTGAAAAGGTTTGGAGGGCGGTTCAGGAAAGAAGTGGCATTTGACGTAGTAGGTGGGAGATCATTTTAATTTATATCCCGATCGAGAAATTCGGCGATGATCGGATTAACTAATTTAGGATGGGAAACAGGTAACATATGACCACAGTTGGGAATATCCAGAACCTCCAGGTCAGGTAGGTTAATTTTCAACAACTCCACGATCTCGCTGATTGCTCTTCTCGTGTCAGCACCCTTTAAGACGAGCATACGGCCCACAAACTTCTGCCATTCGGAAATATCGTCTTCACATCCGAGTACGGCATCCCACTCGTAGAGATTCGGTTTTACCATCTCAGTCAGGTTAGCTCTATGTTGGTTGGAGAGTAATTCCCAGGAACCCTCTGAATTCCAGTAGTCCACGAAATGTGCCGCGACTTTCGTCCATTCACCGACATTGCCGAACGTTTTTACAAACTCACCCAATAAACTGATGTCACGATAAGCTTCCGTACGACCGTGGTCGTTAAGCAAATAAAATGGGTTCGGCTCAATCAATATAAGCCTCTTCACCCTTTCATTCAGATTGAGGGCTGCCTTCATGGCGACTGAGCCTCCAAATGAATGCCCAACTAGACTCACGGGTTCCTCCAACATTTCCGCGATAGCAATCACGAGGGCGGCCTGATCTTTCAGTGTCTGCCTCTTGTTTTTTGGCCATGCACTGGTTTCTCCATAACCAAATAAATTCATCGAAAGCATCCTATAGCGATCAGAAAGTTCGCCTACGAGTTTCCGCCACTGTCTATTACCGCTTCCACTGCTGGGGATCAGAATTACAGGTGGACCTTCACCCACATCCATATAATCAACAGTAAATTCACCGCATGTGATTAGGGGCATAGCATTTCTTTATTACTGGGATAAAATCCGAATATCCACCACAGGAAAAAACTGTCAATATTCGAATAAACTATCCAGGCATTAGTGCTAAATATTATTACACCAAGTATTTTAGTTATATGTACATATTTTTCAGAGCTTTCACTCTAATCTTGTTAACGCTTACACTTATCTCGTGCCAAACGAACAAAAGCTTTGATCAAGGTTTTTCCCCAAGGGAAAAAACAACAGAGAAAGAGCGCAAGAATGCCTTGAACCGCAGTGTCACCTGGAACCGGGGACAAGAGGAGATCGAGGCGGATAAAAGACATCTTCAAATTAAGCTGGACGCAGGCGATGCCCGCCACCTACTGGAGCGCTCTGGTATTGGCGCCCATCCGTCGGAGATTGCTGCTTTAATGGGTATGACCCGTTCACAGGCCATTAGCAAAATCATAAGTGAATTCTCTGATACAACGTCTCTTCCGTTGCCGTCATTCATTAACTCGACTCTGGCTCCATATTGGATCAGATACGACTACGATGAAAACAAACGCGAGGCATTTCGGATGTCTAGGGATCGCGAGATGTCGGAATACCGTCTGTGGTGGATCCGCGAGATGGTCCAAACCCCCTCACCGCAGACCGAACGAATGGTGTTGTTCTGGCATAATCATTTTGTTTCCGCCTATTCGTCCATTCAACAACAATCCATTGCCATTGCCCGCCAGAACATGATGTTCAGATCTCTGGGGATGACGAACTTTCGAACCCTTACCAAAAACATTATTCGCGACCCGGCGATGCTCAACTATCTCGACAACGATCGCAATGAAAAGGAAAAACCAAATGAGAACCTAGGCCGAGAACTTATGGAGCTTTTCACCCTTGGTGAGGGAAATTACGATGAAAAAACAGTTAAGGAAGCTGCGAGAGCTCTGACGGGCTACTCGGTCAATATCCTCAAGGATTTTTCGTTCGAATTGAGAAAGTGGCGGCAGGATGTCGGAAAAAAAACCCTATTCGGCCGCACCGGCAACTTCAACGGTGATAACCTCGTGGATATAATTCTTGAGCAGCCCGCTACCGCAGAATTCATTACTCGAAAGTTCTGGCGGAAATTTGTTTCAGAGACCTTCAGCAAAAAAGCCGAAATATCTGCAATTGCCGATAAGTTCCGTGCCAGCGACTATGATTTGAAAACGCTCTATCGGGCAATTTTTACGACACCCTCTTTCTGGGATCCGCGCATAAGAGGAACAATTGTGAAATCACCCGTAGATATGATTATCGGCACAGTTAGATCAACGGGATTTCTACCTGCTGACTGGACGTCTATTCCCTCGAAACTGGAAAAACTTGGACAGCACCTCTTTGAGCCTCCTAATGTAGCGGGCTGGCCTGGAGGATCTAGATGGATCACGCCTTCCGGGCTTCTGTCACGACGCGACGCCATGATGCGTTTTTTTAACACTCAGGGAGATGGTGTCCGCTCCATGATGCAGATGTCTGATTCCGGCGTAATGGGACAAGAGAACAAAATCACCGTCCGATATGGCGCGGAGAATTTTCAGGGTCCTCCAAAATTCCTGGTAAAACTGTATAAAGAAAAAGGCGCCCGGAAGATCGTATGGCGCAGTGATATTCTCACTGCTATTGGCGGTCATGACACAGAATTAAATGGCCGCATTAAAGGCGACGCCAGTATCCCCTGGCAGACTATGGTCCTAGATTTCGACTATCAGGGAAAATTCAAGGAAGTGGCGGTGGAGTTCATCAACGACCACTGCTGCGGTCCCGGAGGCTCTCAAGGCGGTGATAGAAATTTCTTCGTCGACTGGGTCAGAATGGGTGATAAGGTATATCTCGCAAGCAAAGGCCATCAAAGATCAAACTGTCCACCTAAAAAATCGTCAAGATCCGGGCGCCTGAACTGTAGAGGCGACGTTATCATGAGCGAGCCAATCTCCCTTTCGACCAACGTCAAGCCGCCGAAAAATCCAAAAAATCATCTCGTCGTAGAGCGCGTTGCATTGGACTGGCTCAACAAATTTGATCCTGATAAAAACTGGCAAGATTTCTCCATTTCCCTTTTGAACCCAAGTTTTAACAAAATCAGGCTTCAAGGGATGAAAGCTCAATTTGTTCGTCGCGGGGATGGCGACATTCATCTCACCATTGATAGCCGTCATTGCCATCCCGATTGTTTAGAAGACAACTGGCCGAACAGCGCTCAATTGAAAAAGAATAGATCAACACGTCTTATAAATATCTCTCTTACCGGCGAATATCGGAGAAGACACGAAATGCATTACCAGGAGCTTACCATTGAGCAAACAGCGTTCGTAAACGCAATCTGGGCATCATTTCCGCAACTGCTCCAGGAAATCAAGAAAGGCCGCCGATGGCGTAGAAACGGTAACAAACGTTATCCGGGTTGGAAGGAAACCATCGATTACATTCTGCGGACACTACCCGAGACGCGTCACGTAAAAAATAGCGTTGAAAAACCTCTTATCGTTCTCCCTACCGCTAGCCGCCAGGGTATGATGATGATGGTGGCATCTGCACAAACAGAACCCCCTAACCCCGCAGGAAAACAACCTATAGTTACTTCATCTCAATGGAATATTCTGGCAAACCCAATTCTGAAGTCTTCCAAACCTTCACAGGTACTACTTGCGCTGGCACCTGTCGTTGCATCGCCAGACGAACGGGCAATCTCGAAGCTGATTAACGACCCAGTGTTTAACCTGAAATAGGGGAATAATCGATGGATAGACGCACCCTTCTGAAAGTCATGCTTAACGGCATTGTTATGCCCGTGGTCCCTTTAAAAATCGCAAAGGCCTATGCAGATAAAGGCCGTCGGTTGCTCCTTGTTGAACTTTCAGGAGCGAACGACGGTCTTAACACGGTCGTTCCGATAAGCGACCACCGTTACCGTGAACTTCGACCCAATATCGGGCTAAAAACATCGGAGGTGTTCGACATCGGAGGCGGATTTGCCCTCCATTCAGCTATAAAAAGCCTCGATCACATGTGGCAGGATGGTGAATTAGCAATCGTTCAGGGCCTCGGCTATCCTGGCGCAAACCGTTCCCACTTTAAGTCGATCGCCCTTTGGGAAACGGGCGGTGACGGGAACCGGAACCGCCGCACGGGATGGCTTACTGATGATATAGAAAACATGAACGCTTCAGCTGAATTAGATGCCCATGGTATCAGTCTTGACGGCGGGATGGGCGTCTTCGTATCTCCTGGAGGCCTGTGGCTGTCTATGGCATCGGCACAAGAGTTCAGCCGCCTTTCTTCGCAAGTGATAAAAAAGACCACATCTGACAACGCGGCTCTTAATATGCTTCTGGATCGCGCGAATACGCTTAACTCCTCCATGGAAAAGATCTCCCGAAAGCTGAGTCTAAAATCCCAGATTAATTTCAGGGTTCGTGGACGCAAACTCGCCGCACAACTTGGTACGGCTGCTCAACTCATCCACGCAGGTATCGATACCCCTGTAATTAAGGTACAACTTGACGGTTTCGACACCCATGAAGGACAACCCGGTCGCCATCGACGACTTCTTTGCGGTAGCCCAGGACAGTGCCAATAACGAATTGCCGGTGCTGGCAAATGACTTTGCCAGTTCGACTGGTGCTTTGACGATTATTTCTGTGGGGACACCTTTTATTTTGCTTATCATATCAGCAATATAAGGAATGTTAGAAGGGTCATTTCTCCTACCACGATAAGGAATAGGAGATAGATATGGAGAATCTGTTTCTAACATAATTTTATCTAAGGGAACTTTTTGTACTACATGTTTTAATTCTTCTACAAAGGTTACTAAGCCTGTAAATGAAAGATGAAATCCTATATTTATTATATTTTTTGCAAATTTATAATCACTTGCAAAACAATGTATTACACC
>ERZ651768.1721-NODE-1721-length-15822-cov-10.012448_pt1 | contig 15822 bp, 7 predicted proteins | sample MGYA00514754_ERZ651768 | MGnify/ENA metagenome assembly ERZ651768
ATTTTGAGATTGCTTCAGGAGTGATTGTCCCCGCTTCGACTTATGATGACAAGGAAGCACAGATTATGATTATGACCAATAGGACAAAGGCAATAAGTTTCATGTCTATGAACCGGATTGGCGGATTTTTTGGTGGGAACAGAATTCATTTGACACCGACAATGAATATCCGGTTCGGGGACAAATTCACTTCCGAATTAAGTTCGCAGTATAATGAAGTAAGCCTCCCAGGAGGTGATTTCATCACAAATTTGATTCGGGCTCGGCTGACTTACTCCTTTTCGCCTAGGATCTATATTCAGTCTCTGTTGCAGTATAACAGTCAGTCTGATGAATGGTCTATGAATTGGCGTTTCATTTGGCAGCAGTCGGCTGCTACAGGGCTTTATCTTGTATACAATGAAACTCAGGACTACGATGGCATTCCCATTCAGAATCAAACACGATCCATAGTGGTGAAATACAGTTATCTTTTTGATGCATTGAATTAAAGATTTATTTTGGTTTCCTATTTGGGGAACTACGATATTCAGTTTAAGTGAAATATTTCCTTCTTTTTTTTCTTGTAACAAGCCTTACCATTCCTGTAGATGCAGCAGTTCTCAATAAGAACGATATGCCTAGCGGCGAATTTAATCTCACGCTGAATTATACCAGTGAAACAATGGCAAATGTATCAGGCGGACTGAAGCGAGGCACAATTATAAGTGGGCTGGGGCATCTTATGCTCGATTATGCTACTCAGGAATCCAGTGGAGATCACTCACGTTTCTCTCTCCGTGCTAGCGGCATACTTCTCCATGGTGAAAGTCCCAGCGAGAAATACATTGGCGATGATCTGACCGCCAGCAATATTGACGGGTATGACAGTTTTCGCCTTTATGAGTTGTGGTTTCAACACTCTTTTTGGAACGGCTGGGGGTCGTTAAGATTTGGCAGTTTGTTGGCCGATGCCGAATTTGCTTTCACTGATCTTGGGGGTCTGTTCTTAAACAGCGCTTTTGGCTGGCCGGCCTTCATTTCAGCTAACACGGTAAACACCGGCCCCGCATTCTTTGTAACAGCACCAGGAATCCGTTTTCGCCTAGAATCCACCAAATCGTGGTACCTCCAGGGAGGTATCTATGATGGAGATTCATTTGATAATTCGGCTGGTGATGGCGCCACAAATGCTTATGGCATAAGCTGGCAGATCAATCCTCAGCAGGGGTATTTTGCCATGTTTGAAATTGGACATACGAAAACCACGCTGAGCTCAGTAGTACCATCAATTTTCAAACTGGGTGGATGGAGCCATTCGTCATCCTTTGATGATCACCTGACAGGAGAACAGCATCAAGGAAACTATGGAGTCTTTTTCGCTTTAGAACGATCTGTTTGGGAAAGCAACCGTAAGGGACAGGAACTGGGGGTTTTTTTCAGAAGCGGGATAGCACCGAAGGATCGCAATCGGTATGAATTAGCCATTGATGGGGGATTCAACTTTTTCAATCCATTTACTATAATGGAGGGAGATGTGGTTGGTGCAGGGATCGTCTTTGCTAAAGTAAGTGATAGTATTGTCCAGTTGGAAGAACAGGCTGGCATACATCCGATTTCCGATTATGAAATTGTCCTTGAAGTCACCGGCCAGTTCCCGGCGACACCGTGGTTGACACTGCAGCCCAATGTACAGTGGATTTACCATCCTGGAAGTTCAAGCGCTCTATCAAACTCCCTAGTGATATCCATACGTTTAAATTTCACTTTTTAGTTTGTTTGTATAGAAGTGGAAAGTGGAAAAAACCATTTGAATTTTATGAATTGTTAAACTGATCTGTCTGAAATCAAATTCAAGTAGAATCAGACATAGTAAATAAATGACATTTAAAAAAACAGCTGAAACATTATCTCCCAATGCCACCACCCTTAAACGAGAATATTACACTAATCCCAATATTCTTGAACAAGAGTACGATAAGATTTTTTCTGTAAACTGGGTCTGTGCTGGCCGAGCATCTGACTTCCAAGAGAATTCGCAATACCAAGTTCTAAATATTGGAAGAGAAAGTGTAATTATTCTCAGGGATGACCAAGGGGAATTAAAAGCATTTTATAATGTTTGCCGCCATAGGGGAACACGAATCTGTAATAATTCTTCAGGCAAATTTTCCAAATCAATCCAATGTGGTTATCATGGCTGGACTTATGATCTAAAAGGTGAACTTATTGGGGCTCCACACATGGAAGAGATTTCAGGATTTGATAAACAAGATTTTCCCCTGCACCCAGTAGAAATTGCTGAGTGGGAAGGTTTTATTTTCATCAATTTGATGGACGAGCCGGAAGAATTTGAACAATTTTTTGAGCCTTTGATTGGTCGTTTCAATGCTTGGGGTTTACCAAATCTTGTTACCGAAGAAACAAGGGAGTATGCCGTCAAATCCAATTGGAAACTGGTAGTGCAAAATTATTGTGAATGCTACCACTGCCCCATTTTGCACCCTGAATTGGCTGCCATTCATTATTACATGGGAGGAAAAAATGATTTATATGACGGCCCTTTTTTAGGGGGTTACATGGATTTTAATAAGGATAAAAAAAGCATTACGGAAAGTGGTGAATTATCATGTCCACCTCTGGAAGGGTTAAAGGGTGATGATTTGAATCGAGTCTATTACTACTATATTTTCCCCAATATGCTATTGAGTATGCACCCAGACTATGTTATGTATCATTCGGTTTGGCCTAAAGGAGTAGATGAATGCAAAGTAACTTGTCATTGGCTTTTTTCAAAAGAAACGGTCAACTCTGGAAATTATAATACGAAGGATGCCATCAATTTTTGGGACATGACAAACAATCAGGATTGGTATATATCTGAATTAGCCCAATTAGGGGTTCAGTCAAAGAAATATTTTCCATCCCCATATTCAGGGCAAGAAAGTTTGCTTGCTGCATTTGATAAATTTTATCTTAGTAGACTAGGATCTGTAAATGGTCAACGTTCATAGCATTCTCTTGATTTAATTAACAGCGATCCGAAAAAGGGTGAGTTGAAACTTGCCAGAAGAAATTGATACAGCAGGGTTTTGTTTATAAAGTAATCAAGTCCAATCCGTAGTATTCTTTGAAGAAGAGAACAACTGTACGGGAATAGATACCGCTGAATTTCGCTCTGTTTTCTGCCGTATCCCTGATACCTTCCTTATAAAGTTCTATCTGCACAGCACTTATGGTACCACCGTCCCGTGATCCGTGGCGAATTGTACTGTAGCCGCCACGGAAGTAGCCTTCTGCTCCAGGATCTGAAATTTCAATACATGGTACAACAGGGTAGTCGTATGCAAACAACATACTTCCTATGCTATTTTCTCCTCGCAAAATGGTTGCGAAGTCTGCTGCCGCAAATTCTGCTAATGCTTTCAGACTGCTCTTGTTGATATAAACCTCACTGTTTAGAGCTGAATCGGGAAGCGCGTAATCTTCAGCATCGAGCAAGTACCCGAGTTCAATTCTTGGCCGACGGCTCTGGCCGTGAATGTCAATGTACAGACCACCCTGGAAATATTTTGAGACGGTATCTTTGGCTGACTCAATGTAACCGTGATATTCTGACCAGGCGCTACCCGCATGGCCGTTTCCCTGTGCCGCTTCATCCAAGTCCCGGTTCGCATCGAGTTTGGTTCTATGGAGGCGGCAGACAATCAAGTGAGGGGGCTTTCCTGTTATAGCTTTGAGTGAATCAGCAAATATCCTAGCCAATTCTTGAGTGTAAGCATCTTTCACCGTTGTGCCCCAAGTGCGGTCGGGTATTTCCTCAGGTTTTTCAGACCCGCCATGAGGTGTGCCTATGACAATAGGGAGGTCCCCAGGTCGGTATTCCGTGTATGAGTTGCGGCCGTAATAGGTTTCACCGGTAATATATTCCGGATCAATGTTATTACTGGTGTTTAACTGTTCACCGGAAGGCTCACTGCATCCGGTGATGAGACTGAAACAGAGAAAGAGCACCAACCAGTCCCCTGCATGTTTTTTGTACAAACGCATATTTGAATCAGCAAAACTATTTAAGGCCCACTTGAAAACCCAGTATGAAGACGATCATTTTTCAAGTGGGAAAAGCAAGCAATTAATACACAGTGGTACAATTCTAAACAATTTATCTTGACTCAATGGTACGAGTTTATGTAAAGTCAATCAGAGTGGGACGTATAAAGACTTCATATCTTTTTTTTATTTTCTTCATAAACAAATATAAACAAATAAAGAGGTGACTGAATATGCTTGAGATCATCCGAAACGTATATAGAAGTAGCGGATCAGGACTTTTTTGGTTTGCACTTATAATGGTTTTTGTTATAGCTCAACCCCTTGCCGCCCAAGGTGTGATTACTGGTAACGTCACTGATGCTAAAACTGGTGAACCTTTGGCAGGCGTAAATGTTTTCATTGGTGCACTGGGCATTGGTGCATCATCTACTGCTGATGGAAACTATACCATAGATAGGGTCCCTGAAGGGCGACATGAAGTGACTGCCGGCTACATCGGTTATGAAACATCCTCTCAAATGGTTGATGTTTCTTCAGGAGCTACGGTGAATGTTGATTTTGCTCTGGAAAGTAGCCCGCTTATGCTTGATGAAGTTTTTGTTACAGGTACAGCTGGTCAGGCTCGAAGGAGGGAGGTTGGTAACAGTGTGGGAACGATCAACATTTCTGAAGTAAATGCACCTATGGCCAATCTTGAAGATATGCTTTCTGCGCGGATTCCGGGCCTCAATATTCAGGGCACATCCGGTGCTTCTGGTGCTGGCGGTGTTATAAGACTGAGGGGGAACTCAAGTGTGGCCATGAGTAATGCACCCTTGGTTTATATTGATGGTATTCGTGTAAGATCTGATTCATATCCCAAAAATGTTCCTCCCACCGGGTACTCTGGCAGAGGCCACAACACACTGTCCAGCCCATTAAACGATATTAATCCAAATGATGTAGAACGAATTGAAGTCATTAAAGGTGCGGCCGCTACCACTCTTTATGGAACAGAAGCAGCTGCAGGTGTAATTCAAATTTTCACTAAAAAAGGAACAGCAGGCGGCGGCGCAAAGTGGAATGTACAAGTAGACCAGGGGACAATCTTCTTACCTGAATTTGGTACTGAGGAAAGACCTTATTTTGGCTTGGGTCCATTTGTAAAAGATGGTAGCAAAGCAAACTATTCCGTCTCTACTGCTGGAGGCGGAGCCGATCTTAGATACTTTATCTCTGCAAACTGGTCTGACAATACCGGTGTTTTGCCTGATGCACGGGATGATCGATTGAACTTCAGAGGGAATTTTGGATTTAGTCCTGCAAAAAATCTCCAGATCAACTATAACACAATGGTTTCGAAATCACACACCCAGAATCCACCCCAAGGTAACAATGCCCATGGATTGACTTTGAACGCCTACCGCGGACGAGCCAGTTACTTTGGCACGGAGTGGGGAGATCCAATGTTCAAAGAGGAACTGGATCAATTGATGGTGTATGACATTACCTCAGAGTTCACCCGGTACACCACTGGTGGTGAAATGATTTGGAGCCCGATACCCAATTTTACGAACACGTTCAAACTGGGATACGACAGATCTCACGCCGATCATAGAAATTACCGGCCTTACGGTTTCATACGGGCAACATATGGAATATTGGCTGATCTTGATTGGACGGGAGAGCTTATAAATAGTGAATACATAGGCAGTTATGATCTGGATATGGGTGACCTGACATTAGATATATCTGCTGGAGGTCAAAGAACCGAATCTAGAGATCATCATATTACCGCTCATGCTGAGAACCTGCCACCCGGTGACGCGACAGTTACGGGCGGCGCTTCGCAGCAGGCCAGAGAATATCGAACTAAGATCATTAATGCAGGATACTTTGGGCAAGCTTTGATCGGCTTCAAAGACAGGTATTTTGTAACCTTTGGTATGCGTATTGACGGTTTTAGCGCATTCGGAGAAGAAGCTGGTTACCAGCAACTGCCTAAAGTCAGTGCATCTTATATTATTTCAGATGAGTCATTCTGGCCTCAGACGCCCCTCTTCGGAGCTATGAAATTGCGTGTGGCTTGGGGGCAGTCTGGACGTGCCCCTGGCGCTTTTGATGCTGTAAGAACTTGGGACCCTGTTGGCTGGGGTGGGGCTGTTGCTTTCTTCCCGGAAAATGTTGGTAACGCAAGTCTCGGACCTGAGATAACCACCGAGGTTGAGTTTGGTTTTGATGCAACCTTTTTGAATGACAAGGTAACAATGGAATTCACCTCTTATGATCAAACCACGATGAACGCACTCTTTAGTGTAACGCAGATACCATCTCTTGGATTCCTTGGATCTCAGCTGGAAAATGTGGGTGAACTATCAAATTCCGGCATCGAAGTGGCGCTCCAGGCTGACATAGTGCGCACCAGCAGTTTTGGCCTGAGTGGAGGATTTACTTTGGCCACTAATAACAGTGAGGTTATCAGTCTGGGTGGTTCCCCTGAATTCGGTGTTGGTGGCGGTGGATGGATTAAGGAAGGTGGGTCAGTCCCTGGTATTATCGGTAGAAAAATCCTCAATCCCAACGATCTGGCCGATCCAGACTTCGCAAAAAATGAAAGTGGGTCAACAGACACCAGACATATGTTTGGTCCCAATTTGCCAGTAAATGTTTATGCTGGATTTCTTGAAGTTACTCTTCCCATGGGTATTCGGGTCTCCGCAAGGGGTGAATATATGGGAGGACACTACATTTCTGATGGAGCCAGCAGTAATGTTGCTCGTCGTGGTGCCTATACAGTTTGTGATGAAATTGTGAAAGGTGGTAGTACAGCTTATGAATTAGTTAATGCAGGTACTACTGATCAACTGACCGCCAGAGAGCGCGCCATGTGCACCCGAAGTACCGTTGGCGGGTCTGGCAATATTTTTATTTATCCGGCGGATTTCTTTAAGATGAGGGATCTCACTGTGACAGTCCCGATTCCTGTTCAATTCAATAATATTAATTCAATGACGCTGAAGTTTTCAGCCAGGAATGCCTACCGCTGGTTAAATGATGATTTCCCGCTGTTCGATCCGGAAATGGTTTCAGGTGGTGGCCGAGCTACTGGCAGTAGTACAGCGTACTATCACCAGTCACGTTCTATCTCGGAACATATACCTCCAACCGGAAGCTACACCCTGAGCCTCAGGGTGACTTTCTAGGTGGTTATCATGGAAAAGGAGAAAATGATGAAAAAACTTACTTTAATCGTTCTTGCTTTGACATTTGCTGCCTGCGATTTAGAAGTTACCAATCCGGGCCCCGTTCAGGATTCATTTCTTGTAACGGAGGAGGCACAAGTTGGTGTCGTGAATGGTGCCGGTCGCGCACTATCAGCGGCCATGAACTGGGTGTCCTACACTGGGGGTGCTATATCAAGAGAGGTAACCCCCTCTGGTTCAATAGGTAGCTTTGGCATTTCATTAAGGACTCAAGAGGGAAACCTTGACGCTAATGAAACCAGTACTCATTGGAATACGTCTCAGCGTGCAAGATGGATGGCTGAAAGTGGCGCAACAAAGATGAAAGAAGAAGTATATGATGATTATTCATCCAATGCCAATTACGCCCAAATATTACTGTATGCAGGATATGCCAACCGTCTTTTGGGAGAAAACTTTTGCTGTGCCGTTATTGACGGTGGCTCCGCCCAGGATGGAAGCACCTATTTTGACAGAGCTTTGGATAATTTTAACGAAGCAATCACTGTAGCCAAGGCCGCAGGCGAGACTGATCTTGCTACCGCTGCGCAAGCAGGAAGAGCGTCTGTAAAGGTCTGGAAAGGTGACTGGTCAGCAGCTGTATCTGATGCTGATGCTGTTCTAAGCGCTGGTGGGGATAATTTTAAGTATGAAATGCCCTACTACGATGGATATGGTATTGATGTATACAATAGAATCTATTACGCAAGCAGCGGTGATGGTCCCTACAGGGCCAACACTGTCTGGCATACCGCCTATGAAGAATATTCTCAGGAGACGGGGGATACCAGAGTAGGCTTTATATTTACTGAAAAGGATGGTGGTCCTGACTGGACAGATTTAGATGGTACCACCTATCAGATTGAATCAGGTGATGCTACCGTCAATGGTAAAATCATCCCGTGGCTGCCGCAGCAAAAACACGATAAACGGACATCCTCAATCCGCCTCTCAAGCTCACAGGAGATGTATCTCATCAAAGCTGAAAATGCGCTGAACAACGGCTCTGTGGATGACGCACTGACAAACATCAATGCTGTTCGTACCCTGGCCGGTCAAGATGCTGTTACAGCTACAACGGCTGCTGAGGGGTGGACCATGTTAAAAAGAGAGCGTGGCATCGAATTGTGGCTTGAGGGCAGACGTTTGGGTGATATGCGCAGGTGGAAGGACGCTTCAGCCGCTGGTAGTTATCATGAATATGAGACAACTAACTGGGAAGGCAGTGCTTATACACCGGCCTATCTGGCATTTCCCATCGGGCAAAGTGAGATTGATACCAATCCGAATGTGACAGCCTCGGATGGTCGTCCGTATTAACTTTTAGAGTTAATTGAAGTTGGAAAAGGGGTGGCACTAATTTGTCACCCCTTTTTAATTAAGTAAAGGAGATCATAATGAATCGTAAATGGACTTATTATTTTCTTTCAGCAGTTATTATCCTTTCAGTAGGATATTCTCAGAAAGTCCCCAGCCCACAGGATGTTTTCGGCTTTCGTATTGGCGATGACTACAAGCTTGCTGACCACGGTCAGATGGTGGACTATTACAAGAAACTGGCTGATGCTTCGGATAGAGTTCAACTAACCGAGGTCGGAAAGTCCGCCCTAGGAAGACCCATGATTTTGTTATTCATCTCAACGCCTGAGAACTTGAAACAATTAGATAAGTGGAAGTCCATCAGCGCAAAGCTGGCTCGTGCCAGGGTGAGTGAAGACGAAGCGAAAAAACTGGTGAAAGAAGGTAAATCAATACTTTGGATCGATGGCGGAATGCACGCCACCGAGCGGGCTCACGGGCAAATGACATCAGAACTTGCCTATCGCGTGGCCACTGAAGAGTCTGATGAGATGAAAAAGATCCGTGAAAACGTTATTCTTCTTCTGATGCCTGTTATAAATCCAGATGGGATGGATATTGTGGTGGACTGGTATCGTCGGAATCTTGGCACACCGTTTGAAACCACCGGACCGCCTTGGCTTTATCACCATTACGTAGGGCATGACAACAACCGGGATTGGTTCATGAACAATATGCCCGAATCGCAAGCTTGCTCTTGGGTCATTTATAATGAATGGTATCCCCAAATCATTTACAATCATCACCAGACGGGGCCATCATGGGCGAGGATCTTTCTCCCTCCGTTTTCTGATCCTGTTAACCCGAACATCCATCCGGGTGTGACAACTGGCGTCAGTTTGGTTGGAACCGCCATGGGAAATCGTTTTGCCATGAAAAAGATGGGCGGTGTTGTTTCCGATTTTCAATACAGCATGTGGTGGAATGGCGGCATGCGGACTGCTCCTTATTTTCACAATCAGATCGGTATCCTTACTGAAACCAGTCATGCGACACCTACGCCACGGTTCTACGATCCAGACTCCATACCAAAAGCTATCGGCTCTCGCAGAGCCAACCGCATGTCTAATGATGGAACAGATATTTTCCTTCCCCTACCGTGGGAAGCGGGGGAATCTCACTTCAGGGATGCAGTTGATTACATGCTTACCGCCTCTATGGCTGTTATGAACATTTCGGCCGACCTCAGGGAACAATGGCTCATGAATATTTATACCATGGGTAGAGACGCTATCGAAAGTGGAGAGGCGGGCGAACCCTATGCTTATGTCATTCCCACAGAGCAGTGGGACGGTGTAGAAGCGACGAATCTGGTTACTCACCTTCGTCGGACCGGGATTGAGGTTCATCAGGCTACAGGCAACTTCACAGTAGGTGGTAAGAAATACGGAAAAGGGTCCTACGTCGTCTATGCGGCACAGGCCTATCGTCCCATGGTTGTGGATATGATGGAACCTCAGGAATATCCTGACAGGCGGAGCCCGGACGGAACACCGCAGGTCCCTTACGATCTTGCCGGCTGGACGCTTCCCATGCAGATGGGTGTTACGGTTGATCGGGTTGATGCTTCGTTCAAAGTAAAAGCTGAAGAAGTGACTGATATTGAAATTGCTCCTAAAGCAGGAACAGTTTCGGGGAAAGGGAACTATGGCTATGCTTTGTCCAATAAGACCAATGCGTCGTTTCATGCCGTCAACCGTCTTCTGGATGCAGGAGCCAAGGTTCATTACAGCGATGGTTCGTTTAAAGTCAAGTCAACTGAATTCGGCAAAGGGGCCATTGTGGTGGAATCGTCCGGTAAAGAGACTGATTCCGCAGTTAATTCTTTGGCTAAAGAACTGGGTGTCAGTTTCACCAGACTGTCGAAAAAACCGTCAGGTAAACTGGTTGCCGCCAAACCCTTTAAGGTTGGTCTTTACAAATCGTGGGTTTCGAATATGGACGAAGGGTGGACCCGCTGGCTTTTGGAAAATTATGAATTTTCCATGGACACACTCCACGATGCCGATATCAGGGGAGGTCAACTGAATGGTTACAGTGCAATTGTTATTCCCGATCAGTCGCCTAACCGTATCCTGAACGGCCATGCCATGAACACCATGCCGGAAGAGTATGTGGGCGGTATGGGTGTGGAAGGGGCCGCCGCTCTCAAAAAGTATGTAGAAAACGGTGGAACACTTGTCATGCTGGATGGTGCCTCTGACTTTGCTATTGAGCAGTTTGGCTTGCCTGTGAAGAATGTGGTATCAGGAGTATCATCTCAGAAATTCTTCATCCCCGGTTCACTGGTCCGGATTCACCTTAAACAGGGACATCCTCTGGCTGCCGGCATGCAGGACCAAGCGGCTGCTTATTTTGTCCGTAGCCGTGCCTTTAGTGAAGTGAAATTGAGCAGGAAAGGTGAAGGTGGTCGTGAGGATACAAAAGTGGCGCCGAAACCACCTGTGGAAGTTGTTGCCAGTTACGATAAGGAAGAAATACTTATGAGTGGCTGGGCCCTTGGTGAAAAATCTCACATTGGAGATAAAGCCGCTGCTGTCCGTGTGAAGTTGGGTGAAGGCGATGTGGTCCTCATCGGATTCCGCCCGCAATTTCGCGGTCAGCCGAGAGGGACCTACAAGCTGCTGTTTAATTCGCTTCTTCTGAGTGGATTGGATGCGTATCCCACCGTTTCTGAGTAGCTGGAACAGGTAGGCCTCACCCGGTAGTAACTCGGTCTCACAGGGAGTTAGCTAAGTGAGCGGGAGAGTAGAGACACTGTTGCGCTACAAAATCTATATTGCGCTTCTGGTTGGGATTTTGTCCTCTGCCTGGGGACAAGATGGTGATGAACCTATCTATCCTATTGATCCAGATGCTACGCCCCGCCCTGTGGCCTACGCCACATCCACAACGGGGGAAATAATCATCGATGGCTTATTAGATGAAATTGAGTGGGAGAGCGCCGAAGTCATTGATGGGTTTATCCAGGCCAAACTTCAGGAGGGATACCCCGCCACTGAACCGACGGTTGTCAGATTGCTTTATGATGACAACCACCTCTATGTTGGTGCCGTCTGCTACGATTCAGAGCCCAATAAACTTGTTGTTGAAAGTCTCGTTCAGGATTTTGAGACACACAACAGTGATGTGTTTGCTTTGACTTTGGACACTTTCTTCGACCGAAGTAATGCCTTCATGTTTCTATTCAATCCCATGGGTGCTATCAAAGATGGTCAGGTTTTCAACGATAGTCGCAATCCAAACCTGGCGTGGGAAGGTATTATTGATGTAAAAACTTTTCATCATGAGGAAGGGTGGAATATTGAATTGGCAATCCCCTTTTCTACTCTCCGTTTCGACCCCACCTTGAAAGAACAGAAATGGGGTTTAAACTTCCTCAGGCGAGTCCGAAGGAAAAACGAGGATTCTTACTGGGCTCCGCTACCTAGACGCGGACGAATCCATAAAATGTCTAAGGCGGGTACGTTGCTTGGCATTGAAAGTATAGAGTCGGGACGTAACCTGACCATCAAACCATTCGCTTCAGTAGGTTCGTCAGAAGGGAGTTCTTCTGTATCAAATGATGGCGGAGCAGACATCAAATGGGGAGTTACGCCAAGCCTTACATTAGATCTGACAGCTAACACTGATTTTTCTCAGGTGGAAGCAGACAGGCTCCAGATCAATCTTGATCGCTTTCCCCTTTTCTTTCCTGAAAAGCGTGATTTTTTCATAGAGAATGCCGGCGCTTTCACTTTTGGGGATGTGACCGAAAGGAATTACCGCATGGGTTCCTCTCTGAGAGAATTCACGTTATTCCATTCTAGACGAATTGGATTGGAAGGTGGTTTACCCGTACCTATCATGGGAGGAGGCCGCCTCACCGGGAGGCTGAAGGATTACGAACTGGGCGTTCTAGCTATCCGAACGGATGATATGACTGATAATCCGGCGGAAGACTTTAATGTGTTCCGTTTGAGACGAACCATGGAGGGGAACTCAGATATTGGAGCCATGGTCATCCAAAGGCAAACGCCGAGCCTCAATGACACCTATGAGAGGAGTTATGGCCTGGATGCCAACCTCAGGTTTTTCAGGAACTTAGTCGTCAATTCTTACCTGGTCGGAACGGCCGAGCCGGGCGTTACTGAAGATAACCTTGCCGGTCGCGTCTCCGCCGGTTGGCGCGATGGCTTGTGGGATATCTCAGCTTTCTTTAAGGAAGTAGGTGACCAGTTCAATCCCGGGGTTGGATTCATTAAGAGGAAAGGGATCCGTCACGGTTACGCAACTTTGGGTGCTCACCCACCCGTGGAGACGAAATGGTTCTATAAATTGAATCCTTACAGTGAGATCCACTATGTGACCGATCTGAATTCTATGATGGTAACCAGAACCGGTTCAGCCGCCCTAGATTTTCATCTCCGTGACGGCGGTACTCTGGGAGTAAAGGCTGTGAGCAGATTTGAAAAAGTAGATACCCCTTTTTCCATAGGTGAAGATGTTACTGTTGATGTAGGATCTTACTCTTTCGGTGAAGTGATCGGTTTTTTCCGTTCCAATGCGTCTCTTCCATTTTTTACTTACGTGCGTCTTTATAATGGTACTTATTTCGCTGGGAAGAAAAGAACAGTTTCTTTGAACCTGGCCGGTCGGATAGGCTATAGACTGACTGCACAGGTCTCTTCCAGCTTCAATGATATTGCCTACGACAATAAGAATATATCGGCTAATGTGTACGGAATTCGTGTCAATTACTCCCACACCACAACGATTCACTCCTCAGCCTATGTGCAGTATAATTCCGTTTCCGATGAGATGGTGTCGAACCTTCGTTTTAACCTGATCCATTCACCGCTGAGCGATCTTTTCTTCGTGTACCTGGATCGGAGATATGCTAACAGTGGTGAGTCAATTGATCAGGCCGTGGTACTGAAGGTGACAAAGCTGTTCAATCTTTAGTGGTGTATAATCCAAAAGTGTCATTGTAAGTTAATATCATGTTGACAAACCGACTTTCTTAATGCTATCATTTATTAGAAAATCTGTGAGGAATCCATGCAATTGAAAAGAGTTTATTATTGTTTCATTATTTCATTCTTTCTTTTTAACGGTTGTGCCAAGGATGGTTTTAGTTTTTATACCTATGAGGGGATCGCTGGGAAGAATATGGAGGAGGCCGTTGGAAAGAATGGCGTTGTGTCGTCTGTTCACCCTCTTGCTTCTGAGGTTGGAATCAATATTCTAAAAGCAGGTGGCAATGCCGTTGATGCAGCCATTGCAACAGGCCTGGCTCTTGGTGTTGTTGATCAGGCGAACTGCGGTCTGGGTGGCGGCGCGTTCATTGTTATCCGTCTCGCTGACGGCACAGTGCACTCACTAGACGGCCGAGAAATGGCACCCTCACGAGCCCATCGTGATATGTATATCAAAGATGGAAAAGTTGATTCCAAACTGAGCAGACGCGGCCCACTGGCAGTGGGTGTACCTGGTGTGCCTGCAGCTTATCTGAAAGCGCTTGAACTGGCCGGGACAATGTCCTTGAAAGAAGTGATCAAACCAGCCACAGCTATGGCACGAGGCGGATTTGTCTTGGATGAGGCATATGTCAACCGGTACAAAGGTGCGGCGGAAAATCTTAAGAAAGATCCAGGATCAGCTGAGGTCTATTTTAACGCTGACGGATCGGAGCTTGGGGTAGAACAACTTTTCAAACAACCGCTTCTGGCTGATACCTATGACAAATTTGGTGAAAATGGTCTAGACTATTTCTATAAAGGTGCTTTTGCCGAACAGGTGGGTCAGTTCATGCAAAAGAACAGTGGTCTCATAACCAAAGAAGATATGGCAAACTACAGGGTTGTAGAGAGAAAACCCATCCATGGTACGTACAAAGATTATGAGGTTTTCGGGATGGGACCACCCAGTTCCGGAGGGATTCATGTGGTTCAAATCTTGAATATGATTGAAGCTTCCGGCGCTCTGGATGAGAAGTCTGAATGGGATGAAGAAAGTATTTTCCTGGTTGCAAAGTTTATGGACAAAGCGTTCAAAGATCGTGCTGAACATCTTGGTGATGCTGACTTCCATCCAGTTCCTATTGACCGGCTTATAAGTAAAGATTATGCCCAGTCGCTCGTAAATGACGTGAAGGCTGTTACCTCAGTCGAGCCTCGGGATGAAAGATACTCATTGATCTATGGTGAAGGGCATACCACCAATTTTGCTGTCATAGATAAATGGGGTAACGCTGTAGCTATCAATCATACTGTAAACCTCACTTACGGTGCTCAGGTAACTGTTCCCGGGACGGGGGTGGCTCTCAACTCCGAAATGGATGATTTCAGTGCTCAACCAGGCATACCCAATGCCTTTGGACTGATCGGAGCTGAAGCCAATTCTGTTGCTGCTGGTAAGCGGCCTCTTTCCAGTATGTCTCCTACCATTGTAGTTAAAGATGGTAAACCTGTAATGATTCTTGGTGGCGCTGGTGGCCCCAGAATTATTACAGCTGTTCTGCATACAATACTGGGTGTTTTGGATTTCGATCTATCTGTTGGAGCGGCTCTATCCCTACCGCGATTCCACCACCAGTACAGACCTGAAGTACTCTTTGTGGAATCTCACATGCCAGACGAACATAAAGCTGCCATGACTGGCAGAGGTTACAAAGTTATGGACAGGGGCGGCCTGGGTACGGTCAGAGCCATCGCTTGGAGTGAAAAACACCAGGCTTACGTTGGTGCAGCTGATCCGCGGACTCGCGAAGGGGTAGGCGCTAAAGCTTACTGATATTTTAGTATATCAGACTTATGGCAAAAAAAAGAAAAAAAAATAAACACAAGTCAAAGAGCGCAACTTCTTCTTCATTTAAAAAATCTTTGAGACATTCGACCCACCCCGTTCCTTCAGAAAAAGTTGAAGAGACTGAAAAGAAATACGATAGAAAAAAATCGAAAAAAGAGATTATCCGGTTTGTGGAAGAATAATTTTATTCTGAGACAAACAATCGATTCAGCAACTTCTTAAGCTGTCTGTCTGGCAGTCCTTGCCCCATATATCGTTCCCCGATCTTATCCTGAATAATCAATTCGAAGTGGAGATGAGCACTTTCTCTATTTCCCTTGGCACCGTCGCTGGTACCGCTGTTGCCCACTTTACCCAGTGTCTCACCCCGTGCCACTTTGGCGCCCACCACAATGCCATCAGCTATCTCAGACATGTGGGC